>CENJ01088380.1_pt1 | contig 37915 bp, 33 predicted proteins | sample 356161 | NCBI WGS metagenome assembly CENJ01 (sample SAMEA2619531, study PRJEB7988) | marine metagenome | biome: marine biome (ENVO:00000447); feature: surface water layer (ENVO:00002042); material: "saline water (ENVO:00002010), including plankton (ENVO:xxxxxxxx)" | depth 5 m | reverse complement strand
AATCCAAAATTTTTTGGTTGGGGTGGTTTTTTTGATTTTGAATATAAAGAGAATCTTAAAATAAGAGATTATGTTGATACAATAAAAAAAACAATAAATAATAAGATTTATTATTACGAAATTTCAAATAGTAAAAAATACTCAAATAAAGTTGGAGCTTTATACAAAGCATATAATCTAGGTATTAAAAAAGCTAAAGAATTAAATATAGATATTCTTAATATTATGCAAAATGACTCACAATTAATGTTGTGGTCTGAAAATATAAAAAAGATAATAGTTGAAGTTTTTAAAAAAGAGGTAAATACATTTTATATTTCAACAGGTTTTTTGAGAAAAACTGTTCATAGTGAATTTGATAAAAATAATTTCTCAAAAAATATTTACTTTTCTAATTTAAATAAAACAAAAAAAGTTTTTCTATCTAAAAATACAGCTGTTACTGATTGGGGACTCTTTGATATTAAAAAATTAAAAAAAATAAACTTTAAATTTTTAAAAAATGAACATTATTTATCTAATAATTATTATAAAAAAGGTTTTAATGCAGCATATAGTCCAGTTCCTATAGTAGCATTTATTCCCTGGCCAATTGTTGTAAGAAAAAATAAAATCATTGGAAAAGTTCTGTCCTACAGAGATGATCTTTATTTGAAATTAAAATTTGGAATTAATGAGAAAAAAATATTAAATAGTAAAAATAAACTATGGACAGAAGATTATATTACGACAAATAATTGGTGGGCGTTGGAACCATATTGGTACTCAGATATAAATTTATATGAATATTTGTTAAGTGTTATTAAGTTTAAAAAAAATATTTCTCCATTAAAGTTAAAATTTTCACAAAACAATCATAGTAAAAATCTATTTAGATTTAATTATCTAAAAACTCATAGACCTGAAATAACAAAACATTTATTATTATTGCCATACCTAATTTTATTAAGAATTATAAAAAAAATTTTTTTCTAACTTAATTCTAAAAATTTATCTGCAAATTTTTTTAGACTATTTCTGTGAGATACTGCTAAAATTGTAGTGTCCGGAAATAATTTTTTCATATTGAAAATAATATTTTCTTCTACATTTTCATCAATATTAACAGTAGCCTCATCTAAAATTAAAATTTTAGGTTTATTTAGAGCTGCTCTTACTAAAGAAATCCTTTGTTTTTGACCCGAAGATAGTCCACTCCCATCGTCTTTTATTTTCATATCTAAGTTATATGCTCCATTTTCAATTAAAAAATCACACGAACACATAATTAAAGCTTCCTCAATGTATTTATTCTCAACATTATTTTTTATACCATATAAGATATTATCCTTGATTGTACCTTCGATAAGATATGGTTCAGTTGAACAATATGATATTTTATTTCGAAATTCTTCTAAGTTAATATCTTCAATTTTTATATTACCCCATCTAATCTCACCACTTAATTTATCCATTATACCCATTAAAGAGGATAGAAGAGCAGATTTACCCACTCCAGATTTTCCAGAGATTAAACAAAAATCTCCTTCATTGAGATTTAAATTAAGATTTTTTAATATACTTTTGTCATATCCAATTTCTAAAGATTGAACATTTAGATTAAATTTTTTTACAATTTCGAGATTTTTTTTATCTTTCTTATTATCTTTAATTAATTTTACAGACTCAATGTTACTAAATAACATGTGAATATATGGTTTGCTAAATATAATTTTTCCAACATTATATACTATGTGACCAAATACAATTATGGATCTTAACATCAAGTAAAGGAAAGGAACTATTACTGCTATTTCTATAAATGAGTTTAAAGAGTTAAAATATATAATTAATACAAAAACTATAATGCCTAAAAAATTTGGTAGTTGATTCAAAAAACTTAGATTAAAATTATATTTTAAATACGGCTTTATTGTTTTTTTGTTTGTATCAAGAATTAATCTTCTCTCATTATTGATTGACCCAACAATTTTTAAAAAATTTACATTTTTTAAATCTTTAAAAATCTTTGACAAAACATCATTGACTTCATTTCTAAAATTTTCTGAATACAAAGAAATTTTTTTTTTAAATAAAATAATTGGTGCAAAAAGTAATAAGAAAAAAAATGTTGATATCAAAGTAAGTTGAATAGATTGCTTAGCAAGATGAAAATACAAAATTAGAAAAATTGCCAAATTTATGCAAAGCTGTGATGATGAATTCAGAAATTCTGCAACTTTATTTGTTACATTGTTCAGTAGTAACTGAGACTTTATTAATCCCAAAGACTCAGAATAATTATAATTATAACTGATAACTAATTTTCTTATTTGTTGGTTAAGCAATTCATAAATTAAATTTGTAATTAATAATGATATAAAAAAAAATATGAATCTTAAAAAACCTACAAAAATAATTAAAAAAATTGGATTATAATCACTAAATGATCTTTCACCTTCTATTAAATTATATGCAATTAAAATTTCGTTCAAATTTAATGCAAATAAAATCTCAATAATTCCACATATTAATCCAACTGGTATCGATAAAAAAATTAAATACTTAATTTCTTTTCCGACAATTTTAAATAATTTATTCATTCTTTAAATTATTGATGATTTTTGGTAACTTAAACATTTATATCTAATTGTACTTTAAAAAATATAAGAACACGTATATAAGAAAAACCATTAAAATAAAAAAGAAATATTAAAATTAAATATTTATAATTAGCAAATTATTAAAATTGATATAATAAATAAATGAATCTAAAAAAGTTCATATTCAATTATAAGATAAACTTTCTTAAGTTATTAAAAGATATTAATTTTGAAAAAGAGATTATCAAATCAGTAAGCTTATTAAAAAATTGTAAAAAAAATAAAAAAAAAGTAATAATTTTTGGAAATGGAGCAAGTGCATCTATAGCAAACCATGTATCAGTAGATTTAACAAAAAATTCCAAATATAGAGCTGTTAATTTTAATGAATCTAATTTAATTACATGTTTTTCTAATGATTATGGATACAAAAACTGGATAAAAGAAGCACTAAATTTTTACTATGATAAGGGAGATGTAGTCATTTTAGTGTCAAGTTCAGGTAATTCAGAAAATATTGTTAAAGCTGCAAAATGGTGTAAACAAAAAAAAATAAAACTTATCTCATTGACTGGGCACAAAAAAAATAATGCTTTAAATAAAATTAATCAAAATGGTATATCTTTCTGGATAAATAATATGTCATATAATTACGTTGAAACTGCACATTTGTTTATCTTATTGTGTTTGGTAGATGCTTTGGTTGGTAAAACTGTTTACAAAGCAAAGTAATTATAATTCTTTCTCAATTTGGTAAAAATTAAATTTGTCTTTACTGTAAATTTTTTTATATCTAGTTGAAATTAACCCATCGACCTCGCTTCGATGATAAGTAATTAAACATTGAACATTATTATTTTCTCTTAAATATTCAAAGTTATAGTCTAATATTTTATCGTAATCAGACGTCTCACTCCAAAAAAGAGAGTCAACAGCATAGATTGCTAATCTTTTTTCAAAATTATAATATTTTAAACTTCTCATTGTTCTGTTAAAGGCTGTATTTTTTTTATTATCAAAATCTAGTATAAACAGAGTTCCACGATCTAAACAGTTATTTGCATTTTTATTTTTTATTTGATTAAAAATACTCATTTTTTTTATTTTTTGTTCGTTATCTTCATTATTATATTTATAAATTTTAATTAAATTTCCATATGCTCTTAATGGTGTAATTAACATCAAAAAGATAAGAATATACTTAAGCTTTTTTTTCTCGTAATTATAAAAATAATAGGTCAGGAATAAAAAAATCATTAAAATACTCCAGCCATTATATCTACCATAATCTGTAACTGCTGGTTTTGAATATGTAATTTGATACTTTGAGTTTTCATTTATTTCATCATTTAATTTATTAATTTCATATTTTTTATTGGATGTTAAATTCCTACTAATTTCATTAATATAAGATGCACTAAAATTTATTACAAAAACTAAATATAATATAAAAAAGTAAATATAATTTATTTTTAAATTTTTTCTTTTAAAAAAAATAATTATTAAAGATATACTAAATAACAGAAACCATTTTTTTAAGTCTAAAGAAAAAATATCTAAATTATTTAAAATTTTTCTACCAATTGAAAAACTAGCTTTATAGGTTTCTGTATCAAACATATCCAAAAAAATTTTTTGACTGTTATCAATATTATCTTTATGTATCAAAGATTTTATAAGATCATTAAATTTGTAACTAGTAATAATAATTACTGTTTTACTAGGATCTGGTTTCTCAAAACTAAAATCGTTATTTAATTTTGCTATTCCAATCCTTAAATTATTATAATTTATTTCGTTAGATTGAATTTTGTAAACATAAGAAAAAGTTAAAAAAGCAATTGTAAAACTTAATACAATTTTTGTTAAAAAATATTTATCGTTATAAAATTTTAAAAATAATAGAGAAAATGGTAAAAATATAAAAAAAATTGAAGTTACTTTATTTAACAAAGCTAAAAGTAAACTTATAGTAACTATGCTGCAATTGAAAAAGCTAAGTGTATTAATTTTAATTATAAAAATAGCTAGACTAAAATATAAAAGTATTGAAAGTTCCTCAGTTCTAATAGTTTTACCTTCACCTCCAAAAATATTTATTAGTAAATAAAATATCCCCAACGCAAAAGCTAAATGAATGTAGTTTTTATTTGATTTATATATCTCAAATATAATAATAAAATTTAATAAGAGAAAAATATTGTTTGAAAAATTACAAAGCTCTTCACTAAAAAAATTACTCCCACTAAGAAAAAAATTATGGAATAAAATTTGAGGTAAACTATATTTTCCATTTGCTATAAACTCATCTCCAACTCCTATTGGTAAGGTTTTGTTTAGGAATAGATATTTAGAGAAGTAGCCAAAACCATTTAATACGTCTGTACCAGTAAAAAAAGTATTATAATTATAATAGACTAAAAAAAACGAGCTAAAGAAAAAAACTTGGTCTACTAAGTTAATTTTTATCTGTTTATTATATATAAACCACAAAAGTGACAAAAAAATTAAAAATTTTATGATATATAAATATTTAAAGAGCCCAATATTAGAAAGAATTAATAAAAAAAATGTTAGCAGTATAACTGTTTTAAAATAAGCAAATTTTTCACTATAAATTTCTAGAATTTTTTTTAATTGGAAAATACATAATATTGATGTGCTAGAAAAAAATAAATAGGACAACATTAATTAATTATAAATTAATTTTACTTATATTTACATTTAAGATTTCAATTTATTTTTTTAGAAATGGATAATAAATCAATGATAAAATGAACCTCAAAGAGTAGAATAAATTAAAAGCACACTGTTTTCTGCCAATCTCCTTATAATATTTTTCTATTATTGTTAATTGATTGTCACTTTTTCTATGACATGCAAATTTAATATTTAAAGACTTTAATCTTTCAAATTTTGCAAATCTTTTCCACAAATCATAGTCTCCTGCCATTTTAAACTTCGGGTTTATTCCATCAACTTTAGTGTACAAGCTTTTTGAAAAAATAGTATTTTCCTGCTGCAAAAAACCCCAAAAACAGTTATTAGCCAATCCTTTTTTAATAATCCACCTTGGGTAAACTAGAGGGATAAAAACTTTTGGCTTGTCTTTATATTGTGAGATTGCAATTTTACATATAACCCAATTATAGTTATATTTATTAAGTATACTCATCAATCTTTCTACTGAAAAATTATCTAAAAAAAAATCATCTGAATTTATCCAATAATAATATTCACCTGTTGCATATTTAAAACCAGTTTCAATTGCCTCATACATCGACTCATCTTTCTGATAAATTATCTTTGAAATTTTACTTCTGTACTTATCAATTAATTCTCTTGTTCCATCGTCTGAACCACCATCAACTATTATATACTCAATATTTTTATATGTTTGATTTATTACACTTCTAATAGTTTGCTCAATATATTCTTTTCCATTATATACTGGTGTGACTATGGTAATTTTTTTTTCCATTAAAATTTTATTTGTTAAATCATTAAATAAGGCTTATTAAACAGATACATAATATATTATGAAATTAAAAAAAGCCTTAATTACTGGTATTACTGGCCAGGATGGATCCTGGCTTGCTAGGTTTTTGCTTAAAAAAAATTATAATGTTTATGGTCTTATAAGAAGATCATCATCATTTAATACTCAAAGAATTGATGATCTTTACAATACAAAAAGTTTAAAAAATAGATTTAAGTTATTCTATGGAGATCTTACTGACGAGACTTCAATTAACAATATTATAAAAAATATTAAACCAGATGAAATATACAACTTAGCAGCTCAGTCTCACGTGAAAGTCTCATTTGAAAATCCAGTGTATACTGCTAATGTAGCTGGAATAGGTACTCTTAGGATTTTGGAGGCAATAAAAACACTAAAACTAAAGACTAAATTCTACCAAGCATCAACATCAGAAATGTTTGGAAATACTAATCCTCCTCAAAATGAAAAAAGTAGAATGAAACCTAATTCTCCTTATGCAGCTGCAAAACTTTATGCTAATGAAATTACTAGAATTTATAGAGATGGATTTGGTATTTTTGCATGCAATGGTATTTTATTTAATCATGAATCTGAGGTTAGAGGGGAAACCTTTGTTACAAAAAAAATTACCAGAGCTTTAGTCAGAATTAAACTTGGAAAACAAAAAATTTTGGAGGTTGGTAATTTGTATTCTAAAAGAGATTGGGGGTATGCCCCAGATTATGTAGAGTCAATGTGGAAAATGTTACAAATGAAAAAACCTGACGATTATGTTATTGCAACTGGGAAATCATTTTCAGTTAAAGAATTTATTTTAGAGACATGTAAAGTTTTGAATTTAAAGATTAAGTTTATTGGGCGAGGTATAATGGAGAAGGGTGTTGATCCAAATAATAATATTATAATTAAAATTAATAAAAAATATTATAGGCCATTAGAGGTAGATCATCTTAGAGGTGATTATAAAAAAGCAAAAAAAATCCTAAATTGGCTACCTAAAACGCAGTTTAAAAGTTTAGTAAGCAAAATGGTAAAAAGTGACTTCAAAAAAGAAACTGAAAATAAATAAAAATCTAAAAATATATATTGCTGGACATGGTGGTATGGTTGGTTCGTCTGTCCTAAATTATTTTAAAAATAAAAACTTTAGAAAACTAATTATTATTTCAAGCAAAAAATTAGATTTAACAAAAAAAGAATTAGTCTTTAATTTTTTTAAAAAAAATAAACCTGATATCGTCATTAATTGTGCTGCTAAAGTTGGAGGTATTAAAATTAACAATTTAAAAAAAGTTTCTTTTTTTAATTCAAATTTAGAAATTAGCCAGAATATAATAAATGCAAGCTATAAATTTAATATTAAAAGATTAATTTTTTTAGGAAGCTCATGTGTATACCCAAATGACTTTAGTAAAAAAATAAAAGAAGAAGACATTTTGAGCTCTTCATTAGAACCAACAAATGAAGCATATGCGCTAGCAAAAATTTCTGGAATAAGACTTTGTCATTATTACAATGAGGAATTTAATAGAGATTTTAGATGTTTAATGCCTCCAAATTTATATGGTAAAAATGATAATTATGATCTTAACAATTCACATGTTTTAGCTGCATTAATAAAAAAAATAGATAATCTTAAAAAAAATACAAAAATATTAAAACTCTGGGGAAATGGTAAATCAAAGAGAGAATTTTTATATGTAAATGATTTTACTAAAGCATTATTTCAAATAACATTTTTATCAAAAAAAAAATTTAAACAAAATTCATATGAGTCTATTATTAATATTCCTTCAAAATATGAATTTTCTATTAAAAGTTTAGCTCATAAAATTGCAAAAGTTTTAAATAAAAAAATTAAAATAAAATATATTAATAAACACTTGACTGGTACTAAAAGAAAAAAAATGGATAGTAAAAGATTCTCAAATATAATTAAAAGCTTTAATCAAACAGGGTTTGATCAATCTATAAAAGAAACATTTATTGCATTTAAAAATGCAAAATAAATTTTCTATAATAATGGTTTGCAAAAATTCTGAAAAAACCATTGAAGAATCAATCAATTCTTTTTTTGATCAAGATTACATAAAAAAAAATTTAATAATAATAGATGGTGGCTCAAATGATAGAACTGTTGAAATAATAAAAAACTTTAAAAGTATAAAATATTTTGAAAAAATAAATAATTTAGGTTTATACGCTTCAATTAATTATGGAATTAAAAAATCCAACGATGATATTATAGGGATTCTTCATTCAGATGATACATTCTTCGATAAAAATACACTTACTAAAATAAACAGCGCTTTTGAAAATAATACAATCAAACCAGATTATATATATTCAAATATTGTATTTATAGACAATTTAAAAGTGATAAAAAGAACTTGGGTATCAGGCGAAATTAAAAACGATGAACATAAATTAGGAAAATTTCCAGCTCATACTGGTATATTTTTAAATAAATCAGTCTTTGATAAAATTGGATTTTACGATGAAAGTTTGAAAATATCTTCTGATATTTCATTTATTTATAAATTATTTGAAAATAAGGAATTACTTGGAAGATACCTAGATATTTACTCAATTAAAATGAAACTAGGAGGTTTAAGCACCAAGTCTTTTCGTAATATTTTAATCGCAAACTTTGAGAGTTTTATTGCTTTAAAAAATTTAAAAATTAGTTACATCAAAGTTTTAAAAATAATTTTTTTAAAAATATTCAACAAAATAGGCCAAATTAAAAAAAAATGAGAATAGTAATTACTGGAGGATGTGGTTTTGTTGGGTCTAATATCGCAGAATATCTAAAAAATAAAAACAAGAAAAATAAAATTTTATGTGTTGATAACTTTTATAGAAAAGGTTCTTTAGAAAATAAAAAAAGGTTAATAGATAATAATATTAAGGTTTTTAAATGTGATATAAGAAATGAAAAAGAGCTCAACAAACTTCCATCATTTGATCTTTTAATTGATTGTGCTGCTGATCCGTCTGTTGCCACAGGTTTTAAAAATGGTTTAAAATATTTAATTGATACTAATTTATTGGGCACTTTTAATTGTTTAAATCTGGTTAAAAAAAATAAAGCTAAAATAATTTTCTTATCCTCTAGTAGAATATATCCTTTTGATAAGATTAATAATTTAAAATTTACAATAAAAAATCACAGTTTTACCCCGACGCAAAACGTAGTTGGATTTAAAAAAAACAAGGGTTTTAACGAAGAATTTGATATTAGGGGTTTAAAAACTTTTTACGGTTTTACAAAATATTCATCAGAAGAACTTATCAAAGAATTTTGCTACGCTAATAGCCTAAATTATATCATAAATAGGTGTGGAGTAATAGCAGGACCTTGGCAGTGGGGGAAAATTGACCAAGGTTTTATTGTTTATTGGTTAATGTGTTATTTATTTAATAAAAAACTTAATTACATTGGTTTTGGAGGAAATGGTAATCAAGTGAGAGATATACTAAATGTTTCCGATTTAAACAATCTTATATTTCTACAAATACAAAATTTTAATAAATTTGAAAATGATTTCTTTAATGTGGGGGGGGGAAATAAAAATAAAATTTCTCTCAAAAATCTTTCGTTATTCTGTGATAATTTATTTGGTATAAAAAAAGAAATATTTTTAATAAATAAAACAAGATATGGTGATATACCTTACTATGTTACTGATAATAGTAAAATTCATCAAAAAAGTAACTGGTTACCTATAAAAAATGCTGAAACCACAACGGAAGAAATTTTCAATTGGATTTTAAAATATAAATATTTAATACAAAAAAATCTATGAAAAATGTAATAATTATTACTGGATCTCTTGGACTTGTAGGTGCTGAGGCAGTAAAATTTTTTTGTAAAAAAAAGTACAGTGTTATTGGAATTGACAATGATATGCGAAAATATTTTTTTGGTAGTTCCGTAAGAAAAAATTTAAAGCATTTTAATGAGACATTTAAGAATTATTCGCATAATTTAATTGATATTAGAAACAAAAAAAAATTATCGAATATTTTTAACTATTATCAAAACAATATTAAACTTATTATCCATTGCGCCGCACAACCTTCACACGATTGGGCTGCCAAAGAACCCCATACAGATTTTGAGATAAACGCAAATGGTACTTTAAATTTGTTAGATCTTACTTTGAATTATTGTCCAAAAGCAAAATTTATATTTATGTCTACGAATAAAGTATATGGAGATAAAATTAATACTTATAAATTTAGAGAAACAAAAACCAGGTATACTCCAAAAGATTACAAAAATTTAACAAAGTTTGGAGTATCAGAAAAAATGACAATTGATCAGTCAAAACATAGTATATTTGGGGTATCTAAAACAGCAGCTGATTTAATGGTTCAGGAATATGGAAAATATTTTGATCTTAATACAGTTATCTTTAGAGGAGGTTGTTTGACAGGACCATTACATCAAGGTGCAGAGTTACATGGTTTTTTGTCATATTTGGTAAAATGTAATGTAATGAAAAAAAATTATTTCGTTAAAGGATATAAGGGTAAGCAAGTTAGAGATAATATCCATAGCACAGACCTTATAAATGCCTTTTGGCATTATTTTAAATCATCAAAAAAAAAAGGAGAAGTTTATAATATTGGAGGAGGAATTTACTCAAATTGCTCACTGTTAGAAGCCTCAGAAATAATTAGTTATTATACAAAAAAAACAACCCAACTAAAATTCGAAAAAAAAAATAGATCGGGCGATCATATATGGTGGATATCAGATCTTAGAAAATTTAAGTCAGATTTTCCTGATTGGAAAATTAATTTTACAATACATAAAATTATTGAAGACATCTATATCAACAATAAATAATGAAAAGTCTAATAATTAGTAATTTTCCTGTAGGTCCAAAATTTAATGGTGGTTCAATGACAGTTTGGGGTATTATAAGTTATTTTGTTGAAAAAAATAAGGACTTAGTTCTATATTTAACCTGTAGTACAAATCAAAAAAATTCCTCACAATATGAAGAATGTTTATCTATACTTAAAAAAAATAATCTTGAATATAAAATTTTTTTTTATAAGGAAAAAAAAATTAATAAAATAATTAAAATACTCAATTTTATAGCCTCAATTTTGTTTGGGCACCCCCATTTTTTTTTCCCAAATCACATAAGCCTTAAAAAAGAAATAGAAAATAAAATTAAAGATTTTAATTTTGATAAGGTTATCTGCTATCATTTTGATGCTCTTTCGACATGTTATGATATTGAAAGTTTAAATTTAATGCTTGGAGATTTAATTCATGAACCAAGAAAAAGTAGGAGAGAATTATTAAAAAATAATTCATTTTCAACTTTAATCAATTATTTTGAGGAAGTGGCTGGATTCCGCGTTATGAAAAAATTAACAAAAAAGTCCAGTTTTATTGGTTTTTTTTCAAATAACTATGCAAATATTTTTAGTCATAAAGTAAAAAAATCCCATTACATAAAAACACCCATTGTTGATTTTGAAAAAACTTATCATGAATCAAATTTAGATGAAAAACTAAATTTTTTGATGATAGGTCATTTAAAAGGTACTGTAACTATTTCTTCATTAGTCTTTTTAGAAAAATTAATAAGAAAATATGAAGATAATCTCAATTCTTTAAATGTGAGATTTAATATTGTTGGTGGTAATCGATTAAATGAGATTAATAATTATTTATTAACTAAGCACAAGTTAATAAAGTTTTACGGAGAAAGTTTTAATATAACTGAATTTTTTGGAAAAAATCAATTTTTATTAGTTCCAAATGAAATAGATATAGGAATTAGAGTAAGGATTATTACAGGCCTATCTTACGGTGCCATAATAATTACACATAAATCTAATCTTAAGGGTATTCCAGAGTTAGAAAATGGTGATAATTGTCTCCTTTTCTCTAACGAAGAAGAATTAATAAAAATTTTTAAAAAGATAAAAGAAAATGAAATTGATATACTTAAGATCAAAAAAAATGCTGTTAAAACCTTTAGTGAAAATTTTTATTATAAAAAATCTGTAAGCGAAATATTAGAAAAAGTAAATAATGCTTAATCAAATAAAAAAGAAAATTATAAATAAAAAAATTAAAATTGGAATAATTGGTCTTGGATATGTAGGACTTCCTTTAGCAGAGGCTTTTTCCAGAACTTTTCCTGTAGTAGGATATGATTTAAATAACTTAAGAATAAAACAACTTAGATCTGGTATAGACTTAAATTTAATCATACGGAAAAAAAAAAAGTTTAATTCAAAAATTTTTTTTACTAATCACTTAAGTAATTTAGAAAAATGTGAAATTTTAATTATAACCGTACCTACACCAGTCAAAAAAAATAAGTCGCCTGAACTTTCTTTTTTAAATACTGCTATAGATAATTTAATTAAGTTAGATTTAAAAAATAAAATTATTATTCTTGAAAGTACTATCTTTCCAACTTTATCTAATAAATATATAAAAAAAATTTCTAAAATTAAAAAATTAAAAATCAATAAAGATTTTATTTTTGCTTATAGTCCTGAAAGAATAAATCCAGGAGACAACATTAAAAAAATTCATAATATTGACAAAATTGTATCAGCAACAAATAAGAAGGCTGCTTATGTTATAAAAGATCTTTACAAGAACATAATTAAAAGAGTTCATATTTCTGAAAAACTAGAAGAGTCCGAAATGGCAAAAATAATTGAGAATTCGCAAAGAGATATTAATATTGGATTTATTAATGAAGTTGTTATGATTTGTAATAATCTTAATATAGATGCAGATAAAGTAATTGAACTTGCCTCTACTAAATGGAATTTTCTTAAATTTAAACCAGGTTTAGTTGGTGGACATTGTATTGGTGTTGATCCATATTATTTGACTCATAAATTAAAAAAAATCAATTACAATCCTAAAATAATTTTATCTGGAAGAAATATTAATGAGAATTACCATAAATATATAGTTAGTTTTATAAATTCAAAAAAAAAAATAAAAAAAAATTCAAAGATATTAATACTTGGAGCTTCATATAAAGAGGATTGCAATGATTTACGCAACAGCAAGTCTTTAGAGTTATCAGAATTATTGTCTAAAAGAGCAAATGTGAGTATTTATGATCCTTATATTAATAAAATTAAAAATTATAATTTTATAAATAAACCTAAAAAAAGATATTATGATTTTATGATAATTACAGTTCATCATAGTAATTTCTATAATAAAAAAGTTTTTTTATATAAAAACTGCATAAAAGAAGGTGGTTTAATTTATGATATACGAGAAGCAAAATTTATCTAGTTATGAAAAAAAAAATTTTGATCACTGGATGTGCTGGTTTTATAGGGTTTAATATTAGTAAAAAGTTGATTAGCGAAGGTCATAAAATAATAGGTATTGATAATTTAAATAATTATTATGATGTAAAATTAAAAAAAGACAGATTAAAAAATTTAAAAAATAAAAACTTTTATTTTAACAAAAGTGACATAAACAATAAAAAAAAATTAAACGCTATTTTTAAAAAATATAAACCACAATATATTTTGAACTTGGCAGCTCAGGCAGGTGTAAGATATTCAATTAAAAAACCTAAAGCATATCTTGAAAGTAATGTAGATGGTTTTTTAAATATTCTTGATCTAAGCATTAAGTATAATGTAAGGCACTTAGTATATGCTTCGTCAAGTTCAGTTTATGGTGCAAATAATTCTTATCCTTTTTCAGAAGATAAAATTGCCGATCATCCACTTGCTATATATGCTGTTACAAAAAGGACTAATGAATTAATGGCCCATGCTTATTCAAATTTATATAATTTACCGACAACTGGATTAAGATACTTCACTGTTTATGGACCCTGGGGTCGTCCTGATATGGCATTGTTTAAATTTGCCAAATTAATTATGCAAAGAAAAAAAATACCTTTGTATAACTCTGGAAATCATATTAGAGACTTTACATTTATAGATGATGTTGTTGAAATTACTAGACGTGCTTTATTTAAAATTCCAAAAAATAAAAATAAATTAAGCAATAGTAGTTCCATTGTCCCATGGGAAATTTATAATGTATGTGGTTCAAAGCCTATAAAATTAAAAATGTTTATTAATGAAATTTTTAAAAATTTAAATAAAGTTACAAAAATAAAAAATCTTAAGTTACAAGACGGTGATGTTATAAAAACATTTGGATGTAGTAAAAAAACTATTAGAAATCTTAAGTTTGAGGCAAAAATAGACTATAAAAAAGGAATTAAATTATTCATAGATTGGTATAAAGAATATTATAACATATGAACATAAAAACTATTGCAGAAATTGGATCTGTACACGATGGATCTTTTGGAAATTGTCTTAAATTGATAGAACTAGCAAAAAATTGTGGAGCCGATGTGGTAAAGTTTCAATATCATATAGCTGAATATGAAACTTTAACTCACGCTGAAGGTCCAAGTTATTTTAATGATGAAAAAAGATTTGATTATTTTGAAAGAACATCTTTTACCTTAAATCAATGGAAAAAAATCATAAATCATTGCAAAAAGAAAAAAATTAAATTTCTTTGTTCGGTTTTTAGTATTGAGTCTTTCAAAAATTTACTATCTTTAGGAGTAAAATCTTTTAAGTTACCTTCAGGTGAAGTAACCAATCTGCCTCTTCTTGACGAAATGTCAAAAAAGAAAAATATTAAAATTTTTTTATCTACTGGAATGAGTAACTACAAAGAAATTGATAAAGCATATAAAATCTTAAAAAATAATAAATTAGTAATTATGCAGTGCACATCTTTATATCCATGTCCTAATGATAAAGTTGGTATTAATGTAATTAAAAAACTAAAAAATAAATATAAATTTTGTGAAATTGGATTTTCAGATCACACAATAGGGAATGTTTCTGCAATTTTGGCCATTGCTAATGGAGCAACATATTTTGAAAAACATTTAACTTTTTCACGTAAAATGTATGGAAGTGATGCCCAATTTGCATCTGAACCAGATGAATTAAGCAATTATTGTGAATCTTTAAAAAAAGCTGAGATTATTTTATCTAAAGACGTTAACAAAGATGATTTGAGGCCATTAGTTCAAATGAGAAAAATCTTTCAAAAAAGTATACTTTATTCAGATAATTTAAAAAAGGGTAAAAAAATTACTTTGAAAAATGTTGTTTTCTTAAAACCCGACAAAGGTATTTCTGCACAAAATTATAAATCAATATTAGGTAAAAAAATTAAAAGGGATGTTAAAAAAAATGAGTTTGTTAAATACTCAGATTTTAGTTAGCTAATAATATAGTTTTTTTTCATACTTGAAATCAATTTTTTTCAAGATTTCAATAATTTTTTTTGAGGCACTTCCATTTCCGTATTTATAATCTCTTAGTTTTTTTGTTTTTTTTTTCAAAATTTTTTGAATTAATTTAGATAGTTTTTTCTCATTATTATTAATCATTATTGTATTTTTACCAATCTCTCTACCTTTTTGTCTTGAACCAATACAAATATTTTGAACACCAATAAATGATCCCTCTCTTACTCCTGAGGATGAATTACCTATTAAGCAAATTGTTTTATCCAGTACATGATAGAAGTATTTTTGTTCAAGATTTTTAAAAAACCTTGTCTTAGTGTCTCCAAATTTTTCTCTCCATTTTCTAATTCCTCTTGAAATATCCTCAGAGCCAGCATCAGGGTTTGGCCAAAAAACTAATTTTTGAATATCAAATTTATTTACAATTTTCAAAATTTTTGAAATTTCTTTTTCGCCATTACCATATTCTGTGGTAACGGGATGGTTCATAATTGTAATAAATGGTTTGTTTAAATCTAAAGTAGAACCTACACCATTTTCATTTATTTTTTTGTTAAAATTAGAAGGTATTTTTTTAAGAATTTGTTTAACTTCATCTATCCTAGGACATCCAACATTGAAAACATATCTTTTATTTTCGCCCATTTTAACAATATTTCTTTTTGCGATTGCTGTCGCAGCAAAATGAATGCTTGAAAATTTGGTAACTGCATGTCTTACACTTTCGTCGATTGTCCCTGAAACTTCTCCACCCATTGTATGAGCTAATGGAATATTCATATAACTCGCAGAAATTGCAGTTGCCATTGTCTCGTATCTATCTCCAACTGTGATTACTAAATCAGGTTTTAGGTCGCTTAAAGCATTAGACATTTCAATAATAGCAAGCCCTGTGCTTTTTGCCATTTCCAAAGTTGAATTACCTTCTACAACAAAATTTATTTTTCTGTCTATTTTGAAACCATCTTTTTTAATAATATTGACAACTGAACCAAACCTTTCAAGATTAGCTGATCCACCAACTATGATCTGTAATCTGAATGATTTATGTTTTTTTAATAATTCTAGTACAGACTTAATACTCCCATAATTAGCTCTGTTATGAATGATGGTACATATCTTTTTCATCAGAAGTTTTATATATTTATGATATTAAATTGCAAATAATATTAAGTTTATTAAAGACAGATATATATGAAAAATTTTTTTATAGCAATTATACCTGCCAGAGCTGGTTCTAAAGAGATTAAAAATAAAAATATGATTGAAGTTAATAATAGACCAATGATACATTGGACTATATCTGAGGCACTAAATTCTAAGCATCTAAAAAAGATAATTGTTACAACTAACTGCACTAGAGTTATTAATTATTTAAAAAAATTTAAAAAATTTAATAAAATTATCGTTTTAAAAAGACCAGATTATTTAGCACGAGATAATACACAAATGTTATCTGTTGTAAAACATGTTGTAAAAAACTTGAGTGAAATAAAAGAAAAAAATTTTTTAGGAACTGTTCTTTTGCAGCCAACATCTCCATTAAGAAAGAAAGCTGATATTAATAAAGCATGCGAACTATTTATAAAAATTAAGCCAGACTCTTTAGTAAGTGTAACTAAAGTGAAGCATATATTTAATCCAGAGTCTCTTTATTTTAAAAAAGGTGATAAAATCCATAAATCTTTTAAATTAAAAAACAAGCTTATCAAACAAAAGAAACCTGTTTATTTTTCACCAAATGGTGCAGCCATATACATTACATCTAGAAAAAATATTAAAAAATTTATAATTGGTGGAAAAAATATTGCTGGATACGAAATGCCTTATTTAAACTCAATTGATGTAGATAATAAAGATGATCTAAAATTAGTAAATTTATTATTTTAAAAAGTTAATGTTTAAACTAAAATTTTATACAAAGATATTTATTTATTATGTTTTTAATAAATCAAAGTTTTTATTAAATTTAGCCTCATTTTTTGGATTTTTATATATTAAGGTTTTTAAAAAAAATAAATTAAAAAAGTTTGAAATATTTTTTGAAAATTACGCTAACAAAATTAAAAACAAGGAAAATAATGGAAAAAAATGTATCCACATAAATTTTTTTAGTTGGTTTGATTATGAAAATTATTTATTTTCATGCTTATTACTTGGTTTAGTAGGTTCTAAATGTAAAGAATTAATTTTTTTTAAATCAAGTCACTTTAAATATTTTAAAAATCGGAAATATTTTGCATATTCATATCCTATTAGTGTTTTTTCAAAAATTAATATTTTCAGTGCTTTAAAATATACAAATATATTAATGAAAAAATCATATTATGAGATTTTTAATTATAAATATTTAGGAATTAATTGCGGTAAATATTCAATTAGCTCATCAATAAGAGTTTTAAAAACCCCAAAAATTGATTTAAATAATAGTAATCATTTTTATACAATTAAATATTTCATTTTTAAATCAATTATTAATGCTGACGCATCAATAAATTATATAAAAGAAAACACTGATATTGAGTATGCGCTATTCAATGACAAAAGTTATGTTGGCGCCGGTGAGTTGTATGATGAATGTATTAAAAGTAAAATTAAATGCATCCAATATGTAGCGTCATATAAAAATAACATTCTTTTATTGAAAAAATATAATGAAAATAATAAAGATGATCATCCTAGCTCAATTTCGGATGAAGTTTGGAATAAATTTAAAGGAAATAATTTAAGTCAGAAACAATCTGATTTCTTGGAAGGCGAAATACTTACTCAATATAAAAATAATTCATGGTACCCATCTGCTGGAACAATGATAGGTAAAAAAATTTATAGTTTTGAAAAACTTAAAAAAGAATTGAAACTGGATGATAAAAAAAAAATAGCTATTATTTTTCCTCATATATTTTGGGATGGGACATTTTTTTTTGGAAAAGATTTATTTAAGGATTATATTGAATGGTACAAAGAAACTTTAATTGCTGCAGAAGAAAACAAAAATATTAATTGGGTTATAAAATCTCATCCAAGCAATGTAATAAAAAACAATAGAGAAAAAATATCAAATAAAATTATCGAGCCAGAACTAAAGATAATTTATGATTTATTTGGTAAATTACCATCTCACTTTAGATATATGAGTTCTCAATCCGAAATAAGTACAGTTAATTTATTTGAATTATTAGACTTTTGTTTTACCATTAGAGGTACAGTCGGTATAGAGGCAGCATTAAAAAATAAAATTGTAATAACTGCAGGTACTGGAAGATACAACGATAGAGGTTTTACATTTAATTATGAAAACAAAGAGAAATATTTTGAACAGGTTAAAAATTTACATTATTTAGAATACAATAATGAAAATATAAAAGAAAATGCAAAAAAGTTTGCTTACATTGCTTTTACATGTAAAACAATTGATCTGGATATATTAGATTTTTATTATAAACAAAACAAATTTGCTGATTTAGATTTTTCAATTAATATTGATAAATTAAATTCTCCACAACATATAAGATCAATAAATTTTTTTAATTCATGGCTTGAAAACGACAGTTTAGATTATTTTCAAGACCCATGTAAAGAATGGTATATCTAGTTTTATGTGTGGGATATTTGGTATAAATAAAAAAACAGATCAAAGTTTTATAAATAAATTTATTAATCTGCAAAATCATAGAGGGCCGGATTCAAAAAATTTTTATTCAGATTATAATGTAACTTTAATTCATAATCGATTGAGTATTATAGATATAGAACATGGCAATCAGCCAATGTTATTTAATAACAAGGTAATTGTATATAATGGTGAAATTTTTAATTCTCCTGGATTAAGGAAATTGCTTCAAAATGAAGGCTATCAGTTTAGTTCAAATAATTCTGACACAGAGGTGCTGCTAAAATTATATGATTCAAAAGGAATTGATATGTTAAATGAGCTTAATGGAATGTTTGCATTTGTAATTTTTGATATAAAAAAAAATTTATTTTTTGGTGCTGTTGATCAGTTTTCAAATAAACCTTTATATTATAATATTTCTAATGATAGATTTTCTTTTTCATCTGAAATAAAAACCATCTTAAATTTAGATTATGTGAAAAAAGATATTTCAATTGAGTCTGTAAAAAATTATTTTCAATTGCAATATATTCCTTTTGAAAAAACTATTTATAAAAATATTAATAAAATTAAAAATTCAAATTTTTTTATTTACGATTTACAAAAAAAAACAATAGAGATAAAAAAATATTATAAAAAAAAAAAAATTATTAAATTCGAAACATACCAAGATGTTATTAATGCTGGGAAAAGTGCGATTTGTAATTCAATAGATAATTGGTCTTTGAGTGATGTTCCTATAACTTGTTCTTTATCCGGAGGTTTAGACTCTAGCTTGATAACCACAATTTTTTCCCAAAATACAAATAAAAAAATCGATACAATTACCGTTGGATTTGAAAATGAGGATAAAATCCATGATGAAAGAGAGTTTGCGAGACTAATTACAAATAATATAAATTGTGATCATCAAGAAATTGTAGTCAAGCCAAATGAAATTTTAAATGATATGAACATAATATTTGAAAATCTCTGTGAGCCCTACGCAGGTAGTTTAGCATCATGGTATGTTTATAAGAATATAAAAAAAAACAAAGTTATTTTTACAGGAACTGGGGGTGATGAATTGTTTGGTAATTATGGAAAATGGAAAAACTATTTCATAAGTGATTTCTTTTTAAAGAATTTTATTCAAATAGTTGGTAAACAAAAATTTAGAGATTTAAAATACTTTCATGGATATTTATATAAGAAAATATTTTATGAAAAAGAGATTAATGAGCTTTTTTTAGAAAATAGCGAAAATAAAAAAAATTTGAATTATTCAATACATAATTTACTAAATCTTTCGAAATTTAATCCTAAAAAAAACATCCAAGAAATTGATTTAAATTTACAATTACCCTGGGAATTTCTCTATATTACAGACAGACTTTCCATGATGAATTCAGTTGAGGCAAGAACTCCTTTTTTAGACGAAGAAATGATTAATTATATAGAAAATGTCCCAAGTAAGTATTTGAGTAAAATTACTAACTCTAAAAAATTATTAAAAGATATTGCAAAGGATTATATTCCAAATGAAATTATTAATAGAAAAAAAAAAGGATTTGTTTTACCTAAAGAAAATTGGTTAAAAAATGAATTAAATAAAGAATTAAAATATTATTCCTCAAAGGAGTTTATAACCAAACAAAATATTTTTTCTTATTCACAAATTGTTAAATTAATTTATAAATTTAGTTACTCAAAAAAAAATAATTTTTTTACAGAACAAGTATGGACTTTTTTTATTTTTCAATTTTGGTATGAAAAAAATATTTTAAGCTGAATATAATAATTATGAAAATAGGAATTTTTTCAACATATGATGATAGTGGTGCAGGAAATGCTGCCTATAAAATAAATAGAGCTATGCAAATTTATGGTGTTAAAAGTTATTTATATGTAGCCATAAAAAAAACAACATCAAGCATACGTTTGAAAAAAAATTTTTCATATAATTTTTTTTTTTATTTAAGAAATTATATTAACAACATTATTGTATTTCTTCTTTATAGAAAACAAAGCAAAGAAGGCTTTATTAGTTTAGATTTGTTTAAGACAAATAATTCAAAAATTATTAATTCTAAAGATTTGGATATAATTCAAATAAATTGGATCAATAATTTTTTATCTTTAAATGATTTGGTTAGAATAAAAAAACCAATTGTCTGGCGATTGTCAGATATGTGGCCTTTCATTGGTGTTGAGCATTTTACAGATAGTTCTTTATGGAATAAAAAAATATTAAAAAAGGGTATATTTGACCTAGATTATAGTATCTGGAAAAAAAAAAAAATTTTTTTAGATAAAAATGTTTCAGTTGTAAGCCCATCACAATGGTTAGCTAGAAAAGCAAAAAAAAGTTACTTAATGAAAAATTGTAACATTACAGTCATTCCAACACCAATCGATACTAAAATCTATAGAATAAAAAAAAGAAAAAAAATTCCAAAAATTGTTCCAAAGAACAAATTTATAATTTTATTTACTGCAAAATATTTATATGAAAAGAGGAAAGGATTTGAGTATTTTGGTAAATTAACAAAAATTATAAACAAATTATATCCAGATAAAGTCCATTTTGTAACAGTTGGTAAATACAATAACGAAATTTTAAAAATTTTTCCTTATAACACTACCCATTTTGGTTTAATAAAAAATGAGAAAAAAATTGTAGATATTTATAATTTTTCCCATGTTTCTTTCATATTATCTAAAAGAGATAATTTACCACAAACTGCGTTGGAGGCTAATATGTGTGGATTGCCTATTATTTCATGGAATTTTGGAGGTGTCAAAGAAATTATAAAAAATGGATTAAATGGTAAGTTGCTTAATAAATTAAATGAAAAAGAAATAAAAAAAATATTAGATGTTTATATATTTAAAAAAAATTATAGAAATTTAAATATGAAAATCCATAATTTTTCCAAAAAAACATATTCAAGTGAAATCATAGTTAAAAAATATTTAAAGCTATATAAAAAAATATTATCTAAAACTACTACATATTAGGAACTCTATAGATAGATAATTTATGAATATTACTAATTCCAATTTTTATAGTAAAAACTTTCAAATTTTTTTTTTATACCTTTTTTTTTTAACACCAATAATTATTTTCTTTTCCAAATTTTTTGCTGATTTATTTTTATCGATAGTAGCTATCTATACTTTATTATATTTAATTAAAAAAAAAAATACTTTAATTTTTAATAATTTTTTATTTTTTTTTATTTTTATTTTTTATATTTCATTAAATTTACTAATTAATAATTTTAATCTATTTTTATTTGCTAAATCTTTCTTACTTATAAGATTTCCATTATACATGCTATTTCCACTAATATTAAACATTGATGCCCAAATTTTAAGAAAAAAATTCAAATTCTTTTTCTTATTTCCATTGTTATTTTTTATTTTAAATCTTTATATTCAAGCTTTTTTTAAAATAGATATATTTGGGAATTTTACTCATAATAATTATCAAAGAATAACTTCCTTCTTCCCAAGTGATGAATATATTGCTGGAAGTTATTTATTTTTTATTTTTTCAATTTTATTTCTTGTCTCAAAAAAATTTAATTTTAATAAAATTATTTTATTAAGTGTTATATATTTTGGGATCTTCTTGTCTGGAGATAGAACACCATTTATAATGACAAATTTATTTTTAATGATTCTTCTATTTTTAAATTTAAATAAATTTATTTTTTCAAAACAATTTAAAATTATTCTTACGCTTATAATTATTTTGCCTACCTTAGTTTTCTCTTTACAATTAAATAATAAAATTAATCTGACTTCTTTCTCTAAATATAAAAATACTTTTAAAAATATTAGAAATGATATTAATGCGTCAGAAAATGAAATAGGTTTAAAAAGATGGCCCTATTATGGAATGGCGGCTAAATCATATACAATTTTTAAAAAAAATATTATGTTTGGTAGTACCTACAAAAGTTATCGTAATGAATGCAGAAATAAAAAATATTATTTAGATTATTCTTTGCTAACTAACGGTTTAAATTATGATGGGTGTAGTAATCACCCACATAACATTTATCTAGAAATCTTATCAGAACAAGGTTTGGTTGGTTTAATATTATTAATATTAACTATCTACAATTTTACGTTATTAAAAAATTTGACATTAAATAATTTAAATAAACTTTTTTACCTGGTTTTTTTGATAGTTTATTTTTTCCCATTAAGACCTTTTGGGAGTTTTTATACCAACTTTGGACTTGTTATGTTTGCGTCAGTTATAAGTTTTTACTTAATTTTTAATAAGATTGAAAAAAAATTGTAAACATTCGTATTCACTTGTTAAGCAAAAAATTGGTGTTAATAATTTACCATGTTTCATTATTGGCTAGAAAATGTATTCATAAATTTTCTATTTTGTTTTTTTTCTGTTTTTATTTTTTATAAACTTCTAAAAAAAATAAACTATCATGACAAAAATAAAACTAAGTTAAGTGATGCAAAAAATATTATAACTTCTGTCGGTTTAATTTTTTCTATAAATTTTTTTGTGATATCTTTAATTAATTTTTTTTTTATAGATTTAGAAAATTATTTACCAAATAGATTTTATATTTTTTATATATCAATCTTTTTATTTTCTATTATTGGTTTTATTGATGACAAGAATGACATCGATCCAAAAATAAAACTTATAATTCAACTGACATTAGTTTATTTCTCTTTAACTACTTTAGATTTAAATAGTGTCGCTCTGCCTTTAAAATTAACAATTTTTATTTTCCTTATAGTATGGACTTATATTATAAATATAATTAATTTTATTGATGGATCAGATGGACACTGCGCGGTTCATTCTATAAGTTTTTTTATAGGTATTTTATTTATAAGTCTTTTTTTAAAAATTAATTTTTTTTCAACCTATATAGCTTTTTTTATAATACCATCACTTTTAATTTTCCTATTTTTAAACAAACCAAGAGCTAAAGTTTACATGGGTGACTCTGGAAGTATTTTCTTAGGGTATCTAATTGGTTTTGTTTTTTTGGAACTATCGATTAATGGAATGTTTTTATATGTGCTTATGCTTTTAATGTACCCTATTTTAGACTGTACGATAACTCTTATTATTAAAGTTTCTAAAGGACACTACCCATGGGAAAAACTAGCAGACTATTTTTTTTTAATACCAATAAAAAATGGACAAAATCATTCTCAAATTTTTTTTTCAAGTATATTGTTAAATTTAATTAATTTAATATTAATAATTTTAATGATTCATTATTCAAATATTATTTTTTTAATACTTAGCTTTTTATTATCGATAATTTTGATTGCGTACTATAAAACTTTTGAAAATGAATAGTAAATACATTTTGGTAACAGGTGGTGCAGGATATATAGGATCAATAATCTCAAATTTTCTAATAAAAAAAAAATTTAAAATTTTAGTTTTAGATAATTTATCAACTGGAAAAAAAAAAATGATTAATTCTAAAATTAAATTTTTAAAAGGTGACTTACTAAATTACAAAATTTTAAAAAAAAAACTTTATAAATATGAAATAACTCATATTATACATTTAGCATCAAATATTGATGTCATGGAATCTGAATTAAGTCCGAATAAGTATTTAGAAGATAATTTTAACATGACAAGAAATATATTAAAAATTGCTAAAATTAAAAAAGTTAGTTACTTTATTTTTTCATCAACTGCAGCAGTTTATGGAGAAAAAAATAATACAAAAGTAAGTGAAAAAGATAAACCGAAACCTGAAAGTAATTATGGTCTAGGTAAAGTCTTTTGTGAAAAAATAATTAAAAAAGAATGTAAATTAAATAAGATAAATTTTATGATACTTAGATTTTTTAATGTAGTGGGTGCTGATTTAGATAATTTATCTGGCCCTATTAAGAGGGGAAGCTTGTTTAAAAATTTATCAAAAAGTATTCTGAAAAAAGTCTCAAAAATTAACGTTTACGGTAAAGATTTTAAAACACCTGATGGCTCAGGTTTAAGAGATTATATAGATGTTATAGATCTAGCAAACATAGTGTATTTAGTAATTAAACATTTTGATTCAAAAAAAAATTTTATTTTAAATTGTAGTTACTCAAATCCTTTTTCGGTACTAGAAATCATAAAACTATTTTCAAAAATAGGTAATAAGAAAATTAATATTAAATTTTTACCTAAGAGAAAAGGAGAAATATCAAAAATTTTTGCTGATAATAACCAGCTGAAAAAAACGTATAAAAACTGGAAACCATTAAAAAATATAAATGAAAGTATAGTTTCTAGTCTAAAATGGGAGAGGTTTTTAACTAAATCTTAGTAGAATATTTTAGAATCTATTATTTGCTGATAAATTATATTTTTTTTATTTTTAATATAATTCAAATACCAGTTTGCACTAAGCTCTATTGCTTTAGAGCTGTTAATTTTTTGTTTCCATTTGAGTTTTTTAAAAGACTTAGATGAATTTAATTTAAGGATTTTTTTTTCTTTGAATAAATTTTTTTTGTTTAAGGCTAATTTTTTTTTTATTTTAATTGATTTAAAAAATTTATTTACCAAACTTTTTACGTTTATCACCATCTTTTCGTTAGGACCAAAATTCCAACTACCACTATATTTTTTTTTAGACTTTGCCATGTATAATTTTTTGGATAAAATTAAATAACCATTAATTACATCTATAACATGTTGCCATGGTCTCACTGAATAAGGATTTCTTAAATATATTTTTTTTTTACTAATTATAGATCTTGCACAATCAGGTATAATTCTATTTTCTGACCAATCTCCACCGCCAATTACATTACCAGCTCTAACAGAAGCTATACCAATTCTATTATTGTTGAAAAAAGACTTGATATATGCATTAGTAATTATTTCAGCAGCTGCCTTTGAAGCACTGTAAGGATCATCTCCACCTAACTTATTATTCTCGCTAAAAGATTTTTTTTTATTTAGATTTTCATAACACTTGTCTGATGTAACTATTATTATTGATTTAATTGTTTTTACATCTCTGCAAGCTTCAAGGAGATTCATTGTTCCAATTACATTTGTATTAATTGTATTACATGGCTTCAAATAAGACTCTTTTACAATAGATTGTGCTGCGAGATGAAATACGATATTTGGACTTACTTTTCTTAGAGTTTTTTCTAATTTATTTTTATCTAAAATGTTTCCATAAAAAGATTTTTTTCTATTTAAATTGCAGAGTTTAGCAAAATTATTTTTAAATTTATCATTTTTTGAGTAACCATAAACATCTGCTTTGTAAAAATTAAGTATATTTACAAGCCATATACCTTTAAATCCTGTATGACCTGTTATAAATACTTTTTTATTTTTAAAAAAATTTCGCATTATAAAAAACTTTTTTTTTCATTAATCTTTTTATAATCTCTTTGTCCCTAGGTGTATCCATACATTGCCAAACTCCTTCAAATTTAAATGCACAAAGCTCTTTTTTTTTAGCCAATCTCTCTAGGGGTCCATGCTCAAATACCTCATTTTTTTTTTTAAAAAATTTAAAAACTTTATAGTTAAGGACAAAAAATCCCCCATTAATCCATCCTAAATTAGTCTTAGGTTTTTCTTTGAAATTTGAAACAATTGAATTTTTACTTATATTGACCTGCCCAAATCTAGCTGGAGGTCTTACTACAGTTATAGTTGATATTTTTTTATTTTTTTTATGGAATGAGTAAAGTTTTGATAAGTTTTGAGCAGATAAACCATCACCATATGTTAACATAAAATTTTCGTTTTTATTTATATACTTTTTAAGTTTTAATATTCTACCACCGGTATTTAATTTTAATCCTGTATTAACACACTTTATATTGGCATCTATTTTTAATTTAGAAAAATATTTTTCAATTTCTGCACTCTTATATCCCGTAGCTAAAATGAATTCATGAAATCCGTATTTAATATAAGTTCTTATAATATGTTCTACTATAGGTTTGCCCTCTATTGCTACCATTGGCTTAGGAATTTTTTTTGTCTCGATTCCTAGTCTAGTCCCAAGCCCACCACACAATATTATGGTTTTCATATTATATTGATTATTTTATTATTAATTTTTTTTTTGATAAGATACTCTTTTATTTCTTTTTTAATATGCCATGCAAAATTAATTATAACGTCTTTTTTATTAATTCTGTTTAATTTATTGTCTGATATAATTGGTATATTAGTATTAGGAACATAATGACCAACTTTAAGAGAGTTTGGTTTTTCATAGATACATTTTATGTGATTTTTATCTAAGTCAAGAAAATTTATTAGAACTGATGCTCTACCAGGAAATGCTTTACCAATAAGATTAATATTTTTTTTTTTCAAATTATCCATTTTTTTTATAAATTCTTTTTTCCATAAATGAATACTTGCTCTCATTTTTTTTAATCTATAAAAAAATTTTTTTTCTTTTCTAAAAATTTCTTCATATCTTTTTTTGTTAAATTTTAAATCGCTACTGGTAAAAATTACTCTTATATTGCCACCATACCTTTTGGGAAATTTAAAATGTGAAAGTTTCATTCCCAATAATTCAGATATTTTAATTAAAGACGTCAGGCTGTAAGTTCTTGGATGTTCATGGTAAAAAGTATCAAATTGATTAGAGTCTATTACAGATCCTAAATAGTGATTTTCAATAATTATATTAGTTTGGTTGCTGATAATTATTTTTAAATCTGAAATTAACTTTTTAAGATTATTTATATGTGCAAATACATTTGTAAAAACAATAAAATCAATATTTCCAAAATCTTTTTTTATTTTTTTAGAAACTGTTGTATTAAAAAAATTGTTATAAATTTTGTGTTTTGATATATACCTACAAGCATTTGTTGGCTCCACACCAATTGTCATAGCCCCATGACTTTTAAAAAAGTTTAAAAGAGAACCGTCGTTACAACCAATATCTAAAACTTTTTTATTTTCAAGACAACCAAAACTTCTTTTTGTATCTAAAACTAACTCCTCCATTCCATTCAAAACATCTTTGGTTAAATTTGATCTATAATGATAAGATTTAGGAAACAGTTTTTTTGGGTTTACATGGAATTTATTATAAGCAATAATACACTTTTCGCAAAAAATTATATCTGTTTTGTATAATTTATTTTTTTTCTTGGAACCAATTTTTTTTAAATCATCACAAAGTGGTTGCATTCCTAGTGAAAAAATTTTTACTAATTTTTCATTACAAAGTTGACAATTTTTCAGTATCATTTATCTAATTAAATATATCTTTTTAATTTTTTTTATATTTAAAAAAAAACTCATTGCAGTACCAGTACCAAACAGAACTGTACTAATTAAAATAATTATATAAACTAGTATAAAATTTTTGATATTTGAAATATATAAAGATTCTGCAAACACAAATAAGGAAAATAAAAAATATATTTTTAAATTGAACAAAAAATATTCATTAAAAAATATTATAATTATCAATGGAATTACTACAATAAAAAATGGAATAAAAAATTCAAAATTTTTAATTATCCCAGAATGTTTAAAACTTGATATTACAGATGTACCGTAGACAAATCTTTGTGCAAAAAAGGGTATAAGCGATCTTGTTTTATGATAAATGATTAAATTATTTAAAAAATAAATTTTATTTTTATACTTTTTAATCTTATCACAAAAAGCAATATCTTCGCCTACATATATATCTTCATCCATTCCACCAATTTTGTCAAATAGAACCTTTTGTAACAACATATTGCAAGAAGAAGCGTGTGAAACAAATTTTGATTTTGTATTTAAATTTTTTCTAAATTTTTTAGAACCAGATATGAAATAACTTTTATTCACATATGATAAAACTTTTTCAAAACCTTTTTCATTTGGAAATGCTAAATCAGGGCCAGTCAATAAACCACTAAAATCTTTATTTTTCTCAAAAAACTTAATTCCATTTTCTATCCATTTGAATTCAGGATAAGCATCAGAGTCAATAAAAGCTAAGAAGTCTTCATTAGCAATATTTGCAGCAAAATTTCTTTTTTTACTTATATGTCCGGGACAAAGTAAATAAATTAATTTGGAATTTTTAATTTTTTTTTTTGGCAAGATATCTAAAACTACATATACTTTAATTTGCTCCCAGCTTTGATTTAAACAAGATTTGATACAATTATTCATCAAATTACTTTCTTTGACAGCAGGTATAATTATTGCACAAGAGCTCATATATTAATTCTTTCTTTTACATTTAATGATAATTTTTTTTTATAATGTTTTTCTTTTAAAATTTTTTTAAAAGTTAGAAAAAGTATATTTATTAAAAATGAAATAGTTAACAGTATGCTTAAAAATAGTAGTTTTATTTTGAAAAAAAAGAAATTTATTCCCATTAATATTATAGCTAGATATATGTAGAAAAAGATTTTTTCAAAAAAATGAGTTTTTAGAACAAAAGTATTAAGTGCATATAATAGTGCTTTTGCAAATGGATATTTGCTTTCGTCATATTTTCTAGGTTTCCTGTTATAAGGTATGCCATATGAGTTATTAGAATAATCATAAGAAATACATCTTGTTATAATCGGCTCATTTTTTAGTTTTCTAAATTTTCTTATAATTTTTTTGTCAATAATTCTAAAATCTCCAGCGTATAAAGGATATTTTTTTAAACTAAATTTATTGAGGATTAAGTAAAAAAATTTTCTAAATAAATAAAAAAAATTTTCCTCATTTTTTCTCACTCTAATCCCATAAACTAAATCGTAACCTTTTTCCCAATAAGATAAAAAATCTGAAATCATTTCTATTGGATCTTGTAGATCGCAGTCAATAACAATAGATGCATCTCCATTAGATGACAAAAGATTATAAAATACAGAAAGATCATACCCTATATTTTTTTCAAATTTTATATATTTTATTTTTTTATTTTTCATTGAATTTTTTTTTATAATTTCTGCAGTATTATCTTGGCTACAATTATCAGTAAATAATATCTCATAAGTATATTTAGATTTTAATTTTTGAAAAAAAATATCAATTTTTTTTATTAAATTTTCTATATTGTTTTCTTCATTAAAAACAGGAACACATATAGAAATAAGTTTCATTTTTTAACTTTATTATTTAATATTTTTAAATTAATAAATAAATTTTCCTTATTTCTTACCAAAATATCCTTTTTTCTTCGCAAATCATCAGACAAAAACGTTTTCAGCTGATTAGATAAACACTTGTCTAATTTTTTAAAATCATATTTATAATTATTATAACTAAACTTAGGTACTTTTTTAAAATTAACCTTTATTACTTGATTTTTTTTATTATAAATTTCAATCTGTCTTTTCCTATCTTTAGAATTTCTGTTAGTGTGCATAAAAATTGAAATTCCAAACAAATCAAAATAAATTTCATTTTTTTTATAATATAAATTATTAATAATAGTATTCCCTGCTTTTTTATTATTTCGCAAAAAATTTAAAATTGAATTGAAATGATAAAAAACATCAATAACATATTTAATTGCGGTATTTTGAGATTTTTTTGAACCTTTTCTAATTTCGTTCTTTTGATCATACCATTTAAAAATTATTTTTTTTACCTTGAAATTCTTTTTTATTAAAAATTTTTTCAAATATAAAAAAAAATTTGAAAAATATAATTGAGAACTTAAACAAATTAAATTTTTACTTTTTTTTGAAAATTTGAAGATTTTGAAATTTTGTGTATCTTGATTTGTAAGAGGTTTTTCAATAAGTATATCTGTTCTATATTTTTTTAAATTCTTAAATGTTTCATAGTGTTTTGAAGTTTTATTACAAACGATAGTATGTGTGATTTTTTCCTTTTTGATTTGAGAAAAATTCTTAATCTGTTTTATAGAAAATTTATCCTGTAAATATTTATTTTTTTTTTTGTTAGTAAATAAAAAAATATTTTTTTTTTTTATAAATATATTTAATAATTCATTTAAAATTTCCTTTGACCATCTTCCAGATCCAACTATAAGAATTTTTTTTTGTTTATATTTTACAGTGTTTTTTTCCAGCATTAATAATCAAAAATTGATCTAATGAAACCTGGCTGATATTTATAATTTCCAAGAAAATTAAATGCTAATGCACATTCATATGTACAATTACATTTACTCTCTTTAATAAATTTTTTTACTTTTGTATTCTCTTTACTATTCCACAATTTCATAAAATTAAAATTAAAGTCTCTTAAATTTCCAACCATCTTGTCTTGAAGCAACTCACAAGCATAAACTTCTCCCTTTGATCCTATTATTCCAAAAAGACTTCCGGCATGGCATCTACTTTCATATTTGGGTTTAATAAAATTTCTAATAACATATGAATACATTAATTTGTCTTTATGAAAATGAATTTTACTTTTTAATTTATCATAATCATAATTTTTAATTTTATTATCACTGCTATCTTTTAAAATTATTTCTGATAAAGCTTTATATGCATTTAAGATTTTTAATTTATCCTCTTTAGGAGTTGTGTAAACTCCTTCATCTCTTACAGCTATTGCTTTAAAAGCATCAATTTTATATTTGTTCAAAAGCATTTTATACAGTTCAATTACTCTTGAATAATTTTCTAAAGAAACAGTAATACCCACAATCGGATATACATTTTTAATTTCTTTTAAAGAATGGAAAGTTTTAATTGCTAAATTAAAAATATTCTTGACTTTTCTAATCTTGTTATGTTTTTCATCAATATCATCAATAGACAACTGCACGTTAATTTTAATATCTTTATATCTATTAGTTATAATACTAAGAGTTTTTATTGCCCTATCAGGAAGACTTCCATTTGTTGTAATATAGATACTTTCGATTGATGTGTTCCTGCAATATATATCGAGTATTTCAGTTATATCTTTTCGTGCAAATGGTTCACCCCCTGTAATATTTATATTGAGTAAATTATTTCCTAAATTCTTACTTAGTTTTTCAATTTCATCTAAATTAAGTTCATCTTTAAAAGTATTTGGATTCTTGAAATCTATGAAACAAAATGAACATCTTGCATTACACCTGTTGGTTATAAAATGCACAAGACTAATTGGGTTTTTTCTAAGGAAAAAATTGTTTAGTGTAAAGGATATAAATTTTTTGAGATTCATATTTTATAATAAATTAAAGATATTAGTTTTTTAATTAATAAGTAAAAGTGAGATAATATATATTTCTACAAATGAATGTACAAAAAAAAAATATATTCTCTATTTTAAGTTTTGCTCTAATAATAAGTTTTTTTTTAGGTTTTTACTTTAATGAAAATTCAGCAGGAGGTGGAGAAGGTGATTTTGACCATATTTTAAATAATTATAATTTAATTTTTAGTGGTACTCTAAATAGTATCGATTGGTTGCAATACAGAGACTCTAGATTTCCCATAGATTATTATATATTCAAATTTTATTTACCAGCCGATCCATTTTTTTGGAAATTAAACATTTTTGTAATATCTTTAATTACACCATTTTTACTTTTTTTTACAATTCAAAAGAAGATTTTATTATCTAATAATTTTGATTTTTCAAAAAATTATTTATTACTGATATCTTTATTTTTATTTATTAGCCCATATTTTAGAACAAGTGCTTTTTGGATGTTAAGAGAAAATGTAGGTTTTTTTTACTGGATAATTTCAATTTATTTTTATTACAATTTAATCTATAAAGATTTTAATCTTTATAATTTAATTATCTCCTTTTTTTTTTCATATCTTACTTTTTACTCCTCAGTAAATTTATTTATAGTTCCTTTAACTAGTTTTTTTCTTATATTTAGATTTGATAAACTTTTTTCAAAAAAAAACTTGGTTTTGATATTTATAAATTTAATATTCTTATCTCCTATAGTAATATTCTATGACTTCTTCAAAGATTCACTTCAATATATACAAAGTGATGAAGTAAAAAGAATTAATTTTAGTTATTATAAAATAGTTGATTTTTTTGCAATATTATTAATTTATATTTTACCAATCTTTTTTTGTTACTTTAATTTTCAGCAAACAAAAAAAATATTAACAGAAAATTATATAAAAATATTTTTTTTTGTAATTTTTTTTATATTTATATTTTGGAATTATTCAAATGATGATCTTTTATCTGGAGGTGCAGTAAGAAAATTAATAAATATTATTATAGAAAATGATATGCTATTTAAATTGTCTTATCTTGGTGCTGCAAGTATCTCATTATTAATGTCATTTTATTTAGCTTACAAAAAAGAAAGAATATTATTTTACATTTTAGTGCCTTATTCTTTCTTTTTTTGTTTTATCAATTATGTTTTTCAAGAATATTTAGATCCACTATTTTTATTATTTATAATTTTATATTCAAAGAATTTTCTTTACATCATTAAGAATAAGGTAATTCATTTAATGACGTATTTTTTTTTATTTTATTTGAGCTCACTCATCTATTATAATTATTTTGTTTGAAGTAAAAATCTATTTGTCTTGATAACTATACAAGATTGTGTAAATAGAAGTTATGAAAATTTTAATTGCAGGAGCAGGTGGTTTTATTGGTGGACATCTTGCAAAAAATTTAATTGATGAAGGACATGAAATAGTAGGAGCTGATATAAAGCCAATTGAATATTGGTTTCAGTATTTTGAAAAATTTAAAAATTTCCATTTAGATTTAAAAGAATATGAAAATTGTCTTAAAGTTACAAAAGGAGCTGACTATGTTTATAATATGGCTTGTAACATGGGTGGAATGGGTTTTATTGAGAATAATAAAGCTGAGTGTATGCTATCAGTTCTAATTAATACAAATTTACTTAGAGCATGTTTAAAAAATAAAGTAAAAAAATATTTTTTTTCTTCAAGCGCCTGTGTTTATAACTCCTCAAAACAACAAGATACATTTGTGCCTGGATTAAAAGAGAAAGACGCTTATCCTGCTGATCCAGAGGATGGCTATGGTTGGGAAAAATTATTTAGTGAGAGAATGTGTAGACATTTTACTGAAGATTTTGGTCTAGAAACTAGGGTAGTTAGATATCATAATGTTTATGGACCATTAGGAACTTATGATGGTGGTAGAGAAAAAGCACCTGCAGCATTATGTAGAAAAATCGCAAATGCAAAAATTCATAATACTGATCAGATTGAAGTTTGGGGAGATGGTAAACAAACTAGAAGTTTTATGTATATTGATGATTGTTTAGTAGGGACAAAAAAAATCTTTAACTCAAATAAAGTGGAGGTTTATAATTTGGGAAGTGATGAGCAAATTTCGATTAATCAAATGATAGATATGATCCAGGAGATTGCTAACTATAAAATTAAAAAAAAATACTTATTAGATAAGCCAAAAGGTGTCAGAGGCAGATCAAGTGATAATACTAAAATAGAGTCTGATTTTGATTGGTCTCCTAGTATAAAATTAAAAGAAGGTTTGGAAAAAACTTATAAATGGATATTTGACCAAATAAAATCTGGTGAAAATACCAATAAATTTACAAAGAATTATTAGATAAATGAGTGATTAAATAATTTTTTATTTAATTTTTTAAAAAATTTTATGAGCAAAAATATAATAATTGTTACAGGAGGTGCTGGTTTTGTAGGCTCAAACTTGATCAAAGCATTATCAGTATTTAACAAATTTAAGATTATTAGTATTGATGATTATTCAAGTGGGACTAAAAAAAATCATATAAAAAACAAAAAAGTAAAATATTTAAAATCTAATACTAAATCAATTAGCATTATTCTTAAAAATTATAGAAGTAAAATTCACAGTGTTTTCCATTTTGGGGAGTTTGCAAGAATCCATCAAAGCTTTAAAAATTTAAATAAATGCTTTGATACAAATATTTTTGGAACATTAGAGGTATTCAAATTTTGTCTTAAAAATAATATTAAATTAATATATTCAGCTACCTCTGCAAGTTTGGGAAATAATGGAAATGATAAAAATTTATCACCCTATGCTTTTAGTAAATCAAAAAATTTAGAATTACTAGAAAATTTTAAAAAATGGTTTAATTTTAAATTTGAGGTTCTTTATTTTTATAATGTTTATGGACCTAATCAAATTTTTAAGGGAGAGATGGCGACAGTAATAGGGATATTTGAGTATCAAGTTATTAAAAAGAAGACTTTAACTGTAGTAAAACCTGGTACTCAAAATAGACGTTTTACTCATATAAGTGATACAATTAAAGTTTGTATAGAAGCATGGAAAAAGAATCTTAATAGACATTATAGTATATCTTCAAACAAGAGTTATTCAATTGTTGAGGTTGCAAAAATGTTTGGAGGAAAAATTAAATATATTCCTGAAAGAAAAGGTGAAAGATACGAATCTGCAGTAATTAAAATAAATTATTCCAACAAAATTTATAAAAGAGTGGGTAAAACTAAATTGAAGCATTACATTAAAAATTTTTTACAAAAAAACTCTTAGTATTTAGTGATAGATATCAACAAAAAATTTTTTTTTACTCTACTTTTTATCAGCACACTTATAAAAATAATATTTTCTTACTATTTTGGAGATGATTTAATCGAGAAAGAATGGGGGATAATTAATTATAATCTAATTAACTTTGGGGAGTTTAGTTATTATTTGATTAATGGTGAAAGAATTCCAACTATTTATATGCCGCCATTATATTCTTATTTTTTATACTTATTTTCATTTCTAGAATTAAGTGAATTCGTGACAGTAAAAATAATACTATTTATTCAATGTGTTATTTCTTCAATTTCAATAATGATTTTCTTTTCTTTATTAAAAATTTATTTTAGTGACAGAAATGCCTATTTGATTTCAATTTTGTACTTATTTTATCCTTTAAATTTTTATTCTCCTAGTCAAATATCCTCTGTTTCTTTACAAGTTTTTTTATTAATTTTTTTTACTTATTTAGTTGTTGTCTCAAAATCATATAAATCATTCTTAACTCTAGGAATTATTTCAGGTTTATTAATTTTAATTAGAGGGGAATTCTGGTTACTGTTTATTATTTTAATTTTATTAAAAATTATTCAAAATAAGAAAAATATTTTTAAAATTTTATTATGCTTAACCTTTGTAACTATAATTATAACACCAAAATTAATTTCAAATTATCTTAAATTTGATGAGATAATTTTAACTAAATCATTTGGTTATAACTTGTGGAGAGGAAACAGCGAGGAACCTAACATTAACGGTTCAAATATTGATATGACAAGTAATGAGATTATTGATATTTTCAAATCTTCTGATTATGATTTAAATAATTTCGAAATATTTCTAGATGATTACTTTTATAACATTGCTAATAAAAATATTACCAATCAGCCAATTATCTATATTAAGCATTACTTTAAAAAATTTATAGCTTTTTCTGTTTTTAATTTTAATTCTACTTATCCAAATTATTATAATCCAGCAGTTTTCATTCCTGAAATAATAATTTCTTTATTTGCTTTATTTGGTATTTTAGTGAATGTTATTCTGAAAAAAAACTACGAGATTTTATTAATAATTAGCTATTATTTGATATTGATACCAGTTTTTTTTGTCTTACCAAGATACAAACTGTTTATACTTCCTTTATATTTTATCTTTGCAAGTCAATTTTATTTTTACCTGAGAAGTATTTTTTCCAAAAAGCAATAAAATAAAGTAAAAAAATATTTAGAACCCAATTCATTAACTTTAAATTTTGATTTTCCAGTTTTTCTATTTGTCCAATTGATACTAATAATTTTGTATTTTTTTCTTCTTACAATTAACTTTAAAGGAATTTCAAGAAAAATATTAAAATTTTCTGATACAAATGGTTTAATATTATCCAATGTGTTTTTCTTGTAAATTTTAAAAGCATTTGTAAAATCATTGTACTTGGAAAAAAATAAAAATTTGACTAAATAATTAAATACTCTGTTGTATATCAGTTTTTTTACTGGATAATCGACTACTTTAGAATCTTTAGAAAATCTACTTCCAAAAACTGCATCAATATCATTTTGTTGAATTTCATTATAATATTTTACTAAATCTTTAGGATCATCTGATAAGTCAGCCATTACAATTGCAATATATTTATTTTTACTTATATTGATTCCTAAATTAATAGCTCCACCCAAACCATACTTATTATTATTTTTAAAGGTTATATTTTTTGTTTTTTTTGAGAGTTTTTTGCATATTTTGTAAGTATGGTCATCACTGAAGTCATTAATAAGAATAAATTCAAATTTTCTTATTTTACCAATTATATGCTTTTTAATTTTTATTATTGTTTTTTCTATTGTTTTTTCTTCATTTCTACACGGTATGATTATAGATATACTCATATTACTAAAATATATACATCATAAGCAGATTGATTAATTATATAAATACCATCAAGAAATACAATTTTTAGTTAGAAATTGTGATTTTATTATCAATTTTAAAAAAAATTACTAATTAAATATTTGCTTATTACAAAATTTAATATACTAATCTGCTGCCGGTGATTATTGCGTAGGTGTTATACCCGATCCCATTCCGAACTCGGAAGTCAAGCCCTTCTGCGCCAATGGTACTTTGTCTTAAGACATGGAAGAGTAGGACATCGCCGGCTTAAAATAGTTATGAAAATAAAAAGCTCGCTAAAATCTATTAAAAAAAGAGACCTCAACTCGAAGTTAGTGAGAAGAAGAGGACGAGTCTACGTTATAAATAAAACCAATCCAAAATTCAAAGCAAGACAGAAATAATTTTTATGGATAATGAAGACCATAAAAATACATGGAATACTTTTACAAAGTTTGTCTTGTGGGGAACGGTCGCAGTTATTGCTGTTTTGGTTCTAATGGCAATATTCTTACTGTAAGGTACATGAATGAAAATTGCTTCTGTTTTAGAAAATCAAAAAATTGAAAAAAGAAT
>CENJ01035891.1_pt1 | contig 37935 bp, 38 predicted proteins | sample 356161 | NCBI WGS metagenome assembly CENJ01 (sample SAMEA2619531, study PRJEB7988) | marine metagenome | biome: marine biome (ENVO:00000447); feature: surface water layer (ENVO:00002042); material: "saline water (ENVO:00002010), including plankton (ENVO:xxxxxxxx)" | depth 5 m | reverse complement strand
CTTCAGGAAAATATTAAAAAATACATTCCCGGTGGTGGCGGTAGCGGCCTTATTTTGCTGCTTGTTGGCCTTTTGGTATTGTGGGGTCTGAGTGGGTTTTACAGAGTTCAGGCTGACGAACAAGGCGTTGTTCTCCGATTTGGAAAGTTTCAAGCGCAAACCAGTCCGGGTCTGAATTATCACATTCCGTGGCCGATTGAGTCAGTGATTACGCCAAAGGTAACCATTGTTAATCGTGTGGATATTGGTATGCGTGGCCCATCTGACAGTTTCGTCGGTGGGCGTGTCGCCTCCCGTGATGTGCCGGAAGAAAGCTTGATGCTGACCGGTGACGAAAACATCGTCGACGTTGATTTCTCAGTCTTTTGGTTGATTAATTCTGCCTCTGACTTCCTGTTTAATATCCAAAATCCCGAAGGTACAGTTAAGTCTGTTGCTGAAAGTACGATGCGCGAGATTGTTGGACAGAACAATATTCAGCCTATCCTGACCGAACAACGTCAAAACACAGAGGACATGGTGAGGGATTTAATGCAATCCATTCTGGACGATTATGGTGCAGGTATCACCATTACTCAGGTGAAGATGCAAAAAGTTGACCCGCCTGCCGCCGTTATTGACGCTTTCCGTGATGTGCAAGCCGCTCGTGCCGACCAAGAGCGCGCAAGAAACGAGGCGCAATCCTATGCCAATCGTGTTGTGCCGGAAGCCCAGGGTGAAGCCTTCCGCATCCGACGTGAGGCTGAAGCTTACAGAGAGCAAGCTGTGGCCGAAGCTGAAGGTCAGGCCAGCAGATTTGCAGCGGTCTATAATGAATATAAACAGGCAAGCGATGTGACACGTCAGCGAATTTTTCTTGAGACTGTCGAAAAAGTTATGCAGAGGTCAAATAAAATTATTATTGACCAGTCTGACACCGGTGGAGGGGTCATCCCTTATCTGCCGCTTGATCGCCTAAACAGTAAAACCAATAAGGGAGATCAGTAATGTCTCATCCAAAACTTGTTATTTCTCTTATTCTAATCGCCGTGTTGGGATTTCTGACATCGGCAACATTGTTCACTGTTCACCAGACGCAACAAGCTCTTGTTCTGCAATTTGGTGACCCAAGACGGGTAATTGATGAGCCCGGATTGCACTTTAAACTGCCGTTTGTTCAAAATATTATTTATATTGATAAGCGTATTTTAGATCTCGACAGCCCGACTGAAGAACTTATTGCAGCCGACCAAAAACGCCTCGTTGTAGATGCGTATACGCGCTACAGAATTAAAGATCCACTTCAGTTCTTCACATCCTTACGCGACAGCCGTCGTGCAAATTCACGATTGGCGGCGATTGTGTCCTCCTCCATGCGTTCAGTGGTTGGTGAAGCGCCGTTTGAGGATATTGTCCGCACAAGGCGGGATGAATTGATGACGAAGATACGCGAATTGGTTAATAAACAGACATATGATTTTGGTATCGAGATTGTTGATGTTCGCATTCGTCGTGCTGACTTGCCGGAAGCCAATAGTCAGGCGATTTACAGACGTATGCAGACGGAGAGGGAGCAGGAAGCTTCTGAATTCCGAGCTAAAGGTCAGGAAGTATCACGGGGTATCCGTGCTCAGGCCGACAAGGATGTTACTGTTCTAACCGCGAAAGCGCAGCGTGACTCTGAGATAATACGTGGTCAAGGCGATAGCTGCCGGAATAGAATTTTTGCTGCAGCTTATGGTCAAGACCCGGACTTTTTTGCTTTTTACCGATCTATGCAATCATATGAAACCGCGCTTGGCGATGAAGGCACAACACTTGTTCTTTCGCCTGACAGTGCGTTTTTCAAATATTTAAATGCACCGGAAACTGTCTTTAACAAGCGGGTGGCTACCAGTAATGTGAAAAAGAGCCGTGTAGATGTCGCCGCCATAGTGAGGTCCAATGAGTCGCTACAAAAGGCTTTGTGCTTTGATCTTGTGACTAATATTGGACTGGATGAAGCTGAGGGTGAAGCGGCTAAAGATGCAAAATGAAAATAATTATATTTATTCTGGGTATCATTCTGGTTTTTGAAGGAGCCATATATGCCCTGTTTCCCTCGGCTTTTAAAAACCTCCTATTGCAATTAAAAGACATTGAAACAGAAAAACTTAGATATTTTGGACTTGGGGCGATGACGTTGGGCGTTGTTTTAGTTTGGCTCTCTGGAATGAGGTAAGTTATGAAACGGAATATATCTTTCCGCTTTGAAAAAATGGTCCGTTTGACCGGTTTTGGTTTATTTGCGCTTATTGCATGTGCGCAAATTGCTTTTATACAAGTTGCTGGCGCACAAAATATGCCGCAAAGTTTCGCTGATATTGTCGAAGATTTGATGCCGGCAGTGGTGAATATCTCTATCAGCACGACAGTTCAAAATTCTCCCGGGATACATATGTCCCCTTTTGAGGATTTTTTTGAAGAATTTATGGATCGCGAAGAAAAAGAGCCCCCCAAAAAGCGTCGGGTCTCTTCTCTGGGATCGGGCTTTGTGATTGATCCCTCCGGTATTGTTATTACCAATAATCATGTGGTTGAAAATGCCGAGGAGATTATTGTTAATTTTTCCAATGGTGAAAAATTTAAAGCTGAGCTTCTCGGGCGCGACCCGAAGACCGATCTTGCTGTATTAAAAGTTATTACTGACAAAAAGCTACCCTTTGTAAAATTTGGAGATAATACCAAAGCCCGCGTGGGCGATTGGGTTATCGCTATCGGTAATCCTTTTGGACTCGGTGGTTCGCTCTCTGTTGGTGTTATTTCAGCGATTAACAGAGACATTAATTCCGGCCCGTATGATAGCTATATCCAGACCGATGCCGCTATTAATAAAGGCAATTCAGGTGGCCCGCTTTTCAATCTGGACGGAGAAGTTATCGGCGTGAACACGGCGATTATTTCACCAACAGGTGGGTCTGTCGGTATTGGTTTTTCCATACCCGCAGATATGGCACAAATTGTGATTACGCAATTGCGTGAATATGGTGAAACACGTCGCGGCTGGCTCGGTGTTCGCATTCAGCGCATTACGGAAGATCTCGCGGAGAGCCTTGGCCTGTCCAAGCCGAAAGGTGCGCTAGTTTCTGAAATTATTCCCGGTGGTCCTGCCGATGAGGCAGGTATGAAGCAGGGTGATGTTATCCTGACATTTGACGGTAAAGAAGTAGCTGAGATGCGTGATTTACCGCGAATTGTTGCAGAAACCCCGATCGATAAAGCTGTGCGCGTTAAAGTTCAAAGACGCGGAAAGGCTGTAAATCTAAAGGTCAAGGTAGGCCGTCTTGAAGAAAGTGACCAGATTGCTGAGGTGAAACCAACCGGTCCTAAAACCCAAACCAAACAACCGGGATTGAAAATTCTTGGCCTGACGCTGGAAATGCTGGATGCCAAAACACGCGCGCGTGCTGGTCTGGATGATGACAAGGACGGTGTGCTGATTGGTGAAGTTGATGCAGATAGTTCGGCATCAGAAAGCGGCGTGAAGTCCGGTGACATTATTGTTGAGGTTGATCAAACGTCTGTTGCCAAGCCCCAAGATGTTGAGGATTTGGTCAATAAGGCCAAGAAGGCAGGTAAAAAGTCTATTCTGGTTCTGATGCAAACCCCGCAGGGTTTGCGGTTTGTTGCCATTAAGATTTAAACTGAATGTCGCCAATCTGATAGCCCTGCAGATAGAGCAGGGCTGTCAAATCACCATGATCAATGCGAAAAGCTGCGGCATCTGACACAAGCGGCTTCGCCCGAAAAGCGACCCCCATACCTGAAAGTTTGAGCATATCAAGGTCATTTGATCCATCTCCAACAGCCAGAGTTTCTAGAGCTGAGAGATTTTTCTTCTCGCACCAGTTTTGCAAACGTGCGGCTTTTGCCTCTCTGCCGAGAATAGGGTCAATGACCTTTCCTGTTAGATGGTCATCTTCTATTTCAAGTTGATTGCAATGGCAGGCGTCAAAGTTTAACCGGTCGGCTATTTTGTCGGCAAAAAAGGAAAACCCGCCCGAAACAAGTCCGCAAAACACATTGTGCTGTTTCTGGGTTGCCAGAAGAGTTGCCGCGCCGGGCATAAGCGTCACATCATCATGAACGTCCTGCAAACTCGTTGCCGGAAGTCCTTTGAGGAGCGCAACTCGCTCTCTTAAGGCAGGTTCGAATTCTATCTCGCCCCGCATAGCACGGCTTGTAATATCGGAGATTTTGTCTCTAAGATTCAGCCTGTCAGCTAATTCGTCGAGACATTCTTGCTCGATAATAGTGCTTTCCATATCGGCAATCAGGAGCTTTTTTCTGCGTCCCACTGACGGCACCAAATTAAAATCGACCGGCAGATCAGAAAATTTTTCACGCAGAGCTGTAAGCTTATTTGTGGTATCAGATGCAGAGATGCTGAGAGAGATGTCATAAGCCACCCCCTCATTCAAACAAGTCACACTTTCCTGTTGCACACCCAAATGAAGCGAGATGCTTTCCACCAATTCATTTGTTAGAATAGGGGATGCTGGGTTACATGTTAAAACCAGATAACAGGGTGTCTCATTCATGAATCTGTCCGTCACTTCGTCACCAGATGTATTACCGGCCTCTGCGGATCAAATCCGCGCCGAGATTATTCTTATTGCAGGTGCAACCGCCAGCGGCAAGTCTTCTCTTGCGCTTTCCCTAGCCTCTGAGATTACGACTGCGGGGAGGCAAGCCTGTATTATTAATGCTGACTCCATGCAGGTCTATAAGGAGATGCAAGTGCTGACCGCCCGCCCGTCTAATGAGGAGGTCAAAAAATGTCCTCATGAATTATATGGGCATGTTTCGGCAGGGGATGAATATAATGTTGGACGTTGGTTGTCTGAGGTGCAAGCGGCGATTGCCAATGCAAAGAATGCGGGTCAGATACCAATTTTGGTCGGAGGTACGGGGCTTTATTTCAAATGTTTGACAGAGGGTATCGCAGACATTCCAGATATTCCTGAGGATATCAGAAAGGCTGTGCGCGCGAGGCATGAGGAAGAGGGCACACAAGCATGTCATGCCGCTTTAAAGCAGATTGATCCAAAAGCTTATCAGCGCCTTGAGGCCACAGACCCCCAGAGAGTTTTAAGAGCTCTTGAGGTCTATGAAGCTACTGGCAGGAGCCTTTCAGACTGGCAGAGCGACCCCGTGACACCCCCCATTACGGCTCCGATGCTGAAAATTCTCCTTACACCGTCCAGGGATTGGCTTTATGCCAGATGTGATAGCCGTTTTGAGGCTATGATAGCCGACGTTGCGCTGGAAGAGGCATCAGCAATGGCAGAATTAGGGCTTTCCGACACACAACCCGCTATGAAAGCATTAGGTTTAAAAGAGTTGCTCGCGCTTGGAAATAATGAGATAAGCCTCGAAGAAGCGCAATTAGCGGCGCAACAGGCGACGCGACGTTATGCGAAACGGCAAATGACGTGGTTCAGGAATCAGATGATTTCGTGGAATAACATTTCTGAGCAAGAATATTACAATAAAACATCAAATACCTTATCGAATATTATAAAAGTTCTTGACCTCGTGTGAAATCTTGCCTAGTTTCCCACAGAATTTACCAGACTTATAGCTGAAAGATAGGCAAGAGAATGAGTGATCAAAAGACTGATCAGATGACCGGTGCAGAAATTGTTATCAAAGCACTCAAAGATCAGGGTGTAGAGCATATTTTTGGATATCCCGGCGGGGCTGTTCTGCCGATTTATGATGAAATTTTCAAGCAGGACTGGTTGCATCATATTCTTGTCCGTCATGAGCAGGGTGCTGCCCATGCAGCTGAAGGCTATGCGCGTTCTACCGGCAAATGTGGTGTTTTATTGGTTACTTCCGGCCCGGGTGCAACTAATGCCGTCACCGGTTTAACTGATGCTCTGATGGACTCTATTCCTTTGGTATGTATTACCGGACAGGTACCAACTCACCTCATCGGTTCTGATGCATTTCAGGAGTGCGATACCGTTGGTATCACACGCCCATGCACGAAACATAACTACCTTGTTAAATCAGTCGATGATCTTGCTGAGATCATGCATGAGGCGTTTTATATCGCAACTTCCGGGCGTCCGGGTCCTGTTGTGGTTGATATTCCGAAAGATATTCAGTTTGCGCCGGGTCCATACATGTCGCCCGAAAAAATATCCAAGGCCAGTTATCAACCTCCCAAAAAAGGCGATTTAAACGGTATACGTGAAGCGGCGGAACTGATTGCTTCTGCCAAGAAGCCTGTCTTCTACACAGGTGGCGGCGTGGTCAATGCCGGTCCGGTTGCAAGCAAACTATTGCGCGAATTTGTTGGTTTGACTGGCTATCCAATTACCTCGACTCTTATGGGGCTGGGTGCATTTCCTGCAAGTGACGATCAATGGCTTGGTATGCTTGGTATGCATGGCACATATGAAGCAAATATGGCGATGCATGATTGCGATGTCATGATTAATATTGGTGCACGTTTTGATGACCGGATTACGGGTCGACTGGATGCATTTTCACCCAATTCGAAAAAAATTCATGTCGATATAGACCCGTCATCCATCAATAAAACCGTCCATGTTGATGTACCGATTGTCGGCGATGTCGCGCATGTACTTGAAGACATGATACGTATCTGGAAAGAAACGGCTTGTTCCCCTGACAAAAAAGCGATTGCCGAATGGTGGCAAGAAATTGAAGGCTGGCGGAAAGTTAATTCTCTTGGTTTTGAAAAAAGTGACACCATTATCAAGCCACAATATGCCGTTCAACGCCTCTATGAGCTCTCTAAGGGCAAGGATGTGTATATTTCGACTGAGGTCGGCCAGCACCAAATGTGGGCGGCTCAGCATTTCCATTTTGAAGAGCCTAATCGCTGGATGACATCTGGTGGGCTGGGCACAATGGGCTATGGATTGCCGGCGGCAATCGGGACTCAAATCGCGCATCCGGAGGCTTTGGTTATAGATATTGCCGGCGAGGCTTCAGTCCTGATGAACATGCAGGAAATGTCCACAGCAGTTCAATATAATCTGCCGGTGAAAATATTTATTTTGAATAATGAATATATGGGTATGGTACGTCAGTGGCAGCAGTTATTGCATGGCGGGCGTTATTCGCACAGCTATTCAGAGGCACTGCCTGATTTTGTGAAGCTCGCGGAAGCGTATGGCGCGACCGGAATACGGGCGACCAACCCTAGTGAACTGGATGAGGCGATTAAGCAAATGATTGATACGCCCGGTCCGGTAATTTTTGATTGCGTTGTTTCTAAAGATGAAAATTGCTTCCCGATGATCCCGTCAGGTAAAGCGCATAATGAAATGATACTCGCCGGAGAGCCTGCAGATGTTGAGGTTTCCGAAGAGGGCAAGGCACTCGTATGATGATGAATGACCAATCTATTGAAGCGCACACGCTTTCCGTACTGGTTGAGAATGCTGCCGGTGTTTTGGCGCGAGTCATCGGCTTGTTTTCAGGGCGCGGTTACAATATTGAGAGTTTGACCGTTGCTGAAGTTGATGGCGAAGCTCATATGTCGCGTATCACAATTGTGACCAGCGGGTCGCCTATGGTGATTGAACAAATTAAAGCTCAACTGAGTCGCATTGTGCCGGTTAGCCGTGTAACGGATTTAACGGTCGAGGCTGAAGCAATCGAACGCGAAATGGCGCTTGTTAAAGTTGCGGGTACCGGAGAAAAAAGAGTTGAGGCACTTAGAGTTTCTGAAAGTTTCAGAGCGCGCGTCGTAGACACCACACACGAGTCATTTGTGTTTGAACTGACCGGCGCGAAAACTAAAATTGACGCATTTGTTCAACTTATGCGTCCTCTGGGCTTAAAAGAAGTTTCAAGAACAGGCATCGCGGCGATTGCCCGCGGGCCGGAAGCAATGTAAAAGCCTTACATCATTTGCTTTCAAATTCAGATATTTACCTATAAATCTACTGAGAATTTAAAGACCAGACGAGGAGAATAAAATGGATATGCTATATGACCGCGACGCGGACACGGACCTGATTAAATCCAAAAAGATTGCCGTTATCGGCTATGGTTCACAGGGCCATGCACACACACTGAACCTGAGGGATAGCGGTGTCGCTGAGATTTGTGTTGGATTACGGCCTGACTCGTCTTCTGTCGCTAAAGCGCAAGCCGAGGGGATTGAAGTGAAATCAATCGCTGACGCGGCAGCTTGGGCAGATATCGTCATGATCCTTACCCCGGATGAGCTCCAAAAAGATATATATAACACCCATATTGCAAACAATATCCGAGAGGGTGCGGCCTTGATGTTTGCGCATGGTCTGTCCATTCATTTTAACTTGATTGAACCGCGTGCAGACCTTGATGTGCTTATGGTTGCGCCAAAGGGCCCGGGTCATACGGTGCGTGGAGAATATCTGCGCGGTGGGGGTGTACCCTGTCTGGTTGCTGTGCATAAGGATGCTTCCGGGACGGCGCGTGATATTGCCATGTCCTATGCCTGTGGGCTGGGCGGCGGTCGCTCAGGCATTATTGAAACTAATTTCAGGGACGAGTGCGAAACCGATCTCTTTGGTGAGCAAGCTGTACTTTGTGGTGGTGTCGTCGAGTTGATTAAAGCGGGTTATGAAACGCTTGTTGAGGCAGGTTATCCGCCGGAAATGGCCTATTTTGAGTGTCTGCATGAGGTCAAACTCATCGTCGACCTGATTTATGAAGGCGGCATTGCCAATATGAACTACTCAATTTCAAATACGGCTGAGTTTGGTGAGTATGTTTCCGGCCCACGCGTCGTGACATCTGATACCAAAGCTGAAATGAAGCTTATTCTGGAGGATATTCAGTCAGGTAAGTTTACCAATCGCTGGATGCAGGGTGGTCAGGAAGAAATCAAGAAATTCCGTGAAGATATGGCGGCACATCCGATTGAAGAAGTTGGTGCTAATTTGCGTGAAAAAATGCCATGGATTTCATCCAATAAATTGGTTGACCAGTCCAAAAACTAGCTAAAATCTGGTTATTTCACCAATTTCAGCCTGTTTTAGGCCTGATTTACACTATTTTCCGAAAAGGCCGCAAGTTTGTGGCCTTTTTTGGTATGTGCAATGTATGTATTGCATAATTGCAGTTTTGCATAAATAAGCTTATTGTATTGCGATTATGCGAAGACTTGATTGGGATGATTTAAGATTCTTTCTTTCGGTGGCCTCCAATGGGTCGCTTTCAGCTGCTGCCCGCAACTTAAACGTCAATACAACAACTGTATTAAGGCGTATTGCCAGCCTAGAGGAGGCGCTTTCAGCGCGCCTATTTGACCGTATGCGCTCAGGTTATCATCTGACGCAAGAAGGTTTGGTGTTACAGGAGCTTTTAGGGCCTGTAGATCTGCGTTTATCCAGTCTTCAGCGCGATTTTCAGGCAGCTCATGCCGGTGCAAAAGGGCGGGTTAAGGTGAGTGCATCTGAAACTGTCTCTGGGAACCTATTGGCCGGTGGAATGTGCGAGTTTGCCGAGAAATACCCTGATATTGAGGTTAGCCTATTAAGTGAAATATCTCTGCTTCAGGGTACTTCAGGACAGCATTTAGGGTTAAGGGATGTGGATTTGGCAATCCGCACCGCCCGACCGACGCAGGGTGATATGTTAGTTCGCAAACTTGGAGATTTGGCTTTCGGCCTGTATGCACACCGGGACCGTGCTGCAACGTTCAATGAGGGTGTTGAAATTACCAGTCCGGACAAGTTGGCGGGTGAACCACTTATCGGTTTTGACGAGGATGCCCTTCCAACCGGCCCTGTCTGGTTTTTATCACGGGTGGAAAAATCTATGATGTTAGTGACGCGCGCGGCTGGAGACAGGGCGAGACTGCAAATGGTCAAGGAAAATATGGGGCTTTCAGCTTTGCCTTGCATCATGGCGGATGCTGAACCGGAACTGCAAAAAATTGCCGGCCCTGAGATGGTTGGTTCTCTGGAACTCTGGTTGCTCGCGCGGCGTGATTTGGCGCAGTTTCCTCATGTCCGGACAGTGATGGATTTCATGATTGCAAGGGTAAGGAGTCTGCGACCGTCACTTTCCGGTAATACGGGTTCATGAAAAAACTTGGTGGTAAATAAAGTTACTTGCAATCCTTTTTTTCCACGTATAAACAGGATGATGGTCAGTTTATCTGAAATGGTTTTATGTGATGTTTATGGACATTAATACATCTGTGCATTTTACCGGTATTGCCTGTGTGCCTACCGTGGGCTCTGCGCTGTCTAATGTTCGTTTGGAAATTTTATTACTACCAATTTCAGCAGGTCATCTCCTAATCAGCCCCTGAGGTCAAGGCAGGCAATGCCGGACGCTCAGGGGTCATATTTGGAAATTATGATTACCTGGCCCGGCATAGGGCTAAATTGAAGGATTAAAATGATGACACGTAAAGTTAGTGAAGAGAAAACCCAAGAGATGCGTAACGGTTCCGACCGTGTGATGATATTTGATACGACCCTGAGAGACGGTGAACAGTCTCCGGGGGCATCTATGTCTTTGGAAGAAAAACTTCAAATTGCAGAAACATTAGACACAATGGGTGTTGATGTCATTGAGGCGGGTTTTCCCATTGCCTCAAATGGTGATTTTGAAGCTGTTCAAGAAGTATCAAAATTAGTTAAAAACGCTACTGTCTGCGGTCTTTCCCGCGCAGGTGTTAAAGATATTGACCGTGCAGCAGAAGCACTGAAACCTGCTGAAAATATGCGGATACATACTTTTATTTCAACATCTCCTGTTCACATGAAGCATAAATTGCAAATGGAACCTGAAGCCGTCCTTGAAGCTATTGCCTTTAGCGTAGATCACGCACGTGGCTACACAGATGATGTTGAATGGTCAGCCGAGGATGCGACACGAACAGATAGAGATTTTCTGTGTCAGTGTGTTGAGGTTGCGATTAAAGCCGGTGCGACCACAATTAATATTCCCGATACTGTCGGTTACACCCTGCCGCAGGAATATATTGAGATTATTACAATGCTGAGAGAGCGGGTGCCGAATATTGATCAGGTTGTCTTGTCCACGCATTGCCATAATGATTTGGGTCTCGCAGTTGCCAATTCTCTTGCCGGTATTCAGGCAGGGGTGCGGCAGGTTGAATGCACAATTAACGGGCTTGGTGAGCGTGCGGGTAATGCAGCGCTTGAAGAGATTGTCATGGCTTTGAATGTACGCTCGGATTTAATGCCACAATGGACGCAAATTGAAACAACCCATCTTACAAGAGCTTCCAAGTTGGTTTCCAATGTCACGGCGTTCCCGGTTCAATATAACAAGGCTATTGTTGGTAAAAACGCTTTCGCACATGAAAGCGGTATCCATCAGGATGGTATGCTGAAAAACAACCAGACCTACGAGATTATGTTGCCCGAAACCGTTGGCATTAACAAATCTTCATTGGTGATGGGTAAGCATTCAGGTCGCCACGCTTTCCGTGAAAAAATCACGGCTTTGGGATATAGTTTATCCGACAATCAGATGCAGGATGCCTTCCAGCGTTTCAAGGATTTAGCGGACCGCAAGAAGCATGTTTTTGATGATGATATTGTTGCTTTGATTGATGATGAAGTTGCACATGGTAATGATCGTATCAAGGTGATGTCCTTGCAGGTTGTTGCTGGCACTAAAGGGCCACAAAAAGCGGAGCTTGAGTTGGAAATTGATGGAGAAATGCACCGTGCTGAAAGCACAGGTGATGGTCCGGTTGATGCAACGTTTAATGCGATTAAAGAACTTATCCCTGCAAAGGCTCGCTTGCATCTTTATCAGGTGCATGCGGTCACACAGGGTACAGATGCGCAAGCTGAGGTGAGTGTGCGTCTGGAAGAGGACGGTAAAACTGTTACTGGTCGCGGAATTGATACTGATACGCTTGTTGCATCGGCAAAAGCCTATGTCAGTGCGTTGAACAAGCTAAGTGTCAAACGGTTGCGTCAAGCGCCGGATGATGTCGCTGCATTACAAATTTGAGGCTATGCTAAACACTATGTTAAGCTGACGACTAAAGGGTTTAATTTAAACAAGTAAAACTGGATATAAAATATGCTTGATAATTTTCTGGGAATGTTTTCCGCCGATATGGCGATTGATTTAGGAACGGCCAATACGCTCGTTTATGTTAAAGGGCGTGGCATTGTTCTTAATGAACCCTCTGTTGTGGCGATTTTTAACAATTCCGGCAGAAACCAGCTTTTAGCTGTTGGTGATGAAGCAAAACTTATGCTCGGTCGGACGCCTGGAAATATTCAAGCTATCCGCCCGATGCGTGATGGTGTGATTGCAGATTTTGATGTTGCTGAAGAAATGATTAAGCACTTCATCCGCAAAGTGCATAACCGTCGGACCTTTGCAAACCCTCAAGTGGTTATTTGTGTGCCATCAGGTGCGACTGCGGTTGAGCGTCGTGCTATTCAAGAAAGTGCGCTTTCTGCCGGTGCGCGACGCGTGTATCTGATTGAAGAGCCAATGGCCGCAGCGATTGGGGCGGGTCTGCCTGTGACGGAGCCTACCGGTTCCATGATTGTTGATATTGGCGGCGGTACTACCGAGGTTGCTGTCCTGTCTTTGGGCGGGATTGTGTATTCTCGTTCAGTGCGTGTAGGTGGCGATAAAATGGATGAAGCTATTATCGCTTATATCCGTCGACATCATAATCTTTTGCTTGGTGAGTCCAGTTCCGAGCGGATTAAAAAAGAAGTCGGCTCTGCAGCTATCACGGATGGTGGCAAAGGCGTTAGCATCAATATTAAAGGACGTGATTTGATGAACGGTGTACCGCGTGAGGTGGCGATTTCACAAAGTGAAATTGTTGAAAGCCTCTCGGAGCCAGTCGGTCAGATTATTGAAGCGGTTAAGGTTGCTCTGGAAGCAACCCCGCCGGAACTTGCTGCGGATATTGTCGATAAAGGCATTATCCTAACAGGTGGCGGCGCGTTGCTTAAAAATTTGGATAAGGTTTTGCGTGATGAAACTGGCCTGCCTGTGAGTATCGCCGATGAGGCACTTTCGTGTGTTGCATTGGGGACGGGTAGAGCACTTGAACACATCAAAACCATGAAACACGTTCTATCCAGCGTTTACTAGGTTTTGAGGAGTCTTATGTCATTAGACAATAGAGGCATAGGACGAAAGGGCGGGATCTCCGGTCGCGGCTCGATTATTTTTCTTATCTTGCTCTCCTTTGTGCTGATTTACATAACTGAAAGTGGGCCGCGTTTATTAAACTCATTCCGCCAGTTTACCTATGATATTGTTACACCTGTCACTGAACTTATCGGAAAGCCTTTTGATGCGTTGCGACGCACCAGCAATGCGTTATCTGACTACACAGATCTGGTTAATGAAAATGCCAAACTAAAAGTACAGTTGGATGAATTGCGGCTCTGGGAAGACCGCGCATTGCGGCTTCAGGCACAAATCGCCAGATATGAAACATTGCTCAATGTGAAGCTTGATGATGATTATAATTATGCCACGGCTAGAGTTGTTGCCGATATAGGCGGGCCGTTTGTTCGTACGGTACTCTTAAATGCCGGCGAAGAAAAAAAGTTGAAAGTAGGACAAGCCGTTATCGGCGCATCCGGTTTTATTGGTCAGATTGTTTCTGTCGGCAGTTCTTCCAGCCGTGTGTTGTTGCTGACAGATTTGAACAGCCGCATTCCGGTGCAATTGGAACCAAGCGGCATGCAAGCCATTCTAACGGGTGATAACACGGGTGAACCCATTCTTGATTTCTTCAATGATGAAGAAGCACCTAAAAGTGGTGCGCGGGTCGTAACCTCCGGTTATGGAGGACAAATTCCACCCGGTATTTCAATCGGGGATGTGCGTGTAACACGCGACGGGCAGGCCAAGGTGAGCTTGCGGGAAAATCTATCCAGACTGAATTATGTTCGCATTCTTGACTTCGTATCAATTAAGACGCCTGAAAGTGAAACACAATTGCCGGATGTGCTTGTCAGTAAATCAACAAATACGAAATCTCAAGGAGACAACGTCACGGCATCCGAGAATAGTGAGACTGAGACGAGGGAATAGTAATGGCGTTTTCAGACAAAAATTTTCGCCAGACAATCGGGCGTCCCCAGGAAAGCAACCGGCTTTTTCCATCAGTCCTTCCAATAATTATTGCTGTTTTAAGCATTTTGATTCCGAAAGTACCTGTTGGGCATTTATTTGATGTGGTACCTGCGCCCGGGTTGATTTTAATTGTAATCTTTTTCTGGTCACTTGTTGATCCTGACAGATTTTCTATCTATCTGATTTTTTTCCTTGGTTTATTGGAGGATATTCTAACCGGCACGCCGCTGGGCATGTGGTCGCTTATTCTTATCCTCCTGCATTATTTTGTCGCTTCGCAAGGTACAACGCTTTTAACTCGTGGGAAGATTACAAAATGGGCAGTGTTTTCACTCTTTAGTTTGTTTTCCTATCTGCTTGCATATTTCCTTATCTGGCAGGTACATGGCAGTGTGCCGGCATTTAAGGTTATTTTGGTGCCATTTATTTTAACCGTGATTTGCTTTATACCTTTTTATCGTCTGTTTGAAATGACAGAGAATATGATTTCATCTTCAGCCGCTAGGAGATAATCGATTGTATTCGCCAGAGACAGATACCCAGATATTTTCCCGACGTGCTATGATTTTGGGGTTGGGTCAACTTGGCTTTTTTGGTCTGCTGGCAGCACGTTTGCAATATTTGCAAGTAACGCAGGCAGATCAGTATGGCATTCTGGCTGAAAATAACCGCGTAAATATCGGTCTTATTGCCCCGTTGCGAGGCAGAATTCTTGACCGTTACGGGCAAGAAATTGCAACCAACCGCCCCAATTTTCAGGTGGTGATGATACCAGAGCAAACCAAAGACCCGATTGAAACATTGCGTGTTCTTGAGAAGCTCGTGCCTATCTCACCTTCGCGCCGCAAACGTCTATTACGCGATATTCCAAGAAGTCGTGGATTTGTTCCATTCACGGTAGCTGAGAATCTTGAATGGGAACAATTCGCTGCCATTAATCTTAATTTGCCGCATTTACCCGGGGTGGAACCACAGGTTGGTAAGCTACGTTATTACCCTCAAGACGATATTTTTTCACATATGGTTGGTTATGTCGGGCGACCGGATGGTCGAGATCTGCGTAGAGATGATCCCCTACTCAAAGTCCCGGGCTTCCGGATTGGTAAAAGCGGTGTTGAAAAACAGTTTGATGATACGTTACGAGGTTCTGCAGGTAGTCGACGTGTTGAGGTTAACAATGTCGGGCGGGTAATTCGTGAACTGGCCCGCAACCCGGGTGCACAGGGCGCAGATTTGATGATGTCGATGGATAGCACTCTACAAAATGAAGCTATCCGCCTTCTTGGTGAACAAAGCGGTTCTGTTGTTATGATGGATGTGAACAGCGGAGAGGTTTTGACCATTGCGTCAGCACCGACCTTCAACCCCAATCAATTTACGGTAGGTCTGAGCCAAAGAGAATGGGATGGTTTGTTGGATGACCAGCGCAAACCTCTTATCAATAAGGCAATTGCCGGTCAGTACGCCCCCGGCTCGACAGTCAAAATGCTCATCGCCATAGCCGGGCTGGAAGAAAAAGTTATTACTCCAAATGAAAAGATTGTCTGTGAAGGGCAATACGAACTTGGTGGTGATACCTTCCATTGCTGGGAGCATGAGGGGCATGGCGCAATGAATATGCATGACGCCATAACAAATTCCTGTGATGTTTATTTCTATGAATTGGCGCGACGCCTTGGCATTGACCCGATTGAAAAGGTTGCCAAAAAGTTTGGACTGGGCAGCCCCTCTATTCCGGGGGCTTTTGGTGAGAAAAAAGGTCTAATTCCCGGCCGAGACTGGAAGCGTGCAAATCTGGATGCCTCATGGCAGACAGGGGAAACACTTATTGCCGGCATAGGGCAGGGTTATATGCTGGTTACACCCATTCAACTTGCTGTGATGACTGCGCGCATTGCCAATGGTGGCAAGGCAGTCGTGCCTAAGCTTTTGATAGACCCTGAGGATGTTGTAGCTAATGATCAAAATGTTTCCAGAGCCAATGAAGATATTATCTCAACGGATATGGATGCTGCTGAAAAGAACACGCTTATTCAAGTTGACCCCGAGCATATCAAATTAATGCATAAAGCTATGACGAGCGTGGTGAATAATCCGGATGGCACGGCTTTCGGATCTCGTTTTAATCTCAGAGGGGTGGCATCCGCAGGTAAAACCGGCACGGTTCAGGTGCGGCGTATCAGTAAAGATGAACGCGAGTCGGGCATTATTCCAAATGAAGAGCTCGATTGGCATTTGCGTGACCATGCTCTTTTTGTCGGTTTTGCGCCTGTTAAAAATCCGAAATATGCCGTCGCTGTTGTTGTTGAGCATGGTGGGAGTGGATCAAAAGTAGCGGCCCCAATCGCTCAAAAACTTTTAAAAATGGCACTGGAACGAGATCGACAGCCTAACAAAACTAAAACTGCGCGCGCCAATGCGTTTAACAAAACGATAAAAACAAAGGCGGGGAAAGCATGAGTCAATTTTTTTCTCCGCGTTTAAATTCGTTTCAAGGGCGTTTGGCGTCGCTAAATTGGTTACTTGTGATTCTCATTGCCTCTATCAGCTTGATTGGGGTGATGATGTTATATTCGGTTGCAGATGGCAGCTTTGAGCCTTGGTCAATTCGTCACTTAACCCGATTAATTGTTGGGCTTGCCTTTATGATTACCGTAGCGATTATTGATATTAAGGTTTGGTTTCGCATCGCATATTTTGTCTATGTGATTGGCTTACTTGCTTTGCTATCGGTTGAATTTTTTGGCGATCAGATGATGGGCGCAAAAAGATGGCTTGATTTGGGGTTGGTGACTATTCAGCCGTCCGAACCGATGCGTGTGGGACTGATGCTGGCGCTGGCGCGTTATTATCATAATTTGCCAATGAAAAACATATCCCGTCCTCAATGGTTGGCTTTGCCGCTTTTAATGATTATTGTCCCTACATTCCTGATTTTTAAACAACCTGATCTTGGGACGTCAATTCTCTTCTCATTGATTGGGGTAAGCACACTTTTCCTTGCCGGGTTGAGTTGGCGTTATTTTTTCGCCGGTGGGCTAGCTCTTATTCCGGCAGGTTGGATAACATGGACCATGTTGCTGGACTATCAACGCAAGCGGGTTTTGACATTTCTTGACCCGGATACAGATCCGCTCGGTTCCGGATATCATATTCTTCAATCCAAAATTGCTATCGGATCGGGTGGGTTGAGCGGTAAAGGCTTTATGCAGGGCACTCAAAGTCACCTTAACTTTCTGCCGGAAAAACATACGGATTTTATCTTCACCATGTACGCTGAAGAAATGGGGCTTTATGGGGCATTAATTTTACTTGCCATGTATTTAATGATTTTACTGATGGGCTATTTTATCGCCACACAAGCACGCAGTGCATTTGCCCGTATCTTGGCAATGAGTATCAGTGTCTCGTTCTTTATTTATTTGTTTGTGAACGTTGCAATGGTAATCGGGCTACTTCCTGTGGTAGGCGTGCCGTTACCGCTTATGTCTTATGGCGGAACGTCCATGATGACTGTGCTGTTTGGTATGGGACTTTTGTTAAATGTTCAGGTCAACAGATATACAGAATTATCTGTCAAATAGCCTTAAAGTTTACGCATCAAGAAGCGTGCTCAGTTTGCCTGAGTTTTCCAGCTCGTAGAGGTCATCACATCCGCCTATATGCGTATCTCCGATAAAAATTTGCGGTACGGAGGTCAACCCATCCAGCCTATCTTTCAGTGCTGCGCGTCCTGCGGCATCACCTGATAAATCCACTTCAGTAAAGTCCAGATTTTTCTTGGTCAAAAGGTCTTTGGCAGCAAAACAAAAAGGGCATGTGTTGGTCGTGTATATTTCAATTTTTTTCATAGTGTCTATCAGTTCTTATTTATGAGGTGACTTTCTATTATGAAGCCCTCAACTAGAAAGTGGAGAGGGACAAAAGCCACTGACTTTCAAGCCCGTCTTCACGAAAATGATGTAAACTTAGATACTCTTCAGAGTTTGTCATTTCAAGGAATTTGTTATGATTGGCGTATTCAACAAGCAAAACTGCTTCAAAATTTGGAACGTTATCGCCAATAAAAACACTGCGCACAGCGCCTCTAAACAAAACTTGTCCGCCATAATTGGGAAGGATAGCCTCTACACGCTTCCCATATTCTGCATAAGATGCATAATTTTTAAACTTAAGCAGATTTAACATCACAACCTTGTCGTTGCTGTTACCTGCTTTTAAGGCATCTACCTGTTCGTCGGTTGGATAAAGTGACATGATACAACCTCATTTTAGTGAGATTGTATCATATCTGGAAATGGGACAAAACAAATAGAGCGTGCTGTAAGTTAGACAGCCTCTTGTTCTTCACCAACAAGTTCGAGATTTCCGGCTGCAAGTTTGCCGTTTTTGCTCTCGATCATTTGGTATTTCAATCTTTGGCCTTCGACAATAAGACGTAACCCGGATTCTTGTACTGCAGTAATATGCACGAAAGCATCGGGTGTCCCATCATCAGGTGTAATAAAGCCGTAACCCTTGACGGTGTTGAACCATTTAACGATACCAGTATTCATTGTATTCTCCGTGCTCCCAATATTTGGGAGTGCTTAAAAAGCGGAAGGATGCCGTTAAGCCGCATATAGTTAGGCGCATCCAATATTTCAATTAGGCCGCATACAGGAAAAGACCAATTAATTTCTGGAAAAAAATCTTCGGGGGAGAAATTGCTTAACAAGCCTGCGGAAAATAAGGACACCTAGTAACAACACAATATAGCGTGACAGTAACTCACCGAGCGAGACGGAAAGCAAATAAGACAGCATATCAAGAGTTTGAAGGTCCCCATCGGGTCTCAGGTTGAATAAGACTGATTTAGCAATCAACGTGAAGCAAACTGCTATCAAAGCCGCTAATAGTGGATTATTTGGTCTTCTAAAAAGCCCCATAAGGAGTATTGCCAGTATAAGAAGCAAAATTTCTTTCTGGGTAACGGGTAATGCAAGCAGAGGATACCAATAATCTGTCATATTTATTCCCTTACCGCGAACAATGTGGAAATACAAGTCAGGTAACTTAAATTAGGAAATCCATCCCGCAAGTTCGGCGTGTGCCAATTCAGCCAAAAGCTTGATGCTTTCTGGTGAACTATTGAGGCATGGGACGGTTGAGAAGTTCTCACCGCCTGCTTCCATAAAGGTTTCGCGGGCTTCAATAGCTATTTCTTCAAGTGTTTCCACACAGTCAGAAATAAATCCGGGGGTGATCACTGCAATATTTTTATGTCCGGCTTCGCCAAGTTCGCGAAGTGTCGCTTCTGTGTAGGGTTCGAGCCATTTTGTGGGGCCAAATCGCGACTGAAATGTCAGTTTGAAATTATCATCTTTCATGCCGAGTCTTTCTCTTAAAAGACGCGCCGTCTTGGCACAATGGCAATGATAGGGGTCACCCTTTTCAAAATAGGCCACTGGGAGGCCGTGAAAGGACGCAACCAGGTAATCCGGTTTCCAGCCTAGCTTTGAAATATGTTTTTTGACCGATTTTGCCAAAGCATCAATATAGGAGGGGTGGTCATGCCAAGGGCCGGCCGTGCGCAAAGCCGGTTGCCACCGCATTTTCAGCAGACAACGGAAAACCTCGTCATTTACGCTGGCAGTTGTACTGGCGCTATACTGAGGATAAAGCGATATCACTGAAATTTGAGTGCATCCTGAGGCGCGGAGGCCTTCAAGTCCTTCGGCAATTGACGGATTTCCATAACGCATTGCCCAGGCTACCTGCACATCAGTTTTATCTTTTTTAAATAGCTTGGTGAGGCCTTCAGCCTGTTCGCGTGTATAACGCCTAAGAGGGCTTTCATGGGTTTCAGTATCCCAGATTTTTGCATATGCGCGTGCCGATTTACGTGGGCGCGTGTTTAAAATTATACCACGAAGAATTGGCTGCCAGATGAGGGAAGGTGCTTCTATAACCCTCTTATCGCTCAGAAACTGCTTTAGATAAGGACGAAGTCCTTTGGCATCAGGGCTGTCTGGTGTACCGAGATTGACCAGCAATAACCCGGTTTTTCCAAAGGCGACATCAGGATGCGTGTCAGGTAACATTTACTTAAATAGCTTCTGCAAGACGACCCTTAGTCAAAGACGCAATATCCAACGCTTCCCAGACTTCGGTTACGGCATGGACCAACTCGTCAATCATGATGTCGTCATGCAGGGGTGACGGGGTAATTCTTAGGCGTTCCGTCCCTCTTGTAACAGTCGGGTAATTAATCGGCTGAATGTAAATGCCGTGCTTTTCCATGAGGCGGTCAGACGCGGCTTTACATAAAATTGGGTCACAAACCATAAGTGGCACAATATGGGTTTCAGTCGGCAAAATTGGCAAATTCGCTTCTGTGAGCTTGGTTTTAAGCTTGGCGACTTGTTCCTGATGCTTTTCTCTCAAATCATTAGCTGTTTTGAGATGGCGAATGCTCGCAGTTGCCCCGGCAGCGATTGCCGGTGGTAATGAGGTGGTAAAGATAAAGCCCGGCGCGTAGGAACGTATTGTGTCAATGATAGTGGAACTCGCGGTAACATATCCGCCCATAATACCAAAGGCTTTAGCAAGTGTGCCCTCGATAATATCAACACGCTCCATTAATTCCAATTGGTCGGCAATTCCACCGCCTCTCTTGCCATACATGCCAACGGCATGCACTTCATCAAGATAGGTGAGGGCGTTATAGCGTTTTGCAAGGTCACATATTTCCTTAATCGGCGCTATATCGCCATCCATGGAATAAACGCTCTCAAAGGCAATCAGTTTAGGACGTAATTCGCCCGCTTCTTGGAGTAATTGCTCAAGATGCTCCAAATCATTATGGCGCCAGATACGCTTCGTCGCCCCTGAGTTTTTCACACCGGCGATCATGGAGGCGTGGTTTAGCTCGTCAGAAAGTATGAGGCAATCGGGAAGAACCCGACCGAGTGTGGAGATTGTGGCTTCATTAGAGACATAACCGGATGTGAAAACCAATGCGCCTTCTTTACTGTGAAGATCGGCAAGTTCTGTCTCAAGTTCAATGATTAGATGATGAGTCCCTGAGATGTTGCGTGTGCCGCCGGCACCCGCGCCGAGAGTTTCAATCGCATGCTTCATGGCTGTCGTCACATGCTGATTTTGACCCATGCCAAGATAGTCATTTGAACACCAGACAGTTATTTCACGCGGTGGATTATGGGAATAATCCAGAGCTTTTGGAAAACGTCCAACCTGACGTGCCAGGTCTGTGAAGACGCGATAACGACCTTCCTCGTGGAGTGCGTTTAAAGCTTTATTAAAATATCTGTCGTAGTTCATTATACCAAAACTTGTGTATTGAAATTTTTGTTAAACTAGACGCTGTGTCATTGGCGAGCAAGTAAGATAATGATAACAGTCTAAATGCCGCAGTTTGGGTTTCAGAGCCGTATTTCTGGGTTAATCTTTGTCGCGCACAAATGTGACGGCATAAAAGGGTTCGCCTTCGAAAAGGTCTTGAGGTTCCTGCATGCCTTCAAGCATCTGAAAGCGTCTCTGAACGATACTGCCTTCCATGCGAAAACCTTTTTCAGCCATATGGCTTCTGTGGAATTCCATGGCAGCAGGGGTGAAATCCTTGGCTAAGACAGTTATGCGTTCGCGTTCTTCATTCTCATCAGACATAGATTTACCCCAATATTTATTTATATTTGCACACTATATCACTGACATCCAAAGCACAAAAGGGGCAAATTGCCCTATCTTTATCAGTTATATGGATGAAAAGATTTTTCAAACTTAGGATTTTGGGGTTGAGAGTTCAATTCTCAACCCGGGTAATCAAAAATAATATCTAGTAACCATTTAAGCGTGCATATCGTTCACGATGAAAGCGTGGGTCGCCCAGAAGTTGCAGTTGAACGCGCGCTCTTTTCATAAATAGGCCGACATCAACATCATCTGTCATGCCAATCCCGCCATGCATTTGCAGCCCTTCATTTGAAACTAAGGTTGACGCTTCACCAAGACGCGCTTTTGTTAAGCTTGCCAAACGAGCAATTTGATTGCTCTTTTTATCGCTTTGCGAAAGTGCAAAAGTCACGACTGCTTTACAAATTTCGATTTCACTGAATATGGCGGAAGCGCGATGGCGCAGAGCTTGGAAACTACCAATCGGAACACCAAATTGTTTGCGCTCTTTAAGATATTCAAGTGTGCGCTCAAACACTTCATTCACGCCACCCAAGATTTCGGCAGACAGCAGAATGCGTGCTTGGTCAAGTGCGCTTTCAAGCGGTGCGGCGCCGTCATCAATTGTGCCAATGATCATATCGGCAGAGACAGTGAGGTTTTCGCAGGTGACTTCAGAGCTGTTCCTAGAGTCGACCATTTTAGAGCGCGACACTTTTAAGCCATCTGAATTAGCATCAACCAAACAAAGAGAGAGACCGTTTGTGTCGCCTTTTTGACCCTTACTCCTTGCCACAATAATCAGCTTGTCAGCAATATGTCCGTCAAGCACAAAGGTTTTGCGTCCGTTGAGAACAAGACCTCCATCTTTCTTTTCGGCACTTAATGAAATAGCCGCAGGGTTGTGATGGCCTGACTCCTCAAGAGCAACCGCAACAATCATTTCACCGGCAGCAATGGCCGGGAGAATAGCCTGTTTGAGATCCTCTGAAGCTGCTTCAAGCAGAACCAGGGTTGATAAAATCGAACTGGAAAACAACGGGGTAGCTGCAAGTGTCCGCCCGGCCTCCTCCATCACCAGACCCATGCCGGTGATGCCGAAATCCGTTCCTCCATAGGCTTCAGGAATAAGTATGCCCGCCAGGCCAAGCTCAGATGCTTGTTTCCAGACGTCCCGGTCAATTCCGTCAGCGCTCTCCTCGTCGCGAAGTTTCCGAAGATTGCTTATCGGGACTTGCTCGGAAAAAAACTGCTTCGCTGTATCGCGCAGCATGGTTTGTTCCTCACTGAGGATGAAGTCTGTTTTCGGCTGTTCCATATTCTCGGTCGTCATTAGGCCTGACCCCCTTCGGGAAGATCCAACACACGCTTAGCAATAATATTAAGCTGGACTTCTGTCGTGCCGCCCTCAATGGAGTTGCCTTTTGAGCGCAGCCATTGTGGAGAGATATCCATCACATCCTGATCATGCCCTTCACCTTCTGTGGTGAGCGCATTTGTGCCAAGTAGCTCAAGCAGAATTTCAAAACGGCGCTTGTTCATTTCTGAGCCATAAAATTTAAAGATAGAGGCTTCGGCTCCAATGCCATGGCCCGCTTTGGCCAATTCGCCGGTACGGCGGAGGGTAAGGTTGAATGCCTCTTCATCCATTTTGTGTTTGGTGACCGTATCGCGCAGGGTCGGATGGGCAATCATACCGTCTAGTTCCCCAAAGACTTCTTTCGCCAATTCTTCCATGCCGCCAAGCGAGGCTTCGCCGGCACCCATATTCATGCCAGAAATCATGGCTCTTTCGTGCTCCAGCAAGCGTTTGGCGATGGTCCATCCTTTATTCAACTCACCGACAAGGTTTTCCTTTGGAACTTTCACATCTGTCAGGAAAGTCTCGCAGAAGGGTGAACTGCCTGAAATAAGTTTAATAGGTCTTGGGTCAACGCCTTCAGTTTCCATATCAATCAGCAAAAATGAAATACCTTCATGTTTGACGCTTGTGTCTGTTCTAACGAGGCAGAAAATCCAATCGGCTTTATCGGCATAACTCGTCCAAACTTTCTGTCCGTTAACAAGATAATGGTCACCCATATCTTCAGCTTTCGTTTGGAGACCGGCAAGGTCTGAACCGGAGCCAGGCTCAGAATATCCCTGACACCAACGAATCTCCCCGCGCACGATAGGCGGCAGGTATTTTTGTTTCTGTTCTTCTGTTGCAAATTCCAGCAGAGCAGGGCCAAGCATCCAGATGCCGAAACTATTCAAACTCGGGCGAGCATCAATGCGCTTCAGTTCTTGCAGAAGGATTTTGTTTTCATCTGGGTTAAGACCCCCGCCGCCATATTCAGTTGGCCATGTTGGTGCTGTCCATCCTCGTGCGGCCATTCTTTCCATCCAGACCTTAGTGTCAGGATTAGGGTAAGAAGGGTTTCTACCGCCCCAAGGTTGTTCCTCATCAGGCATGGGTGTGCGCATAGAGGCAGGACAATTCTCCTCCAGCCAGGCTCTTGTTTCTTCTCTGAATGTTTCAAGGTTACTCATAAGTTAAACTCCCGGACTTAGGCCTATACGTCTTCAAATAATGACCAAAATAATTGCAGACATTGTACTTTAATGACAAGCTAAAAGCCTATCATTAAATCTCATAAAAAACCTGCGTCAAAAAGGTTCAGAAGGTATTCGTCTTATTCAGCAGCCGTTTGGCCAAAGTTAAAGACGGGTCCCTCATCTCCGTTAATAGACATGAGATATTTGATGCCTTCTTCAGCAATCTCATCACCGACCATGTGTGCGCCTTCTGCTTCCAATTCAGAGAAATCCACGAATGGCGCATATTTATAAGATGTCCGATCCGTAATGATACCTGCGTTGAAAAGGGTTTTTACAAGGACACGGAAAATATTATCATTATCCTCTAGACGCCGTCTTATTTCATCATTGGTCAGGGCATCAATAAATCTCTCCTGAACCATTTTCCAGTCAAGACCCAGTGATTCGTAGATGGGCTTTTTTTGTTCGGGGCTGGAAAGATTATAAAGCAGCACATGGAAAACTTCCCACGACCAATCTTCTATTTTGTCTCTTTCCTCAGGTGAAATATTCGGGATGGTTCTATCTGCCCAAATTTTGCCGAATTTATGGTGGAATGCCTCATCTGTCATGACCAATTGCATGAGCTTTGTTAAAAGCGGGTCATTGCCCTGACGATAGAAAGTCGCAAAAGCACCCATAGCTAGACCTTCAACAAGCATTTGCATGCCAACAAGCTTTTTCCAGACAATTTTCGAATTCACAAGTTCATTCAGTAGGTTACCAAGGGCAGGGCCGACAACCATAGGCTGTCCCCAGCGTGCATGGATATATCTTGAGAAACCCGCAACATGTCTTGCTTCTTCGCGAGTTTGATTCGCTGCATATTCTTGCGCGCCAGGGTCTTTCAGGATATGGCACAGACTAGATGAAAGGTTCAAGGCACCTTGTTCGCCGTGCAGAATAGAAGAAAGGGCCCAGTGAACATTCATATTCACCAGTCTGATTTTATCTTTTTCGTTCAGTAAGTCGCCAATAACCCTAAGATCAACATCCTGATCCGGGTTTATCATATAGGCGTTATCAACATCGAAAGGCTCAGTAAAATCAATATATTTGGTATCCATAGGGTCCCAAAAATGATTATGCGTTGCTGAAATGATTTTATCGAAGGCTGTTGTTCGGTCATTATACCGATCAACTTCTATCATTGCGTTGAAGTCAGACGGGTCTACGGATTGATAGGCAGGATCTGCCGTGATTTCCGATTCTTCGAGATTATGATTTTCCATATCATGCTCCTTTATTTTGTCAAAGATAACGCCATAACTTTAACAAGCGCAAGTTAAAAATGACGCCTGCGTCATTTTTTCAATTACATATTGGTATTCAATTGTGATTGGTCTTTAAAACGATAGCATGTAGGGTGCAAACTCATTAAATAGGTCATTTTATAAGCGGTCGCAGTCAGCAATGTTTGAAGCAATATTATTAGTGCTTGGTGGATTTATTCTCCTCGGCGGTGGCGGCGAGGGGCTTGTTTCCGGTGCCGTTTCACTGGCTGACAGGCTCAAGGTTCCGCCGCTTATTATAGGTCTCACTATCATTGCCTTTGGTACGTCTGCGCCTGAATTAACGGTTTCAATACAAGCAGCGTTTCAAGGTCAGCCCGATATTGCCATAGGGAATATTATTGGCAGTAATATTTCCAATATGTTGTTGGTTCTGGGCGTCTCGGCTCTGATTCAACCAATTATTGTTCAGGGTAAAGAGTTAAACCGTGACGGTGTGTTTATGTTGCTGGTTACATTGGGCTTCTCTTTGGTAGCCTTTTACGGTGATATTACTCACCTGATTGCAGCAGGTATGGTTGGGATGATTGTACTTTATACGGTTTATCTTTACCGGCTGGGTGGTGATGAAAATGTCACTCAAGAGGTTACTGAAAATCCGCTGGCTGGCGCGCGTGTTCCTGTCTCTCTCATTATCCTTGTTCTGGGGACTATTGCAGTTGTCTGGGGTGCGGATTTGCTTGTCAAAGGAGCCGTCATTCTTGCCATGGAATTTGGGGTCTCAGAAGGGGTTATAGGCCTAACGGTTGTTGCCATTGGAACATCTCTGCCTGAACTCGCAATTTCTGTTCTTGCCGCGTTTCGTGGTCATGCGGCGCTGGCGGTGGGGAATATTGTTGGAAGCAATATTTATAATATTCTTTTGATCTTGGGTGTTACCGGGTTGGTGCATCCAATATCGATTGCACCTGATTTCCTAACTATGGATATTTGGGTGCTAATTGGGGTTTCCGGTTTGACAGTTTTCCTTCTCAGCTATCAGCAGGGAATTTCCAGGGTTTTTGGGGGGTTATTCCTTGCAACTTATATACTCTATATTGGTCTTCTTTTTGGTGCTTAAGGCGCGTTCATGGCTTTTGAAATTAAACAAACCCCTCCTGAATTGGAAAACGATAAATTATCCCTGACATCCAAAATTTTAGGGCCGGGGCGACTGGTGCGCATGGCTGAAAGATTGCGTGAAAACAATCAACAAATTCCTGAGTTGAATTTTTGTGCGATTTCGGATGAAGGCATGATTGGCGGGATTGCCTATTGGCCAATTCAAATTGGCCCGACACCTGCGCTCCTTCTTGGACCACTGATTGTAAATCCCTTATGGCAGGGTAAGGGTGTTGGACGCGGTTTAATGGCCACCTCGCTTGCTGCAGCTGAAAAACTTGGGCATGAGTTGGTTTTGCTGGTCGGCGATTTATCTTATTACAGTCAGTCAGGCTTCAAAATCGCCCCTGCAGGGTTGAATTGCCCGGGTCCGGTGGATGAAAGCCGTTTGCTGATTTACGAAATAAAGCCCGGCATTGCGGCGCAACTATCCGGTTCGGTTTCCGCCGCCCGTTAGGCGCCTCAGCGCATAAAGGCTTTGCGCTAACAAGTTTTTAAATTGTTGATATAATGGTGTTTATGACCGAAAACAGTCTTCAAAATGTGATTAAAAGTGCTGAAAAAGCAGGAAATGCAGCCGGAACATCCAGCTTGCCACCTGTAGAGGACTGGGATCCACCCTATTGCGGGGATATTGGCATGCGCATCACAAGTGATGGGTCTTGGTTTTATGGAGACTCACAGATTGGGCGTGAAAAACTTGTCCGGTTGTTCTCAACTATTTTGAGGCGCGATGAAGACAAGAAGTATTACCTCGTCACACCCGTTGAAAAAATCCTGGTTACTGTAGAGGATGCGCCTTTCATTGCTACGCAGATGGATGTGACTGGTGAAGGGGTAATGCAAAAAATTACTTTCACCACCAATGTCGGGGACATTTGCCTTGCTGGGCCAAATTTGCCGATTTACTTTGAATTTAAAGGTGAGCAACCCAGTCCCTATGTTCACGTACGCGGAAAATTACGCGCCAAAATTGCGCGCCCTGTATTTTATCGTCTTGTTGACCTTGCCGTGACACACCAAGAAAATGGCGAAGACTATTTTGGCGTCTGGAGCGAGGGCGAATTTTTTAGTATGTCTCGAGTTGATAACTTAGGACCTGACTATGGTTGAGTTTGAGTACAGGCAAAAAATAGCCAAAGCTGTGTCGCCTGAGTTACCTTCAGAACAAGTATTGTATAGCGGGCGTGGTCAAAGCGGAGATTTCCAGCTTAATCCGGTTTTGCTTGAACTTCACAAAAACCGCGACCTGCCTTTGGCGACGGTTTTAATCGGTGTGGTTGAATATGAACAATCCCCTCGCGTTATTTTAACCAGACGTTCAGAAAATCTGAAAAAACATTCTGGGCAAGTCGCTTTCCCGGGTGGGAAGGTAGATGACACTGACCCGTCACCGTTAGATGCGGTATTACGCGAAACGGAAGAGGAGATTGGTCTCACATCGGGATACATTGATATTGCAGGCTATCTCGAGACATTCGAAACCGGTTCAGGATTTATGGTGCTTCCTGTGGTAGGGTTTATTCGTCCAGGCTTTGAATTAAAAATAAACACAGAAGAAGTCGCCGATGTTTTTGAGGTGCCCTTGAATTTTTTGATGAACCGAGAGAACCATAATATCAAACAAGATATTTGGAATGGTCAGCTTCGGTCGTATTATTCCATGTCTCATGGTCAGCATCATATTTGGGGCGTGACGGCGGGTATTCTGAGAAATTTAAGCGAAAGAGCTTTCGATGATTAGGATTATATTATTCAATCTGTTTTTGTTTAGCCTTCCCTTTATCATGCTGTCAGTATGGTTGTGGTGGTTTCGCAGAACTCGGCCTGACCAAGTGGAAATGAAAATCTGGGCTTATGCATCCGTTGCGGGTTTCGCCTGCATGCTTGCAGGGCTGTTATTTTTCAGATCTGTCACTGATGCCCCGACAGGGAGCGTTTATGTGCCCCCAAGTGTTGAAAATGGCGAACTAGTACCCGGACATTTTGAGGCTCTAGACAAATTAAATGAGCAACCGCCAGAAACATTGGAAGTCACACCTTAATCATGACGCGGTCCGTCAGAGAATTCTCTCAGGATCTTTCGAAATGGATGGTTGAGGTGTTAACAGCAAAGAATTTACTGTGCAATCTGAAGCGCAAATAGAGGCAATGGGCGGGGTAAGGAAAAAACCGTCAACAAAAAAGGTGGTGCTATTAAATGGTAAAAACACCAAACAATAGGGTCGACAGCACCATTTATCTTCAGTCTAGAAGCGTGTGAGACGCACTGGCAGGTCAGTATAGCCATGCACAAAATTAGAGTTCACCCGCGTCGGTGCGCCCATAACTTCGATTGATTTGAACCTATCCAACATTTCTTCCCACAAAATACGCAGTTGTAATTCGCCAATGCGCAGTCCCATGCACCGGTGAATACCAAAGCCGAAAGACATGTGACGATTGGAATTTTCGCGGTCGAGGTCAATCTGCTCGGGCTGAGCAAATATACTGTCATCGTAATTGCCCGACAGATACCACATAACGACCTTGTCGCCTTTTTTGATATGTTTTCCGCCCAGTTCGGTGTCTTGCAGCGCCGTGCGTCGCATGTGTGAGAGCGGGGTCTGCCAGCGGATAACCTCGCTGACCATTTGCTGAATAAGGCTTCGGTCGGCGCGCAGCCGTTCAAACTGGTCAGGAAATTTGCTACTGGCGTAAATGCTGCCGGTCATGGAATTGCGTGTGGTGTCATTGCCTCCCACAATCAGCAACCCTACATTGGCCAGATAAGCTAAAGGGTCGAGATTACTTGTGCTCGGGTCATGCGCCATCATGGAAATTAGATCGAATTTCGGCTCTTGATTTGCGCGCTCATTGTGCAAACGGGTGAAATATTCAAGACACTCCATAAGTTCTGCGATGCGTGCTTTTTGATCTACGATGAGTTCCGAGCCTTCACTGGCGGTTCCAATATCTGACCAGCGCACAAGTTTGTGCCTGTCTTCAAATGGGAAATCAAACAGCGTTGCCAGCATTTGAACCGTCAATTCGATGGAAACATGCTGCACCCAGTCAAAGGTTTCACCATCAGGCAGATCATCCAAAAGCTTGGCAGTGCGGCTACGGACAAGGTCTTTGTAGCTGTCGATGGCCGGACGTGAAGCGATGGCCTGAACAGCCTTACGCTGAGGCGCGTGCCGAGGCGGATCCATGGATATAAAATTTTCGAGTTGAAAATCATGTTCCGGGTCATTATGGATTGCATCATCAATCATGATGCCGCCCAGTGCAGCAGCTGAAGAGTAGATGTGGTGGCTTGTGTCCACTGTCATGATGTCTTCATAACGTGTCACGGACCAATACGGTCCATAGGGACTATTAGCACAAAAATGAACAGGATCTTCACGGCGCAATTTTTCGAATAACTCGAAAATGGACCCGTCGACGAAATTCTGTGGATCTGCAACGTTCAAAAGATCCAAGTCTTCCACTTCCTTGAAATTATGATTTTCCATATCAAGACTCCCCAATTTTTTTAAAATAATATCAAATCTTTTGTTGGTTCAAGCAAAAAATGACGCCTGCGTCATTTTTTCAATATTCATCTATGCTTTATGGAATCCAGCATGCTGGCAGTTGTCAGAATGCTTCTATCTCTTCTAGCTGTACAATTTAGCCTTGGTTTTTTAGGTTAGTAACATCCAAGTCAAATATAAGTTGTTGGCCCTTCTTATTGCCTGTTTACTAAGTGCCATTAAAATAGTCGCCGATACAGTCAGTCTGATTAGCATTAAGATACAGTTCCTTTAGGAGACAAATATGAAGTCAGTGGTGTTAACAGCTTCTTGGTTGCAAGCGTCTGATACGCAGAAAATTATGCAAACGCTCGGACATGATATGGTTAGAGTTGTTGGTGGATGTGTGCGTGATGCGTTGCGCGGCGTTTCTGTTACAGATATTGATATGGCAACCAGCCATCTCCCCGATGTGGTTAGAGATAAGCTGACCGCGGCCGGCTTTAAGGTCATCCCAACAGGCATTGAACACGGAACGGTGACGGTCGTCGCCGCCGAGCGCAACTTTGAAATCACAACCTTGCGTGAAGATATCGAAACTGACGGGCGTCATGCTAAAGTCAGTTTTGGCCAAGATTGGCAAGCCGATGCGGCGCGACGGGACTTTACCGTCAATGCGCTTTATGCCGATAGTAACGGTGTGGTTTATGATCCGTTGGAAGCAAGCGGAACAAGTAGCCTTGCTGACCTTGAAGCGGGGGTCGTCAGATTTATCGGCGATCCGGATACACGCATTGCGGAGGATTATTTGCGCGTTTTGCGCTTTTTCAGGTTTTCAACTCAACTCCAGCCTGAAGCACCTGATGCAGAGGCTATAGAGGCATGTGCCCGCGCGGCAAACCAGAAAGAGGGGATGTTGGCGCTTTCAGGTGAACGGCTGGGGCAGGAACTTTTTAAACTTCTATCTCATACTACCGCGCCACATGCCCTCGACTTGATGCAACAGGCGGGGCTACTGCCATTCATTTTTCCGTTCACACCTGCCATGGATATTCAGAATAAGCGTCTCGACAATCTGATAGATATTCAAGATACACAGTTTTTTGAGCCGGATGTTTTGCTCCGGCTGGCGGCGCTATGTCCCGATAGTAAGGTCGTAATTGACCAACTCTCTGAAAAATTACGACTTTCAAAAAAACAGACAAAACGTCTTAAAGGCGCGCTCGACACATCCTGCCACCCGGTATGTTATATGTCTGCGCGTGAAATGCGGCGTGCGCTTTATGTTTCGGGCCGTGAGGCTTTTATTGACAGGTGTTTTTTGACCTGGGCGATGGATAAAAAAACCAATAATGCCGTGCAGTGGCGGGCATTGATTGCTATGGCGACAAGTTGGGAAAAGCCTGACTTTCCTCTTACAGGTGACATGATGAAAACGGCAGGTGTTCCGGAGGGGCCGGAAATGGGGCGTGTTTCTGAAGAGGTCGAACGCTGGTGGATAGACAGTGATTTCACTGATGACACATTTTCTATCATTGAACGGCTTAAAGCGGTGGTGCAGGCCACAATTTTATAAATCTAAGGGGTTTTATAAATTCTTGATTTTAAGGCCAGCGAACTGCCGGTGGCATGGATGACAGAATGCTGTCCACATTTCCGCCGGTTTTAAGCCCGAAAGTCGTGCCACGGTCATAGAGTAGATTAAATTCCACATAGCGCCCACGTTGCACGAGTTGCGCCTCGCGCTCTTCATCCTCATAGGGGGTGTCTTTTCGGCGTGCGATAATGTCAGGGTAAACATTCAAAAATGCGCGCCCGACATCTTGGGTGAAGGCAAAATCTTTATCCCAGTCACCGGTATTTAAATGGTCGTAAAAGATGCCGCCCGTTCCTCTGGTTTCGTTACGGTGCGGCAGAAAAAAATATGAGTCACATTTTTCCTTGAAATCCGGATAGTAAGTGGCGTCATGTGCATCACATGCGGTTTGATAGGCCTTATGAAAATCAACTGTGTCAGGGTGGTTGGCATGGCGTTGATCTTTAAGCATGGGGGTTAAATCTCCGCCGCCGCCAAACCAGCCTTTGGTTGTCACAACCATGCGGGTGTTCATGTGGGCAGTGGGCGCATGTGGATTACGGGGATGCGCGATGACGGAAATACCGGAAGCCCAGAAACGGGGGTCATCTGCAGCGCCCTCTATTTGGCCTCGGAATTGTTCGGAAAATTCACCAAAAACCGTTGAAATATGCACACCGGCCTTTTCAAATACCGTGCCGTGCAACATGGACATCTCACCCCCGCCAAGGTCTTCAACTCCATCGCCGCGCTGCCAGACATTGCGTTCAAAAGTCGCCCCGTCGGGTTCGAGAGATTCCATGGAGGCGCATAATCTGTCGCGCAATTCACGAAACCACGACGCGGCGCGTTGTTTTTGGTCAGTCCAGTCATTTTCGGGGGCTGCGGTCATTTTTAAGGTTTCCAATAAGGCTTTAATCACAATCACTTAACATTTCATTTGTACCAAAAGACAGAACGTAAATCTGCGTCATGGTGCCACATTTTGTCAATCACGCGATAGGCGTAGTTTCCCCATGTGCAGGATTGGCCTGCAGAATCGTTTGGAGGCGCGCGTGTCTGATACCAATACGACCGGAAACGGTACGACTGAAACAAAAACAGCATCTCATGAAGGTGAGCCCAATCGTCGTGCATTTCTGCACCTGACGACAGGGGCTTTTGCAGCCATTGGGGTAGCCAATGTTGCTTGGCCGTTGATTGATCAAATGAACCCGGATGCGTCCATGCGTGCGCTGGCTTCTATTGAGGTTGATTTGGATGCTGTTGAAGTCGGTCAAAGTTTAACCATTACATGGCGCGGGAAGCCTGTCTTTATCCGCCGCCGTACGCAAGACGAAATTCGCGATGCCAAGAACGTCAGTCTTGATGCCTTACCGGATCCTGAGGCTGATAAAAGTCGTGCCGAAAACCCTGAATGGCTGGTTATGGTCGGCGTTTGCACCCATTTGGGATGTGTGCCACTTGGTCAGGCCGGTGAGTTTAATGGCTGGTTCTGCCCGTGCCACGGCTCGCATTACGACACATCAGGACGTATCCGCAAAGGCCCTGCGCCAAAAAACCTAGAAATTCCGCCTTATCAATTTGTCAGCGACAGCCGAATTAAAATCGGTTAACGCCCTAACAATCGAGGATTATTAAATGAGTGGTGAAAGCACCTATCAGCCAAATAACGGATTTACCAAATGGATGGACACGCGTCTGCCGCTTTTAAGGCTGGCACATGACAGTTTTGTTGACTATCCAACGCCGAAAAACCTGAATTACTGGTGGACATTTGGCGGTATTCTGACGTTCTGCCTTGTGACGCAAATTATCACAGGCATTATTTTGGCAATGCACTACACGCCCCATGTCGACCATGCGTTTAACTCGGTTGAGCATATTATGCGGAACGTGAACCATGGCTGGTTGATTCGTTATATCCACGCCAATGGCGCATCCATGTTCTTCCTTGCGGTTTATATTCATATTTTCCGCGGCATGTATTACGGCTCTTATAAAGCCCCGCGTGAAGTCTTGTGGATTCTTGGTGTTATCATTTATTTGCTGATGATGGCGGCGGCCTTTATGGGCTACGTCCTGCCTTGGGGTCAGATGAGCCTGTGGGGCGCGACAGTTATTACAAATCTGTTTGGTGCGATTCCGCTGGTTGGCGACAGCATTGCAACATGGTTATGGGGCGGTTTCTCGGTTGATAATCCGACCCTCAACCGCTTCTTCTCGTTGCATTACCTCATCCCATTCCTGATTTTCGGGGTTGTTATTCTTCATATTTGGGCATTGCATGTCCCCGGCAATAATAATCCTGTCGGGATTTCAGTGAAGTCCGAACAAGATACAGTACCATTTCACCCTTATTACACAGTGAAAGACGGGTTTGCGCTGGTCGTGTTCATGATTTTGTTCAGCTATTTCGTGTTTTTCGCGCCAAATGTGCTGGGTCACGCTGATAATTACATTCCTGCCAACCCGTTGGTCACACCGGCGCACATTGTGCCTGAGTGGTATTTGTTACCGTTTTATGCGATTTTGCGTGCCGTTCCGGATAAACTCGGTGGCGTGATTGCGATGGTCGGTGCGATCTTTATTTTGTTTGTTTTGCCATGGCTGGATACATCTAAAATCCGTTCAGCCCGTTATCGTCCGCTGTTCAAGCAATTCTTCCTGATTTTTGTTGTGAATTGCCTTGTACTCGGTTATCTCGGTGCCATGCCGGCTGAAGGTGTTTACATCACGCTGGCGCGTATATCTACGATTTACTACTTCGCACATTTCCTGATTATTCTGCCGCTTCTTGGGTTGGTTGAAAAACCTAGGGAAATTCCAGAGAGCATATCTGCCTCAATCCTGCCGGAGACGGCTGCAAGTCCGGCTGAATAACCGGCTGACTGAATAAGTGAGATGAACATGAATCGACTATCTGCCCTCGTTTTCTCTGCACTGCTGAGCGCCGGTTTATCTATAACCGGGGCTGAAGCTGCCGGAGATGCCAAACATCCTGAAGCGATTGACTGGAGCTTTAAAGGCTTGTTCGGCACGTATGACAGAGACTCTCTGCGCCGTGGTTACAAGGTCTATACCGAAGTATGTGCATCCTGTCACAGCATGAACCAGTTGCGTTTTCGCAATCTTTCCCAGCCCGGTGGTCCTGAGTTTACCGCGCCGGAAGTCAAAGCGATTGCTGCGGGTTTCATTGTTGAAGACGGGCCTGATGATTATGGTGACATGTTCGATCGTCCGGGTCTTCCAAAGGATGGCTTTGTAAACCCGTTCCCGAATGTTCAGGCCGCACGTGCCGCCAATGGTGGTGCTTATCCACCCGATTTGTCACTTATCACAAAGGCGCGCTCCGGCGGGCCTGATTATATTTATGCCCTGCTGACTGGTTATGAAGACCCACCTGCTGGCATGAAAATGCGTGACGGTCTCTATTACAACCCCTACATGGCAGGCGGTAAAATTGCCATGGCGGCGCCTCTGCTTGAGGAGTTGGTTGAATATACCGACGGGTCGGCGGCTTCTGTTGAGCAAATGTCCTATGATGTTGTGACATTCCTGAACTGGGCGGCTGAGCCGGAATTGGAAGAGCGCAAGCAAACTGGTTTTATGGTGTTAATATACCTGACGGTGTTTGCCGGATTGCTGTTCTTCTCCATGCGCCGCATTTGGGCTGACAAGCACTAATTCCGTTACTTCCTAATAGGTGCGGGGCAGAAAATCCCGCAGAAAGTGCATGAGATGCTTGCGCTGAGTGCTGCTCATGGCAACGCGCTGATATTCAATCAGTTTGCGGGTCGGGTGGTCGAGCAGGCTGGCGAAGTCGGGCGCGGTGGTTAGATGTTTGCGCTTTAGGTCATATTTCTCGATAAATTTTTTCAGCATATCGGGGCTGATGGCTTCATGCCCATATTCAATTTCCCGATAGGCTTGAACGCTCATAATATCGCGCACAAAAACATGGCGCGGAATTTTTCGGCGCAGGCGGAAAATCCATAAATTATGTCGAATATTATTGGCTTGTGTCTCGTTCATTTGCGCCCCTCTTTGTTTTTCTTGTTAAAGCAAAGTGGCACCGGATACGCAGGTGCCGGGGGTTAGCAAACCGCACAAAAGTTCGGCTACGACGTATTGAGTCCCCCTAAGAGAACCATATTCCGCCGTCACCCCGGCGCAGAGCGCGAGGTGAACGATTTTTCCAGCAATTCATAAAAAAAGGCTTAACGCATGTCCCCGACAAATGAGGATAGCGATAAGCCACATACGCAATACAAATTGCAGCTTTTGTGATGGGTTGCTAAACCCGCCTATTGCGTTCAACAATAGGCATCATCAGACTAGTTAATTTGCGCCGACATATCAAGTCGCGCATAAATGGGCTGACAGGTGGCACTAGGTGCCTGTGCGGGATGGTGCGGGTCGGAAGCCTTTACACGTTAAATTTGAACAGCATCACATCGCCATCTTTGACGATGTATTCCTTGCCTTCTTGTCGAAGTTTGCCTGTTTCGCGTGCGCCGCTTTCGCCCTCGCAAGCCACATAATCCTCATAGGCCGTGGTTTCAGCGCGGATAAAGCCGCGCTCGAAATCTGTATGAATAATCCCTGCGGCCTGAGGGGCGGTTGAGCCGCTTCTCACGGTCCAAGCGCGGGTTTCCTTTGGGCCACAGGTGAAATAGGTGATGAGGTCCAGCAAGCGATAACCTTGCTCAATCAGGCGGTTGAGGCCCGGTTCTTCCAATCCGAGGCTTTGTAGATATTCAAGCCGTTCCGACTCGTCCAACTGAGCAAGTTCTTCTTCTATTCGTGCCGAAATCACAACCGTTTCCGCACCCTCTGCGGCGGCTCTTTCAGCGACTTTAGCCGACAAAGAATTACCCGTTGCGGCGCTGTCTTCCTCAACATTGCATACATATAAAACCGGCTTTGAGGTGAGAAGCTGGAGGTTTTTAAAATCTCTTTCGCGCCCTTTAGGGATATCTACCAGCCGCGCCGGACGGCCTTCACGAAGTTCTGCCAAGGCCAAATCAACAAGTTCCAATTCTTCGATTGATTTCTTGTCTTTGGTGGTGGCTTTTTTTCTTAAATTACTTTCACGTTTTTCAAGGCTTTCCAAATCCGCCAGCATCAATTCTGTTTCAACTGTTTCGGCATCAGCAAGCGGGTCAATTTCCCCTTCAACATGTGTGATGTTCGAGTCTTCAAAACAACGCAGAACATGAGCAATTGCATCGACCTCGCGAATATTACCAAGGAATTGATTGCCGAGGCCTTCCCCTTTGGAGGCGCCGCGCACAAGTCCGGCAATATCTACAAAGCCAAGACGGGCAGGAATAATTTCCTTGCTTGCGGCAATACCTGCCAAGGCATCCAAACGCGTGTCCGGCACCGAGACTTCCCCAACATTGGGTTCAATGGTGCAGAACGGGAAGTTAGCCGCTTGTGCCGCCGCAGTGCGGGTGAGAGCATTAAACAGGGTTGATTTGCCAACATTTGGCAGGCCGACAATACCGCATTGAAATCCCATTACTCTGTTCCCTTTTCAGTTTTATCAGTCTGTTTATTTTCCGAGACGTTTTCATCCCCATGAAAAGTTAAATGGACACGGTTTTGATACGTCGCGTCTTCACCCAGCCCGTCATTTACTGCCAGTAAAGGCGCATGTTCGGCAAGTGCATCCAGAAAATCGGGTAACCAGTCTCTATCCGCTTTTGAGAAATCTTTCAGCACATGAGAGAGAACAAGGTCTTTATGACCCGGATGCCCGATACCTAATCTGGCGCGCCTGAAATCAGCTCCAATATGACCTTTCAGGGATCGTAGGCCGTTATGACCTGCAAGGCCACCGCCTGTTCGCATGCGCAACTTGCCGGGCACGAGGTCGAGTTCGTCGTAGAACACCACTATATTGGACAGCGGTAGCTTTATCATCCTGACAGCTTCTGCCACGGATTTGCCGCTCTCATTCATATAGGTTTCAGGCTTGAGCAAAAGTGTTTTTGTCTCGCCGAGGCGCCCAGCAGATAGTTGTCCTTGGAATTTGCTCCCAAAAGGGGAGAAGCTGTGAGTCTCGGCAATCCGGTCAATAGCCATAAAACCGATATTATGT
>CENJ01115680.1_pt1 | contig 37937 bp, 36 predicted proteins | sample 356161 | NCBI WGS metagenome assembly CENJ01 (sample SAMEA2619531, study PRJEB7988) | marine metagenome | biome: marine biome (ENVO:00000447); feature: surface water layer (ENVO:00002042); material: "saline water (ENVO:00002010), including plankton (ENVO:xxxxxxxx)" | depth 5 m | reverse complement strand
AAGCAGAAGATAAAATTATTATAAGTTCAAAGATTGACTTAAATCGTGCAAAAAATGTATCAATTGAGGGAGAAGTTTCTGAACCAAATAATTATCCATTTTTTAATGGTATGACTTTAATTGATTTAATACTTGTTTCTAAAGGAGTTACACTTAAAGGAGATTTAAAAAATATTTCTATTTACAGATCAACTTTTGATGAATCTCGCCAAAATCCTGTTCAAACTTTAAAAGTTTCATTAGATTCAGATTTTTCTAAAATAGACAGTAATAATAATATTTTGCTTGAAGAAAATGATTTAGTAGTGGTAAGAGAAAAGTTAGGTTATCAAGATAAAGAATTTGTTACAGTTGAAGGATTAGTAAAATTTCCAGGTAGTTATGCAATAAAAGACAATAATTATTCTGTTTATGATTTGATTCAAGATTTTGGTGGATTTTTACAAGATGCATCACTTGATGGTTTTAAAATTATCAGAGAAAATAAACTCAATGACGTCTTAAAAGATGAAGAAGAAGGCTCTGCTAAATTATTTGGAATATCAAATAAAGATTCATTGAAACTAAAAGTCGAAGTTAATCCTTTTATTGAATTTGGAGTTAATATAAAACAAATTTTAAAAACTAATGGGTCTGATCCTAAATACAATGTGGCTTTAAAATCGTCAGATAAAATTTTAGTTCCACGTAAAGATAATTCTGTTGAGATTACAGGTGCAGTACAACAATCTTCAGCAGTTACTTATTCAAATTCATTAACAACAATTTCTGCAATTAATAGAGCTGGTGGATTTAGTGAGAATGCAAAGAAAAATAGTGTATATGTAATTTATCAAAACGGAAATGTAGCTAGCACAAAATCTTTTTTAATTTTCAATAATTACCCAAAGTTAAAACCTGGATCAAAAATCATAGTTCCCGAAAAAAATATTGTGAGAAATAAAACCAGTGTCGGAGAAATAGTTGGATATACTACTAGCTTAGTTTCTATTATTGCATTAATTAAAAGTTTATAAATGAGTAACATAAATTCAGATAGTGAAATAGACTTAATTGAAATATTTAAAAATATTTATAATTCAAAAAAAATTATTTTTTATTCCACTAGTTTGTTTGTTTTTGTTGGTGTAGCTGTAGCACTTTTATCTCCAGAAAAGTTCAGCTCATCAACTATCTTCATGCCTCAAAATCAAGAAAGCACTTCTTCTCCTCTGTCTGGTGTTGCTAATTTAGTTGGTATAAATTTAGGATCCTCGTACGGTAGTGGAGATATTCCAACTTCAATATATCCTCAGATTGGTAAAAGTCCAAAGTTTAAAAGACTTCTTCTTAAAAAATTTATAGATAAAAAAAATAATTTAACTCTTAAAGATTTTTTTATTAATCACTACAACCTTAAAGTTCCAGTTGAATCTTATAACACTATTAACTCTTCGTTGGTTTTGCCAAAATTAGAAGAAGAATGTTTTGAAATTATTTCAGAAATTATTTCAATTACAGTTAATGAGAAAGAAGGATTTGTAATAATTGAGTCGCTAATGCCAATAGCAGAGTACTCTGCAATTATAGCAAATTATTCTAGAGAAATTTTACAAAAAATAATTATTGAAAATAAAATTGAAACAGCAAGACAAAATCTAAATTTCAGCGAACAACAATTAGCCCAAAAAAAACTAGAATTTGATCAAATTCAATCCAAACTTGCATATTTTTCAGACTCTAATCTAAATTCTGTTAATTCTTTTGTAATTAATGAAAAGGATAAGCTAAATGCTGAATTTCAGATAATAAGTGCCGTTGTAACTGAATTAGCTAAACAGGTTGAGCAATCGAAACTTCAAGTCAAAAAAGAAACACCTGTATTTTCTACAATTAAACAAGCTTTAATCCCTAATAAAAGAGCAAGTCCAAAAAGAACACAATTAGTTTTAGTATTTACAGTCTTTGGTTTTATTTTATCATGTATTTTTATAATTATAAAAAATCCAATTAGAAATATCTTAAATCAAATTAAATCATAATTTTTCGCTTGAAAAATAAAATTAAATTTAGTATAACTAATTCAAATCATTTAATTCTTTCGTGTAAGGTAAATAATATAAAAGGGAGATTTATTTTAGATACTGGGGCATCTAATTCTTGTATTAATTCAATAAAAGCAAATAAATACAAAATTAATTTTAAATTTTCAAAGGAAATAGCTTCCACTGCTACTAATAAAATAGATAATACTTTTTTTTCAAAAGATAACACATTAGAAATTGGTGAACTAAAAAAAAATGATTTTGAAGTAATTCTTTTTGATATGAGTCACATAAATAAATCTTTTATTGAAAATAGCACTAAAAGTATTGATGGAATAATTGGAAGCGATATATTAAATGAATTTAATGCAATAATAGATTTCAAAGAAAAAATATTATTGTTAGAGCATTAACGCTTTTTTCAAATCATTATTCATTAAAAGTTTAACCGGATTTTCAAGTGCTTCTTTTATGTTAATCAAAAAACCAACAGATTCTTTTCCATCAATTATTCTGTGGTCATAAGTTAATGCCAAATACATCATAGGATGAATTTCTACTTTTCCGCCAACTGCGATTGGTCTTTCAACAATATTATGCATCCCCAATATAGCAGACTGAGGAGGATTTAAAATAGGTGTAGATAGCATTGAGCCGAAAACTCCACCGTTAGAGATTGTAAATGTACCACCTGACATATCATCAATAGTTATTTCCCCATCTCTAGCTTTAAGAGCTAGTCTTTTAATTTCAATTTCAATTTCTGAAAAAGACAAATCTTGTGCATTTTTTATTACAGGGACAACTAAACCTTTAGGGCCTGAGACAGCTACAGAAATATCAATGAAATCAAAATTTATTTGATTGTCTCCATCTATCATAGAATTAACATCCGGAAATTCTTTTAAAGCTTTCACTGCTGCTTTAGTAAAAAAACTCATAAAACCTAAACCAACACCATGTCTTTCTTTAAATATTTCTTTATACTTTTTTCTAATCTCAAAAATAGCAGACATATTTACTTCATTAAAAGTAGTAAGCATTGCTGTTAAATTCTTGACTGAAACAAGTCTTTCAGAAACCTTTCTTCTAAGTAATGACATTTTTTTTGACGAGATTGATCGATTTTTAGAAATAATATCTAAATCGATTTTTGGTAAAGCTTTTAAAGCATCCTCTTTGGAAATCCTTCCTCCCTTACCACTTCCTTTTACATCAACGGGGTTAATTCCTTTTTCATCTAATATTTTTTTTGCAGATGGAGAAGTTAATCCTAATGAGGATTTAATTTCAGTACTTTTGGCAGGTTCATCTAATAATATTACTTGTTCTTTTTCTAGATCTTTATCAAATATCTTATTATTTACATCTATTTTTTTAGAGTTTTTAACACTAGTATCAATAAGACAAACAATATCTCCAACGGCGACAGAGTCACCTTCATTGGCCTTGAATGTTATTGCTCCACTTTCTTCCGCAGGTAAATCTAAGGTGGCTTTATCAGAGTCAACTTCAGCTATTGTTTGGTCTTTTTCAACATAATCACCATCATTAACTAACCACTGAGCTATTTCAACTTCAGAAATAGATTCACCAGGTGATGGGACTTTCATTTTAAGAATCATAATTAAAATTCATTTTGATTAAATCTAAAGTTTATTTTTCAAAAATCACAACAAAGCTATCCTTTCTCGTTGGAAAATATTCACTAGAATATCTAACTTTTAAATTTAAATATTTTCCAATATCTAACAATTCATTTTGGGTCCAAGAATGATAATGAATAAGACCATTCTCAGCCATCCATTTAAAATTTAAGGAACCATCTACGTTTCTTGAATTTTCGTCAAGAAGCCATTTTGGTTTTGCATTTTTTAAAGATATATTTTCCCATTCAATTAATGGATCTTGATCATAAATATCAACTTTATTTTTATAATCTTTAATGTGATGTTCAAGCGTTGAATATTTTCTTCCATTATCAAAAGTCCTGTCACAATGAGGAAGAATAATAAATAAAAGACCTTCCTTTTTAACAACTCTTATCCATTCTTTTAATGTTTTGATTGTATCTGGGCAATGTTCCAAACAATGAGCTGAAATTAAAAAATCAAATGTAGAATTACCAAATGGTATTTGATCATTATCTACTTTAATAACCTTTTTTGACTTATTTAAATCATAATGTTCAGGAAATTTATCAATATAAGTTGTATTTTGTTTACTGTAAGGAAAATCTCCTGGTCCAATTTCTAAGCCTCTACCTTTTAAATATTTATTTTTTATAAATTTTAATGAAAAAAAATCAATGGGATTTAGAAAATTATTTCTTTTAAACAAAGCCGTGTAATATTTAATTTTTTTCATCATTTGAAATTATCTTTTTCTTTATCAAAAACAAATTCAATAACCTCATTATGTCTTTTTTTAAATCTAGATGTAGATCCTGAAGCAGGAGAGCCATAAAATCTTCTAGAGGCAATTCTAAAAGATTTTGCTAGATCTAAATGAACTAATAAATGACACCAAGCACCCATGTTTCTAGGTTCTTCTTGAGCCCAAACCACATCATCAGTTTTATATTTTTTAATTATATTTTCTATTTCATTAATCGGCAATGGAAATAGTTGTTCAATTCTAACCAATACTACATCTTCTATTTTATTCTTTTCCTTGAAATCAAGTAAATCATAATAGAATTTTCCAGAGCAAAAAACCAGTGATTTTATTTTTTTTGGTATTTTATTCTCATCAATAACAGTTTTAAAACTTCCAGAAATAAAATCATCTTTTGATGAAATAACTTTAGGGTGTCTTAGTAAGCTTTTAGGTGTAAATAAAACTAATGGTTTTCTAAAATCTGTAATAATTTGTCTTCTTAGAATATGAAATAAGTTTGATGGAGTAGTGCAATTAGCAACATACATATTATCTTTAGCGCATAATTGAAGATATCTTTCCATTCTTGCGGATGAATGCTCTGCTCCTTGACCTTCATAACCGTGTGGTAGCATCAATACTAAACCATTTTGAATTTTCCATTTATCTTCAGCTGATGATAAATACTGGTCAATCATGATTTGTGCTCCATTACTAAAATCACCAAATTGAGCTTCCCAAATAGTTAAGGTATTTGGACTAGACAAAGCATAACCATATTCAAAACCCATAACTCCATACTCAGAAAGTAGAGAATTATAAATTTCAAAATTACCCTGGAATTTATTTAAATAATTTAATGGAATAAAATCTTTCTCTGAGATTTCTTCTTTTAAAATTGCATGTCTGTGCGAAAAAGTTCCCCTTTCAACATCTTGTCCTGAAATTCTAACATTATATGACTCACTTAAAATTGATCCATATGCAAGCATTTCGGCAATAGCCCAATCAATTTTATCATTATTAAAATACATGTCAAAACGATCATTCATTAGTTTAATAATCTTTTTAAGAAATTTATCAGGATCAGCTAACTTAAAAATAGAATTTGCAATTTCATCCAGTTTATTTTTATCAATGCATGTATTATAACTTTTAAGCATAGATTTTGTTTTGGCTCTCTTTAAACCAACCCATTCATGTTGCATAAATGGAGTTATTTTAGCGTTTTTGTTTTTTTTAGATATAACTAAATCAGAATCAAGATTTTGTTTATATGTGTATTCAACTTTTTCTAAATATTTTTTAGAAATTATTTTATCCTTAATCAACTTATATGCATATTGCTCTTTTACACTTGGATGTTTAGCTATTGACTTATAAAGTTTTGGTTGAGTAAATCTAGGCTCGTCACCTTCATTATGACCATATTTTCTATAACCAAGAAGATCGATGAAAACATCTCGTTTGAATTTCATTCTATATTCCAAGGCAAAATTTGAGGCATGAACTACAGCTTCAACATCATCAGCATTTACATGTAATATTGGACATAGGTTTACTTTTCCCACATCTGTACAATAAGTAGATGATCTGCCGTCTATATAATTTGTAGTAAATCCAATTTGATTATTCACTACAATGTGGATTGTACCCTGAGTCTTGTATCCTTTAAGTCTTTCCATTTGAACAACTTCATATACAACACCTTGTGCAGCGATAGCTGCATCACCATGAATTATTATTGGTAAAACATTTTCCTCCTGACCACGAAAATATCTATCCTGTTTTGCCCTAGTAATTCCTTGAACTACAGGTCCGACTGATTCAAGGTGAGACGGATTTGGAGCTAAGTTTAAAAAAATATTATTACCCTTATCAGATTTAATATTTGATGTCCAACCTAAGTGATATTTTACATCCCCATCAAAAATTTGCTCCTCATAGTCTTTACCTTCAAATTCACTAAATATTTCTTTGGAAGGTTTTCCAAATATATTTGAAAGAGTATTCAATCTTCCTCTATGCGACATTCCAACTACAAACTCTTTAACACCCATTTCAGAAGCTTTCTCAAAAATTGAGTCTAAAGCTGGTATTAGTGATTCACCACCCTCTAAAGAAAATCTTTTTTGACCAACGTATTTTTTATGTAAAAAAGTTTCGAAATCAGTTGCTTGAACTAACTTTTTAAGAATGTGTTTTTTTTCATTTTCAGAAAATTTAGGATAATTATAATTTTCATTTAATTTATTTTGAATCCATTTAATTCTTTCTGGTGTTCTAATATACATATACTCAATACCAATTGAATCACAGAAAATTCTCTCTAAATGGATTAATATATTTTGTAGTGATGAAGGTCCTAAACCTAAAATTTCACCTGCATCAAAAACTTCTTTTAAATCGTCAGATGAAAGTTCAAAATTATCCAATTCTAAAGTTGGTTTATACGTCCTTCTATTTCTTACTGGATTAGTTTTAGTAAATAAATGCCCTCTAGTTCGGTAACCATTGATTAATCTTACCACTTTAAATTCCTTGAGAATACTTTCTGGAATTTTTAACTCCCCTTTATCAGCTTTATCAATTCCAAATTCAAAACCTTGAAAAAATGCTCTCCAAGTAGGCTCAACTTCTTCTGGGTTTATAAGATATTTATCATATAATTCGGCAAAATATGCCGTGTGTGCGGTATTTAAAAAAGAATATGGATCCATCAATCCTCAATTATTATAAAATTACAACTTAAATATCATATGATAATGGGTTTTCTAATCTTTTATCTACCATAATCATCTGATATTCTTATTATATCATTTTCATCTGAAGGATTCGTAAAGTCTGTATGTTGCCATATTTCTGCAACAACACCGAAATCATCTAAACCAATTAATCTATGTCTTTCACCTTTTTTTAAAATAATTTGATCATTTTCTTTTAAGACAGTCATCAAATTTTCTTTATTATTCATACTTTGTGATACACCAATAGTTCCTTTATAAACTCTCCAAATCTCTGATCTTCTTTTATGATATTGCCATGACAATTTTGAATTAGGTTTTACAATCAAAATTTTTGGACTCAGTTTGCCTTCCTTTTTTAAAGATTCAACAACTAATCCTTTAAAAAAAATTTCAATAAAACCTTTTAATTGATTCTCATCAATTACTAAAAAACCTCCCCATGGTCTTTTAAGGTCTTTTGAAATAATATTAAACCCTAAACTTTTTATTTCACTTTCAATTTTTTTTAAATATCTCATAGTTCAAAACTATTTAAATTTTAACATTTTTAGTATTGAATTAAGAACTAATTCAATGTAATTTTAATGTGATGTTTGCTCTAATTGATTGTAATAACTTTTATGTTTCATGTGAAAGGGTTTTTAATCCTAAATTAAATAAAAAACCTGTTTTAGTTCTATCAAATAATGATGGGTGTGCAATATCCAGAAGCAATGAAGCAAAAGCATTAGGAATTCCCATGGGAGCTCCAGCATTTAAATATGAGAAAATATTCAAAAAATATAAAGTGGAGGTTTTTTCATCAAATTTTAGCCTATATGGAGATATGAGTAGTAGAGTAATGAATATTTTATCAAAATATACTCCAAATATGGAAATATACAGTATTGATGAAGCTTTTTTAAAACTTGAAGGATTTGATAATTATAATTTAAAATCTTACTGTCAAGAAATTAAAGACACTGTTTTCAAATGGACTGGTATACCTATTAGCATTGGTGTTGCTCCTACAAAGGCTTTATCAAAAGTAGCTAATAGAATTGCTAAAAAATTCCCAAAAAAGACTAATAATATTTACATAATAGATTCAGATAAAAAAAGAGAAAATGCGTTAAAATGGTTAAAAATTGAAGATGTTTGGGGAATAGGCTTTAGGCATACAGAAAGATTAAAAAATATCAAAATAAATAAAGCATATGATTTTACAGGTCTTGAAGATGGTTGGGTAAGAAAAAATATGAGTGTGATAGGTTTAAGGCTAAAAAAAGAACTAGAAGGAAAATCTGTATTAGATTTAGAAGAAGTTAGATCTGCCAAGAAAGCAATTGCCACAACAAGGAGTTTTGAAGGAACTATTAGTAACTATGAAAAAATAAAAGAAAGAATATCAACTTTTGCTATATGCTGCGCTGAAAAACTAAGAGCTCAAAATAGTAATTGTAACTCTATCTATGTGTTTGTAAGAAGCAATAAGTTTCAAAAAAACAAAATACAATATAGAAATGGAATATTAATGACCATTCCTTTTTCAACAAACTCTAATATGATAATTAGTAAATATGCTGTAGAAGGGCTGAAAAAAATATTTAAAAAAGATATTAATTATAAAAAAGCAGGTACAATAGTAATGGGATTAGATTCGTGTTATAACCATCAATTAAATTTATTTGAAAATGAAAACCCTAGACATAAATATTTAATGAGAGTCATAGATTTTATTCAAAAAAAAGAAGGTCAAAGTAAAATTAAACTTGCTTCTCAGGATTTAAGAAGAAGATGGAAAATGAAACAAGAAAAATTAAGTCCAAATTACACTTGTAAAATGAATGAAATCATCAAAGTAAAATGAAAAAAGAAAAAATTATTTTTTTAAAACCTAAGAAAAGTGACTCTTTGGGGCAATGGTTAGTTACACAAGGAATATCAGCTGGTTTCCCATCACCAGCTGATGATTTTAAAGAAATTCGGATAAGCTTAGATAAAGAACTAGTAAAAAACAAAGAATCCACTTTTTTTGCAAAAGTTAGTGGAGATTCAATGATAGATGCGGGATTAGATGATGGAGACCTATTAGTCATTGATAGGTCATTAAATCCAGAAAATGGGAAAATAGCAATATGTATAGTTGATGGAGAATTTACAATAAAAAGGATAAAAAAAGAAAAAAAGAAATTATTCTTAGTTCCTGAAAATAAAAAATACGAGGCTATTGAAATTCATGAAGAAACTAAATTAATGATTTGGGGAATTGTAAAATTTGTAATAAAAGAGGTTTAATTATACATTTTTTTATAGTAATCAATATATTCACCACTTGTAATCTTATTAGTCCAATTCTTATTATTTAAATACCATCTCACAGTTTTCTCCAAGCCTTCTTCAAATTGTAATGACGGTTCCCAACCAATCTCTTTTTTTATTTTTTTAGCATCTATTGCATATCTTAAATCATGACCAGCTCTATCTTTAACAAATCGGATTAGACTTTCTGAATGTCCACTCTTTCTTCCCAAAAGTTTATCAGTAATCTTAATTAATAAATTAATTAAATCTATATTTTTCCATTCATTAAAACCGCCAATATTATAGGTTTCACCTAATTTACCTTTTTTAAATATTTCATGAATTGCAATTGCATGATCTTCTACAAATAACCAGTCTCTGACATTATTTCCATTTCCATAGACTGGTAAGGTTTTCTCGTTAATGATATTATTAATAAACAAAGGAATTAATTTTTCAGGGAACTGAAATGGACCATAATTATTGGAGCAGTTTGAAATTATTATTGGAAGATTATAAGTGTCGTAGAAAGCTCTAACAAAGTGATCAGATGAAGCTTTTGATGCAGAATATGGAGAATGGGGATCATATTTCGTTTCCTCAGTAAAAAAGCCGTTATCACCTAAAGAACCATAAACTTCATCGGTTGATATATGATAAAAAAGTTTATTTTTAAAATCATTTTTCCAGGCATATTTAGCTGCTTGTAATAAACTTAAAGTTCCCAATATATTTGTATTGGCAAATGAAAAGGGGTCTTTAATTGACCTATCTACATGAGATTCTGCTGCCAAATGAATTACGTGGGTAATTTCATGTTCTTTAAAAATTTTTATTATGCTTTTGTAATCGCAAATATCAGCTTTAACGAAAAAATAATTTTTTTTTCCATCAATATCTGATAAATTTTCTAGATTTCCTGCATATGTTAATAAATCAAGATTAATAATATGATAATTGGGATATTTATTTACAAATAACCTAACTACATGAGATCCAATGAATCCGGCTCCACCCGTTATCAAAATATTATTTTTCATTTTTAATAATCAATATACACTTTTCGAGACTATCAATAAAATTTGGAATACTTAAACTGAAGGTCTCCTTAATTTTTGATTTGTCTAACAATGAGTACTTTGGTCGAACTGCAATTGTTTTAAATTGAGATGATAGAACTGGATTAATTTCAGATTCAAAACCATAAATTTGCTTAATTTTTAATGCAAGTTGATACCAGCTAACTTCGCCATGGTTGGAAAAATTGTATAAACCTGGAATCCATTTTTTTAAAAAAATAATTTGCAAAATTATATCTGCTAAATCTCCTGCATAGGTTGGTGACCCAACTTGATCATCAACAACATTTATTTTCTTCTTAATTTTTGATAATTTAATTATTGATTTTACAAAGTTATTTCCAAAACTAGAAAAAACCCAAGAAGTTCTAATAATAATTGAATTAGGATTATTTAATATACAAGACTTCTCACCTTCTAGTTTTGTTAATCCATATATATTTAGTGGACTAGTTTTTGAAATTTCTTTCAATTTCTTTTTTGAATTTCCATCAAAGACATAATCAGTTGAAATATGAATTAAATCACAACTATTTTCGTGAGTCCATCCAGAAATAGCTTCGACTGCCAAATGATTTATGAGATTAGCAATAAATGGTTCCTTTTCTGCTTTGTCAACATTCGTATACGCAGCACAATTGATAATTATATCTGGAGAGTATTGATTTAGTTTAATATTTATATTAGAAAGATCACCAATATCAAATTCATTAAAGTCTGTAAAAATCCATTCACAATTAAAGTTTTGAGATCGTACTTTTAATTCTGAGCCAAGTTGGCCTTCAGAACCAGTTACTAAAATTTTCATTAAAAAGGATTAAAAATTTTCGTTAACGGAGGAAGATTATTGTCTTTTTCAGAGACAATAATATCTAATTTGTTAACTCCCCAATTAATATTTAAATTTTCATCATCCCACTTTATTCCATTATCATGACTTGGTGAGTAATAATTATCAACTTTATAAGAGACTATAGCTTCTCTGCTTAAAACTAGGTATCCGTGAGCAAATCCCCTCGGAATCAAAAATTGTTTTTTATTTAAACCTGATAGAACTAGCTTAAAATGTTCACCATATGTTTCAGAATCACTTCTCAAGTCAACCGCAATATCTAAGACTTTTCCAGAAACACATCTTACTAATTTTGTTTGCTCATATGGCGGGTTTTGAAAATGAAGTCCTCTAATTGTATTTTTTGAGGATTTTGATTCATTATCTTGAACAAATGAAATATGATTTATTAAATTATTTTTATACGATTCAAAAAAATATCCACGATCATCGTAATGAACAATTGGTTCAATTATTAGTAAATCTTTTGATCTTGTTTTAATTATTTTCATTTATTAATTTACTTAAATAATCTCCATAATTAGTCTTTTCATGTTTGATAATAGACTCAAATAATTTTTCTTTATTTATATACCCTTTATTGTAAGCGATTTCCTCCAAACATGCTACTTTAAATCCTGCATGATTCTCGATAGTTTTAATAAAATTTGATGCTTCAAGTAATGAATCATGAGTTCCAGTATCAAGCCATGTAAATCCCCTTCCTAAAACTTTAACAACCAATTTATCTTGATTTAAAAATTCCTGATTAATAGATGATATTTCAAGTTCTCCCCTTTTCGAAGGTTTAATATTTTTTGCAATTTTTATCACCTCATTTGGATAATAGTATAACCCAACCACAGCATAATTGGTTTTTGGAAATTTTGGTTTTTCTTCTATGCTTAAAGCATTAAAATCTCTGTCAAAATCAACAATACCATATCTCTCAGGATCTGGAACATAATAACCAAAAATATTAGCTTTTTTTTGATTGATTGTTGATTCAACTGAACTTAATAGCATCTCGGTAAAACCATGGCCATAAAAAACGTTATCACCTAGGACAAGCGCAACACACTCATTTCCAATAAAATCCTCACCAAGTACAAAGGCTTCTGCTAAACCTCCAGGATTTGGTTGAATTTGATAACTAAATTTTAAACCAAAGGACTCTCCCGTTCCTAATAATCTTTTATATTGATCAATATCTTGAGGGGTTGAAATAATTAAAATATCTTGAATTCCAGAAAGCATTAAAACTGAAATTGGATAATAAATCATTGGTTTATCATATATTGATAATAATTGTTTTGATATCCCTTTTGTAATTGGGTATAATCTAGTACCAGATCCACCAGCTAAAACAATTCCTTTCATATTTAAATTTTGTTTTTAAAATATTTAATTGTTTGATCCAATCCAAAATCTAATTTGATCTGAGGTTTCCAACCTCCAAGCTCTTTAAACGCTTTATCAATTACAGGCTTTCTTCTTGTTGGATCATCGATAGGTAATGGTAAAAATTTTATTTTGGATTCTGAATTAGTTAATTGAATAATTTTATTTGCTATCTCCAGAATTGTGTACTCATAAGGGTTCCCCAAATTAACGGGTCCAAAAAAAAATTTTTCTGTATTCATCATCCTAAAAATTCCATCAATTAAGTCATCAATAAACTGAAATGACCTTGTTTGACTTCCATCACCATAGACTGTAATATCTTCATTTCTTAACGCTTGTACAATAAAATTTGATATAACTCTACCGTCATCTATAGCCATATTTGGACCATAAGTGTTAAATATTCTTATAATTTTTACATTTAAATCTTTTTGACGTTTATAATCATAAAAAATTGTTTCTGAGCATCTTTTTCCCTCATCATAACAAGATCTGGGCCCCAATGGATTAACATTTCCAAAATACAACTCATCTTGTGGATGAACCTTTGGATCACCATAAACCTCACTAGTACTAGCATGTAAAATTTTAGAATTATATTTTTTTGCAAGATTAAGCAGGTTAAAAGAACCTAAAACAGAGGTTCTCATTGTAAATATTGGATCTGTCTGATAATGAACTGGTGAAGCTGGACAAGCAAAATTATATATTTCATCAATTTTTAAATCAATTTTATTGCATATATCATGCTCAATAAATTTAAAATTTTTATGATTTAGAATATTTTCAAGATTATCAAGATCTCCAGTGTAAAGATTGTCAACACAAAAAATATAATTACCCATCGTTATGAGCTTTTTGCAAAGATGCGACCCTATAAATCCAGCGCCTCCAGTAACTAATACTTTTTTCATTTATTCACGTTTAATTCGTAATTGACCATACGTTCAGCCAACCTTTTTAAATCATGTTTAGGTTTCCATCCTAAATCTTTAAATGCTTTAGTTGGATCCCCAATTAAAACATCAACTTCAGCAGGCCTGAAAAACTTAGGACTAATATTTACGATCACGTTACCTGAGTTAATGTCAATTCCTTTTTCATCAATTCCTTTACCTTTCCATTGAATTTTAATACTTAAAATTTCGCAAACTATATTTACAAAATCTCTGACTGAATAGGTTTTCCCAGTTGCTAAAACGAAATCATCTGCTTTATCCTGTTGCAACATTAAATACATTCCCTCAACATAATCTTCTGCATGACCCCAATCTCTCATCGCATTTATATTTCCTAATGATAAAATAATGTCTTCACCTTTTTTTATTCTAGTTAAGTTTTCAACTATTTTTTTTGTAACAAACTCACTTCCTCTGAACTCAGATTCATGATTAAATAGTATTCCAGAGCAAGCAAAAATTCCATAACTTTCTCTGTAATTTTTGGTCATCCAGTGCGCAAAAAGCTTTCCTACACCATATGGACTCCTTGGATAAAATTTTGTATTCTCAGTCTGAATTTCATCCTGAATCTTCCCAAACATTTCACTTGTAGATGCTTGATAAAACTTAATTGAAGGGTCAATATGCCTAATTGATTCAAGAATTCTTAAAGGTCCTAATGAATTTATATCAGATGTAGTGATAGGTTGATCAAATGACGCTTTAACAAAACTTTGGGCAGCTAGATTATATATTTCATTTGGTCTTTTATCATTAATCATGGAATATATATTTGAGTATTCAAGTAAATCAAAATAAATGAACTCAACCTTATTCTCAATTCCAAGATATTGTAGTTTTTTGTATGTTGAATCAGATCTTCGTCTGTCAGCTCCAAAAACTTTGTATCCTTCATCTATTAATTTTTTTGCTAGAAAAGCTCCATCTTGTCCAGCTATCCCTGTTATCAGTGCTTTTTTCATACTTGTTTGAATTTAATTACTTTTTTGGCTTTCAAATTATTTACTTTAGTATTGATTATATGTAAAATTAAGTAAACAGGAACTAGCCAGCTATTAATATTTTGATTTTTTAAAATACTTAAAATATTGAAAATTTTTCCAAATTTATTTGAGGATAAACTATTTTTCCTAATATAGATATACACATGTTTTTCTGGAATTTTATACAACTTTGTTATTTTAGCAATTTTTAACCAAAATTCCCAATCTTGACCTCTTTTTTCAGATGTAAAATATATATTTTTTATTATAGCTCTTTTGATAACTATTGAACTTAAACAAAACTTATTTTTTTTTAGTAGTATATCATTGTATGTGAAAGATTCTTTATTATCGCTATCAAAAATCTTAATATTATTGGAATCCTCATAAATATGAAAACAAGGTGAAAATAAAAAATTCTTCGATTTATTTTTTGTTAGATAATTTGATAAGTATTCCAATCTAGCTTTGTCCCACCAATCATCACTGTCAAGGAACAAAACATATTCTCCTTTAGCATTTTTAAGTCCTACATTTCTACTTTTACCAGCTCCAAGATTACTTGAGTTTTTAAATAATATAAACCTATTATCATTTCTAATTAATTTTTTGATGTAAACTTCAGAATTGTCAGTTGAGCAATCATTAATTAAAATACATTCGAATTTTTTATAAGATTGATTAAGTAATGATTTTAATGTCCTTTCTATTAGGTTCTCTGCGTTGTAAAATGGAACTATTATAGAAAATTTTATCATAGACATTGAATTATTTTTTCACAATAATTCTTGATTGTTGAATTATCATTATTATTAAATGTAAAATCTTTCTTCATGCAGTAAATCAACTTATCTTGAAAATCAATTAAATTATAATCACACAAAATAATTGATTTATCAATTTTTTGTTGATTTTTAAAGAAACTTATTTTACTACACAATGTAGGTATACCCATTGATTGACATTGAGATAAAAGGGCGCTACCGCTGCAAAATAAATAAGGCATTAACATTAAATCACAATTAAAAACTTCAGAATTAAATTCCTCATCACTTAGGAAATTATTTTCAAATTTCAAGTTTAGAGAGTCAATTTGTTCTAATTCTTTAATGGTATAAGAAATATCGTAAATATTTTTTCCAATAATTTTTAAATTACACTTTTTCAATAATTGTGGTGACAAATATTTAAAAAGTGAAGGTAATATTTCAATATTTTTATTTTTTGAAATTATCCCTGCAAATCCAATTGTAAATAATTTAGATTTTTTACTTTTTAAGTTTGAATAATTGTATTTTGGAAAATCAATAAATTCAATTTTTTCTAAGGTTTTTTTATTGAAGATATTCGAAATATTATCTATGTTATCATGACAAATGATTTTATCAAATAGCTTCAAGTATTGATTATATCCCAGATTTCTAATGCTTTTATAATTTCCATGATTAACTAATGTATTATGTAGAATTAATACATTTTTTTTTCTAATAATTTTTAAAAATATTAATACAATACAATCAAAAATTGGTAGAAAACTAATATTCCAAAAATTAATTTCAATCCTATTAAATGAGTTTAAAAAAATAATTTTTAAGTAAAAAAATATTGCATATAATAGCCTGATTAGTTTATTTTTTTTAATGTCCTTTGTTAAAAGAAATAATGGATATACAATATTTTTATTATCAAAATTGTCTACAACATGTTTGTTAAAATGCCATGTATAACTAAAAGGATCAAAAAAAACGATCTTATTCATCAAAATAATATTTATCAACTTTAAAATTTTTTTTAAAAAAAAGAGAATTTAACATCATTATAAAAAGTTCATAAATTAAATTAAAAAAATCTTTAAAAATCAGCTTGTCGAAAATTAGATCTCTAATAAGTATAAATAAAGTAATAGAGAATCTAAATAATAAGTAAAAGAGTTGTGTTATTATACTTTTATATTTTGAGATATATAGTAATTCTGGATAAATTTTACTTAACAAAAATTTATGTTTTATTTTTTTACTAGAGTATCCTCTATCATGTTCAAATATATTTTTTTTTATTACGCCTGACTTATATCCATTATCTATTATGTCTTTGTTAAAAAAAATATCCTCACCATATAAAAAAAATGGTCTAAATCCATTTATCTTTGATAATACTTTTCTATTTACAAATAAAAAACTACCATCAATATAATGAAGATGTTGACTAAAATTTTGACTTTTCATTTTTAGGAAAATTTTTTTTAACCCTGGAAAAAACTTTACATTAAGATTATTAGGATTTAATATGTTTGAAAAATCACAATAAGTCCAAACATCATATTTTTTTAAAATATTATTAATATCATTTGCTGAAAAAATAAATCCTGGAGAAACATATAAATCTGGGTTTAATATTAAAATTACTTCTCCTTTGCTTTTTGATGATAAGAAATTAATTCTATTAGCGAAACCCTTATTTCTGCTAGCTGTAAAAAGCTGAACTGGAAATTTTTTTATAACATCTAGTGTATTGTCGTCACTTAAATTATCATATAACAAAATTTCATATTTAACTTTTTCTAATGATTTTATAATTGATTTCAAACATTTTGAAATTGTTTTTGAGTTATTGTAGGTAACAATACAAACAGAGATTAAACAATTACTTTTATTCATGTTTAATTTTTGTTTTTGAAATTACTAACAATGATAAAATTCCAAATGTTAAAAAATAAGTGGTAAAAAAAAGAATTAAATAAATTATAATTGTAAAAACTAAGTCAATTTGATAAAAACTTATAAGAAATATGATACTACCAAACAATCCAAAATGTAAAATTGATAACAATATAACGCTTCCTCTTTGACCTGCAATAAAATTTATATTATTAAAATCTCCGTATTGAATAAAATATTGACTTTCCAAAAAATAATTTACTTTCTCTCTTGAGAGTCCTAAAATATATTCGTAAAAATTTAGCTCAAAAAAAGATGACAAAGTTCCCCATGTTGCATTGAGTCTTATAAAACCACTTCTATCTACATTTTGAAATATTTCGAAAAATCTATCAATATATCTGAAAAAAATTGCATATCTAACACTAGCATAATTAATAACAATGAACAACAATATTAAAATAGCACCCGAGTATGCTCTAATTTCTAATTTTGTAATCTTATTTTTTTTGTAAAAAGAATATAAAAAAATAGTTAGTAATAATATTGAAAAAATACTTTGTGATAAGATTACTGCGAAAGTTAATTTAAGAATAAAAGCTCTCTTTAATTTATAGTTATTTATTTGCGAAAGCCAATAAACGAGTAGTACATTAATTGATCCAAATAAACTTGGCTCACTAAACACCCCATACAATCTAGGTAAAGCAATTGAACCTACATAATATGGCATAATACCTACACCTGACTCTGATCTTTCTTCACCATAAAACCCAAATTCAAAAATTTGAGAGATTTCAATTCCAAAAAGAAGAGTTAAAAAATATAAGAAAAATGCATAGTATAAATGAAAATTAAGCAGTTTATAAACTATATGTAGATGTTTAATGTCAATTTTTAATGACAATCTAAATAAAAAAATTAATGAAAATAATAATCCGAACAAGGCAAGTTGAATATCCTGATTAAAGTAAAATGATAATACATTTAATAAATTAAATATTATGAACCCAATAATTCTAAGAGGATTATTTAAATTTATTTTAAAGGTTTTAAAATTTAAAATAACAGCTAGCAAGAAAAATAACTCGGACAAATAAAAAATTGAACCTAAAAAAAAAAGAGAAAGTATTAATGGGATAATTTTCATTCTAACATCTATTTTTGAATAAATAAATTTAGATATGGATAGAAATTTTCTTTTTTATTAAAGAACACTTTCAAAATTAAATGATGAAAATTATTTAGAAAATCTTTATAAGAACGAATTCTTTTTATTTTGATTTTAGGAACTAAGTCTAAAGGTGGATATATATAATTATCATCAACTAAATTAACTTTATAACCAATTTTCAGGAGTTGACTTTTAAGCTCATGATAGCTCCTAAGGGTTACATCCCATTTTCCATTTTCACTCAATTTATAATTGGTATTAAAAATCTTTAGAATTATATTTTTAATAAAAAAACTAGAGAAGAATCCTAGAAATGGCAGGCGGGTGTGATCATCTACAAATTTATATTTATTGGGAACTAAACTATATAAGCCTAAACTTGAAATTCTCAGGGATTCAGACATTAAGTCCGAAAAAAAATCATTGTGTACATGTTCCATTACTGAGAACATTGATGATAAATCATACTCATTATTTTTAAAATTAAATTTTACACCAGGTAAAGATTTAAAAAAAATTGTTTCCTTAATTCCATAATCTAAGGCAAGTTCTTGCGCAATTTCAATTTCATCTGAATAAACATCAATTCCGTGGGCTTTAAAACCTAATAATCTCATCAAAATAACGTATTCACCAGTACCACATCCAATATCAATAATTTTTGGAGATTTTTTATTTGTAAGCCTAGGTATAAGATTTTTTAAGTTATAATAATAAGAATGCTTAGAATTAAAATTTTCTAGTTTTTCTATTCTCATCTTTGAATATAATTCTGAATCTGCTGTGGATAAACCTTTTTTTAAATAAAAATCAAATAATCTTTTATAATGTCTATTATTTGGATTCATTATTTATAATAGTTCAAAGATTGAATAAACATCTTTTAAATGGCCTTTTTTATCAACTATTGGGATTTCGTCAATATGATTTTTTTTAAGAAATTTTAACATCTTCTTAGTTATATGATTTACATCAGTTATAGTTAAGAAATTATGTTGCATTACATCATATACAGTTTTATAATGATCTAGTTTTGATATCGCAGAAAGTAAATCGCCTTGAGAGATAACGCCAACTAGCGCCCCGTCTTGATTCAATACATATAAATATCTAAATCTTTTTTCATTGTATATAGATATTAAATCAGTTATTGTTATTTCAGGATTATTTATAGTTGTAAATTTCATTCATTTAAATATTTATCTTTTAATTTTTTATCAATAATAATATCTTTAAAAATCTTTGCAATTCTCTTTGAACTTTTACCGTCACCATATAAACTATAATTTTTACCTTTTTCAATTTTATAACATAATCTGATAGCATCTTTTATTGATTCTTTATTAAATATTTTAGTGTGAATAACACTTTTTGCCTGCATCCTACCCTTTTGTCTAACACCCAAATTTATGGATGGTATACCCAAAGCTGGGGCTTCTAAAATACCACACGAACTATTTCCAATTAAAAAATCAGAATTCTTTAATAATTCAATAAAATTTGCTCTTTTCATATTGTTAACAAAAGCAATATTTTTTCTTTTAAGATTAATTATTTCATTTCTTATTAAATCACTACCAGAGTCATTGTTGGGTAAAATCCAGATTTGGAAAATATTTAATTCCAGTAAAGTTTTATTAATTAACTCAACAACTTTATATATATTTTTTTCATCACTTGATGAATGCATTATACATAAGCAATAATTTTTTTTATTATCAACTCTTAATGATTTTTTTATTGATTTAATATCATCACCCTTAATTTTTGAATTTACAATATCATCCAATTGAGGGGCACCGGTATTGTATATTCTAAATTCTGGTTCTCCTAATCTTTTTAGTCTATCAGCAGCATCATCATTACTAGCTATGTGAATATGAGCAAATTTACCTAATGCATGTCTGGCCATACCATCTTTATGACCAGATAGTTCCCCAGCTTGAATATGAGCAATACAATAATTTGAATAAAAAGATCCAACTGCAAAAGTAAAAGTCTCAGCCCTATCACCAGCTAACAATACTATGTCAGGATTAAATCTGTTTAGTATATCTGGAATTTGAAATAACAAAATCCCAAGAGATTTAGTCCACCCAACTTTACTGGGTGCAATTAAATTCATATAAATAGAATCATAAATTTCAAAGCCATCCTTTTGGATTTCTACTTTAGTTTCACCAAATCGCTCATCAACATGCATATTAGAAACAACAATAGCAATTTCAATATCAACTTTCTCAATTTCTTCAATTACGGGTCTAAGATAACCCCATTCACCTCTTGAGCCTGTAAAAACTAATATTTTTCTTTTTTTCATACAAAGTTATTCCATGAAGCAAACTGATTTAACTCAACGTTAACATTCAATTTTCTTCCAATTACTTTTTGATAATCAATGCTAAGTATTTCTCCAGTTCCAGGTCTTTTTGTTTTAATATCTTGAGATGAAATCACATGTCCTTTATTCAATTGCTTGGAAAAAACTACGGACCTATAGGCCCACTTTCTTATCTGTAATTCATTATCCTGAACAGTTTTGTTATCACCAAGGGTTTTAGAAACTTTTCTCAAAGATGTGACAAGCTGTTTAAATTCATCACCGTCAAGCGAAACATCTTTATCTGGTCCGCTTACATCATGAGAAATAGTTAAATGTTTCTCAATTATTCTAGCTCCATTTGCAACAGCTATTACACTTGTAAAAATTGTTTGAGTGTGATCAGAATGCCCAACAGTACATTTTACAATATCTTTTAATTTTTGAATAAAATTTAAATTCATATCCTCAAATAATGGAGGATATTCAGAAATTGTATTCATCACAGCTATGTCAGGAAATGAATCGCTATATCTTTTAATCCACATTTTTATCTCATCAACATTACACATTCCAGATGAAAAAATAACAGGTTTTTTTAATTTAATTAAATTATCAATAAACCAATAATCCTGAAATTCACCGGACCCAATTTTGAAAAATGGCACTAAATTATTTATTTCTTCAGCAGCCTTAAATGAAAATGGTGTACATAGGTATGTAATTCCTATTTTATCACAATATTCCTTAAGAATAATATGATCTTTTAGGGATAGTGCATTTCTATCTAAAAATTTGTCAAGTGTTTCTTCAAAATTATCACTCATTATATCAGTTCTAACCATCTCTTCATCTACCAAATGATGCTGGAATTTTACAGCATCGGCTCCAGAATTTTTTGCCGAGTCAGCTAAAGCTTTAGCCATATCTAAACTACCCATATGATTATCACATGCTTCAGCGATTATATATACATTGCCGCTAGATTTATTTAACATTCTTTCAAAAAAACTCATAATTAATTTTTTAAGGGTTCCACTTTTCCATACTTAAATTCATTACAATCATATCTTGGAAGTCTAAGTTTATTTTTTTTTAAATCCAAATGGTTTATATCTCTTGGATCAACATTAAAGGCAAATTTACAATTTTCTTTTTCTAAAATTTTAATAGTATTAATATTGAAAACATGGTCTCCACCATATGGGTAACAAAAAGACTTAATCTTAAATCTATTTATAATTCTGCTCAGTTCTAGGAAAGATTTTGATATGTCATTTTGCTGTTCCTTGTACGAAAGTTTACTAAAAACCGGGTGAGAATGAGAGTGAGAGCCAATTATCATATCCTTTGACATTTCTAATAATTGTTTTTGATCTAAATAAACATCTTTAGTATTGAAACTTAAATTATTCAAATTCATTAGACTATTTATTAATTCAAATCTATACCTGTAATCAATATAAAAGTTTAAAGTCCTTTTAAATAAATAGATGTCTTCAACATTTTTTTGGTTGTTGTAAGTATCCTCCCGAAATGACTTAATTTTTTTATCAGGTATCATATAATCTTTAATTAGACTATTTAATTGGTTTATTAATTTTTTAGGTTGAATTGATCCGCAGAGAAGATGAATTAAATGTACTGGAAGAATTTTTTTTTCTGTAAATTGTGCAGTAGGTATATAAAATACACCCCATAGTTTCATTTCTTTTAGAATTGGATAAACAAATTTATAGTGATCAATTAATCCATCATCAAAAGTTAAAATAATTTTATCTTTTGGAGGTTTTATATTTTCATTTATAACATCTATAAATTCATCTTTTGAAATAAAGCCATATTTATCTTTAAAGAAAAGTAATTGTTTTTTAAAGCTGTCAACAGATAAATACCTAAAATAGGGCAATTTTTTTTCAAAATTCCTAACATAATGATACATGATTGCCTTCATTATTAAATAATACTAGTGTTTTTAATAATTGGAACTTTAATAACTCTTTCTTCATATTCATTAAGATAAATTGAAATCATATCATCATTAAAATTATCATATAATTTTTTACAAGATTTTGAATCAAAATCTTTGTTTTTATAAGATAAAACTTTTTGTGATGAAATTTGAGGCATTTCTTTTAATTCATCAAATTGATTAATAATCTTTATAAATTCATTCGTCATATCTTTTATTAATCTATTTCCAATTAGATGACAAGAATCAGAGTAAAATACTTTTGCACGAATTTGATGTATAATATCACCTGTGTCAATACCTGCATCAATATACATGAATGTGGCGCCTACATATTCTGGTTCAAAATTAATTAATGGCCAAGTATTTGTTCCAGATCCAACATAGTATGGTGATAGGCCTAGATGAACATTCAAAAATTTTCTATTAAATATTTCCAGAAGGTTTGATTTGATCAATGATGAACCATAACAAATTAATAAATCAGGATTTAAATTTATTATTTCTTCAACAATGTGATCTGAATTTATATCTCCCTTTGGAATAATGGTGGGATTAGATAAATCCGTTATTTCATTTACATAATCACCAAAGAAATCATTTTCAACTTGTGTTCTTGTTTTAACATGTTTCTTCATTAAATTTGATGATAACTCATCTTTATTAATTCTATTTTCTAAACTATTAGATTCACTTTCACAATAAGATGTTATAACATTAATATTTTTATCGTTTGATAATTTTTTTCTAAAGTATTGGTGTCTTAATTCATTGCCTGTTAATATCACTATATTTTTCATTTTTAAATTTTTAAAAATTTTACAATAGATTCTGCTATTATCAAATCTATTTGTTCGTTAATATCAATAGATTCATAATGATCAACAATTATTGGTTTTGGATTTTCACCAAGAACTGATTTTGTTTTTAATAAAGTGTTTGTCAGAGTACCATAGATTGTACTACTTTCAACATAAATTGGTTTACGATCTTGTCTTCTTCTAGGTTGATTTTTTATAAAATGCTCAAAAATATTATTTTTTATATATCCAAAACATTCTTTACTTTCTTTCAAAGCTACGACAGAGTCAATTTCCTCATTTTTTAAAAAATCGATTGTATTATTAATAGTCTCGAGTTTTCTGAAAGGAGATGTTGGTTCTAATGTTAAAACAATTTTTGGATTTTTTTTGTAATCTTTTTTTAAAATATGAAGCACATGAATTAGACAAGATTCAGTGCTTGATTCATCTTGTGATATTTCCTCTGGTCTCCTTATTATCATAACACTTTTGTATTTACTACAAACTTTAATAATATTCGAATTGTCAGTAGAGACAATAACTTTATCAATTTTTTTAGACTTTAAAGCGGTTTCAATTGTATATTCAATTAGTGGCTTGCCATTAATTTTATATATATTTTTAAAGGGTATTGATTTTGAGCCTCCTCTGGCTGGAATAACTGCAACTACATTCATAATTTTACAAACTTTTCTAAATTTATAATACCATTACAGAATATGTCTAAACCTTCTAAAGATGAGTCCAGTAATTGGTCTTCTGAATTAAAATTAAATTTCGCTTGTCTTGAAATAGTTTTTCCAGAGATTGGGGTATCATAAACATTAAAATCTATCATTCTTCTAAAAAATAAATGATATGCGTACTTCTTTGCAATTAGAATTTGATCTTGAGTTGGTTTCTTAAGATCACTGACCCGATTTAAAATTTGATCATACTCAGCTTTCGTCTTTATGTCATATGAAAAACCTTTTCCTCTGGAACAACACTCACCAACAATAATTAAAGGGATTCCTCTTATCGCTATCTCCAATGCCATATTTGTTCCATATACTAATGAAGAGACGCTTATATCAGCTAATGTATATGAACTTATATTACTTTCAGGCGGAACAATAGTGACATTTGAGGGGATTTTTTCAAATCTAGAAAGAATTTCCTTTTCTAAAGGTTGATTTGTCGTCAATCCTGCTTTTGACTCTGCTGGATGAATTCTAATAACTAATTGTAAATTTTTTAGATTAGAAAATTTTTCAATTGTATAATTAATCCAATCTAGCATATTATCAAAAGCATTTGACTCATAAAAAATTTGAGCATCCCACAATACATTTGTAAATAGACTAACAATAGGCTTTTTTGGATCTAAATTTATTTCTTCAATTAACTTTTTTTTATCAATTATCGGATTTGGATGATAATTAACATTATCTCTACCACCAGATAACTTTGAACCTAAATAGTTTTCCAATTTTGAATTCATTTTGTCATCCAGTATTATAGATTCCCATGCAGAATTATCTTCATTTATTAATTCTCTATGATATGTGTCATTATGAGCAGCATAAATACAATTTTTTCTGTAAGGTGTTCCCCATATAATTACCGGAATATTGTTCTTAACCGCAAAATCGCACAAAATACCATGCTCAAGATAAATGCCATGTACAGCAACGATCCTATCAACTTTATTTTTCTTAAAAAAATTTTCTAGATTATCAATTAATATATAAGCAGAGATAAGGTAGCGCTTATATAATTCAATTGAAAAAGGGTCTTGTTCATCTAAAGAGCCTCTAAGCAATACCCTGATTGTGGTAGAATATGCGTGTTCTGATATATTAATACCCTTATATAAAATTTTGTCATCAAATGAATTATAATTTTTATCTATGAAATCTAATGCCCTTTGATTAACCCCTTTATCCACATAATCGTTAATTGATTTCAAGTTAATTTCTGAATTTTTACATACTTCTTTTATATTATTATTACATTTTTTACATTGGTCCAAAATATTAACTTTAAACTTATTAAGTTTTGATAGTTCAAATTTTGGAGTTCCATTTCCATCAAAATTCCATTGACATGCAGGAAGTGAAGAATTACAAGAAAGAATATTAACAGAATGACCTCGAAGTTCTAAACTTTTTCCGACAGCTGATTCAAAAGCTAAAACAGTATCGGAAAAACCATTAAAAGGAACCATTAAAATATTTAGAGCATTTATTTTTTTTGATTTATTTTTTGTTTTTGAAATTGATTTCCACTGTAAAAAAACCCTCCTTTTTCCAACAGGAATTAACTTGTAAAAAAAATGTTTATAACTTGAATAATAAAAATTTTCAAGAATATTTTTGAAAAACCAATAAAAGGGCTGTAATGATTTTAAATAAAATAATTTCTTAAATATTTTTTTCATTATTATATAATTCAAATAGTTTATCTACATCGAAATTTGGAGAAATACCATCTTTTTCTAAGTGGGTTCCTAGACTTGGGAAAGGAACCCATAAAAAATATTTTTTTCCGAAAATTATTTGTTTCCAGCAGAACAACCAAGATTTCAGGAATCTTATAAAATCTCTGTTTCTATTAGTTACTAAATCAAAAACACTAGAAAAACTGAATAATTTCATTTTAGTTAGGGATATCCATATACTACTATCATAATTTCTATTCTTAGAGTAAGTTTCAAAAATATCTTTTGTTTTATTTAATATGGTTTTTTTTGTCATGAATGATAAAGTAGTACATGATACTTGTTTCCAATTTGTTTTTTTAAATTTTAATTGAATTGTATTGTATTTATGAAAATTCATTTTATAATAATCCAAACTGTCATAAATTGAGATAAAATCAGCATTTAAATTATTTTTCATAAAATCTACAGCAATTTCCAAAGAATTAGGCTTTAGTAAATAATCATCCTCAGCAAAATAAATAATATCAGAATAATTTTGAGCTAGTAGAATTTCAATTTGTTTGTTAAATGTGTAGTAATTTCCCTTCCCATCGAGCTCCAAAAATTCAATATCAAATTCTGAAAGATTTTTTTCAAACAATCTTTTATATTTTGGAGGGCAATTATCTAATATAACCCAGATTTTTGCTTTCAAAGAACCAAGTGCAAATTTTAAAGATTTAATGCAAACTTCCGACATTTTATATTTATCATCAGGAAAAATGACTGGCTTATTTTTTTTTGCAATTCCAGGGTATATTCTATAAACTAAACTTAAATCGTATTGCTTCATTTTAAAATATATCGTTCAAATTTTTTTCCAGCATTTTCCCAATTTAAAGCTTTTATAACTTTAATACCATTATTTATAAGCCTATTTCTTAATTCTTCGTCTGAATTAAGATATAAAATATTTGAGGCAAGGGTTTTTGGGTCATTAACTTTAGATACTAAGGCTGTCTTATTATGTATAGCATAATCTCGATTTCCACCGGAATCAGTAGTTGCAATAGCACAACCGCAAAGTAAAGCTTCCGCTGCAGGTAACCCAAATCCTTCAATTATACTAGATGAAACAAAAATCCCTGACATATTCATTAATTCTACTAAATCTTTTTCCTTTAATTTATAATTATAAGTTATCCAATTTGGAATCCACCTGGGTTTTTTTTCTTTACCAAATAAATTAAAATTTAATTTTGGATTCTTTTTTTTTGCAATCTTAAATGCCTTGATGAGATCATCTACCCCTTTATATTTTCCAGAACTATACATTGCTAAAACCATATTTGGTTCATTTTTTAAATCATTTATTTTTTTAAAGATATTATTAGGTACACCAATAGTGTTATTTACTAATTTTTTACTGTTAGTAATTTTACAAACGAGATCATAAATCCAACTTGATATGGTTATCTTAAACATGTCATAATTCCAAGTTCTGTATATATCATTCTTTGATCCCATGAAAGGAGGAAAATCCATTATTATATAATATTTTTTTCCTTTCTTTTTTGAATATTCGTTAATATAATCTGCGGTTTGCCATGCTGTTGCGATTATTATATCTGCATCAGGTATATTTTTTTCAATTGGCTCATTTATATATATCGTATTGATTCGTTTATCTAAACTAAACCAATCAATATTATTTCTATTTATGTAAGAAATTAATTTGCCTCCAAATCTCCTAATAATCTTTAATGGATTTTTTGGCATCTTAGTTTGCTTAAGAGTTAAAGAGTGAACGATACTAACCAGGTGATTTTTTTTTACCAAAAAATTAGCATATTCATATACAACTTTAAAACCACCGATTGGTGCCGGGTATCCTGGCAATATAAATGTTATTCTTTTTTTCAAAAATTGAATTTAATTTTAAATGTTCGTATTGTAAAAATCAAAAATAACATTGTCATTATTAATCTATAAATTGAAAAAAAGATAGAAATTGTCACTGCATTTAAATTTTGTTTAAAAAATAATGGAATAAATACTGACAAAGAAAGCAATACAACAATTACACTAATATTTTTCTTGTCCTCCGTAAAGAATTTCGATTCCATTCTTGAGATTAATAGGGTAAGGGGAAGTGATAATACTAAAATTTTGAATGGTACAGATGATAAGGCAAATTTTTCACTAAAAAGTAAAATAATTATGTAATCTGAAATAAAGAAAAAAGTAAAAGCTAATAAAATCATAATTATCAAGGTATATAAAACAAACCTGTCAAAAACTTTTTCATCAGTTCTTTTAAAATCAAAAAAGGAAAAATTACCAACAATTCTAGGTATTTTAAGTAACGGAATTGTTAATGAATGAGCAACTGAAAAAAAAGCCAATTGAGCAGTATCATTAATTAAAAATAGACCAGGTAAGTAGCTAACGACAGCTATAGTTCCATAATAAGGTACATAACTAAACGCATTTTTAATATTTAACCCTAATTTTTTAATTTGAATTTTTTTTAAAAAATTTTTGTAAGAAGCAATAAAAAAAATAATGATACCTTGATACAGAAAAGGTAAAATATATACCAAAATTGGATTCTTATCTAAAAAGTTTTTAAAAAGAAAAATTGTAATTACATAAAGAAAAATTGGAAAAATTAATAAAACGTATGCATACTTAATTTTCCGCATCGAAGTAATTAATGCATGATTATAATCGATTATACAAAAAAGTGTAGCATGAAATATGACTGCAACAATTAATATAAAATCATATCCCGAAAAATATCCAATTATTAATAGTGGAAAAAAAATTAAAATGGATAGTAATAATACTGAATATGTATTTAAGTTTAGTAATTCAATATAATTTTTACTATTAAATTTTGACAGCAAATTAAGCTTGTATCCAGAGAAAAAAATTGCAAACAATACACCGCCATACAAACGATACTCCGCTAGTAAACCTCGAAACTCAACACCATATAATCGTGCTATTATTATACCTCCCAAGGCTCCTAATAAATAAAAGAAGCCCTCAAATGACAAAAATTTAAAAAAAGATTTCAATAACTATTTTTTAATAAAAATAATTAATATCTGTAGTACTCAGGCTTATAAGGTCCTCCGGGTTTAACACCAATATAATCTGCTTGATCTTGAGATAATTCCTCAAGTTCAACACCTAATCTCGATAAATGTAATTTAGCAACTTTTTCATCTAAATGTTTAGGAAGCATATAAACCTTGTTTTCATAAGATTCTGAATTTTTCCAAAGCTCTAATTGTGCCAGAGTCTGATTTGTAAAAGAATTACTCATTACAAAACTGGGATGACCAGTTGCACAACCTAAATTAACAAGTCTACCTTCAGCTAAAATAATAACTTCTTTGCCATCAATATTATACAAATCAACTTGAGGTTTTATTTCATTTTTTGTGTGACCATAATTTTTATTTAACCAAGCCATATCAATCTCATTATCAAAATGACCAATATTACATACAATGGCCTTATCTTTCATTAATCTAAAATGTTCTTCCTTTAAGATATCTTTATTTCCAGTTGCAGTTACAATGATATCAGCATTTTCTATTACTGTTTTCATTTTTTTTACCTCATATCCATCCATAGATGCTTGAAGAGCACAAATTGGATCGATTTCAACAACCGTAACAATCGCTCCAGCTCCACTAAATGAAGCAACAGTTCCTTTACCAACATCTCCATACCCAGCTACTAAAACTCTTTTACCTGCCATCATTATATCAGTTGCTCTTCTAACTGCATCAACAGCACTTTCTTGACAGCCATATTTATTATCAAATTTAGATTTTGTAACAGAATCATTTACGTTAATGGCTGGTAATGGTAAAGTTCCCTTTTTAACTCTTTCATACAATCTGTGAACTCCTGTTGTGGTTTCCTCAGATAAACCTTTGATTTCATTAACTAACTCTGGATAATTATCCAATACTAAATTTGTTAAATCTCCACCATCATCCAATATCATATTTAATGGCTTTTGATCTTCACCAAAAAAAATAGTTTGTTCAATACACCATTCGAATTCTTCCTCGTTCATTCCTTTCCAAGCATATACTGGAATACCTGCTGCAGCAATTGCTGCAGCTGCATGATCCTGAGTCGAAAATATATTGCATGAGCTCCATGTAACTTCAGCACCTAACTCAACAAGTGTTTCAATAAGAACAGCTGTTTGTATTGTCATATGGAGGCATCCGGCAATTCTTGCACCTTTTAATGGTTTTGATTTACCATATTCTTCTCTAAGAGACATAAGGCCAGGCATTTCAGCTTCAGCTAATTTAATTTCTTTTCTTCCCCAATCCGATAATGTAATATCTTTTACTTTATATGGAATATATTTTTTCATATTATTTTATGTTAAAATGTTTTTTTAATTGATTGACGTAGTCTAATTTTTCCCACGTGAAAAGCTCAACCTCTAATATTTTTTTAACTCCAGTTGGTGAATTGAAAGTTTTAGAAACAATTTCAGGCTTTCTTCCCATGTGCCCATAAGCAGCTGTTTCTAAATAGATTGGATTCCTTAATTTTAATCTTTTTTCAATAAAGTATGGACGCATATCAAAAATTTCCTCAACAATTTTAGCTAATTCACTATCATTTTTTGAAATCTTTGAAGTTCCATATGTATTTATAAATATTCCCATTGGATTAGCTAATCCTATTGCGTAACTAACTTGAACTAAACATTCATCAGCTATGCCTGCTGCTACTAAGTTTTTAGCAATATGTCTTGTTGCATATGCAGCACTTCTATCAACTTTACTTGGGTCTTTTCCAGAAAATGCCCCACCACCATGAGCACCTTTTCCACCATATGTATCAACAATAATTTTTCTGCCAGTTAAACCGGTGTCTCCATGAGGACCACCTATCACAAATTTCCCAGTTGGATTGATGTGATACTCAATCTCATTGTTAAAATATTTCTTATAATTTGGATATTTTTCTAATAATCTTGGAATCAAAATTGAAATTATATCACTCTTGATTTTTATCAGCATTTTTTCTTCAGTATTAAAGTTATCATGCTGAGTTGAAATAACGATTGCAACTATTTTTTCAGGCTTACCAGAATTAGAATATTGTAAAGTAACCTGAGATTTTGAATCTGGTCTTAAATATGTGATTTGAGTATTTTCTCTTCTAAGTTCTGAGAGCTCAATTAAAATTTTATGAGATAACTCAATTGCAAGAGGCATATAATTTTCAGTTTCATTACAAGCATATCCAAACATCATTCCTTGATCACCAGCACCTTGTTCTTCAGGATTTTTTCTTTCAACTCCCTGATTGATATCAGATGATTGTTCATGAATAGCAGAAAAAACTCCACAAGAGTTTCCATCAAACATATATTCACTTTTATTATAGCCAATGTTATTTATGACTTTTCTGGAAATTGATTGAACATCTAAGTACACATTTGATTTGACTTCACCAGCTAAAACAACTTGACCAGTTGTTACTAAAGTTTCACAAGCTACTTTTGAATTAGGATCAAATGCTAAAAAATTGTCAATCAATGCATCACTAATTTGATCCGCAACTTTATCTGGATGACCTTCACTAACAGATTCTGATGTAAAAAAATAACTCATAAATATCTAATTAATAGCTCTACCCTTCATTTTTTCCCAATCTCTATTTTTTCTTACTTCATCATTGGTTTGAACTACAGCTTTCATTAAGTAATTAGTTGAACCTAGTTTTTCTGATAAATATAAAATTGCCGCAATATCCTTTGGAAAACAATGTCCACCATAACCAAAATCACCATCTGGGCCTGGAACTAAGAAATGGGATTTACCTATTCTGTCATCTTTTTTAACTAAATCAATCACATTATCAAAATTAATGTTCAGGATTTTACATAAATTATAAAATTCATTTGAAAATGAAACTTTTGTTGCTAAAAAAATATTTGTAAAATATTTTACCATTTCAGCTTCTGAAGAGTCAATTAAAATAATATCAGCTACTGGAAAGGCTGTTTTAAATAAATTCAATACTACATCAGAATTCTGTTTTTCACCTCCGATAATAATTCTTTTTTGATTTTCAAAATCTTTAACTGCATTAGCTTCAGTCAAAAATTCGGGATTAAAAAAGATATTTAAATTTTTATACTTTGAGGAAAAAAAATTTGTTGTATTTGGGGGAATTGTTGACTTTATAATAACAGTAGCACTTGTATTTTTATTAATATTGTCTAACTGATTTTCCAAAATTCCAAGGTAACAACTTCCATTTTTTTCCATTGGAGTTGGCAAACAAAGAAAAATTATATTACAATTTTCTAAAATATGATCATAACTAGAATTACATAGTTCTTTTTTTAAATCATAAGTAAATACATTAAAAAAAGATTTAAATTTTTGATAAACAGCATTACCAACAAAACCTTGACCTATAATACCGATATTTATTGACATAGAATTAAAGCTTCGCTCAAAAAGCTACAAATTTTAATTGTGTAAATTTACATTTTTAAATTATATATGAAACATATATATTTCTTTTATTTTATATTAATTTTCTCATGTGATTACCCTGAAATAATTAGAGATGAGATAGTTTATCAAAATAATTTTGACACAAGCAATACTGAGGGAATTTCTGGTGGAAAAATAAGTTTTTTTAATAACACAAATGTTCTTGGAAATTTTAATAATGATGGATTTACAATTCATGTTGATGAAATTGGACCTCATACATATTTTGAAATATCTTTTGATTTGTACATTCATGGTTCCTGGGATGGTAATAGAAATGGTTTTTCTGAAAATGATAAACCTGATAAGTGGATTGTCGAAGCATATCCAGAAATGCCCCAATACACTGATGAAAGTAATAATAAGTTTATCACTACTTTTTCAAATAGTCCCTGTTGGACAGATTATTGCCTGAGACAATCTTACCCAAATAATTTCCCATTTGAAAATATTCCAAAAACTGGTCACATTGATGATGGATTAGATAACATTTGTGAGAATAATTTCTTTGGTGGGCCGACTACAATGTACAAGTTTGAAAAAATTTTCAATAGCTCTGGTAATTCTGTAATAGTACGAATATATGATGAATTGTATCAGCCAAATGCAATAGATATCAATGGAATTAATCAACAAAAGTGTGATGAAAGTTGGTCAATTGATAATCTTAAAATAAGAGTTATCGAACATAAATGAAAAACATTATTTTTCTTTTAAATTGTATGTTTATATTTTCTCAAAATATAAGCCTTAATGAAAGTCATATAATTGATCATCTTAGAATTGCTCAAATTTCTGGTAACTTAAATTCTGATGTTACTTTCAATATTAAACCTTTTTCAGTTGAGAACTTAGAAGATTATTCTGATTCCTTTATTAATACACGCTTTTATGCTCCAAAAGTTAATAATTTTTTTGAAAATATATTGGAAATTAAAATACTACCAATTGATTATAACATAGAATTTAACTCATTGCACCCTTACAAAAATAATAATGGAAGCATGATACCTAATCGAGGTTATCAACATATTTTAAGTTTTGGGATTTATGCCAAAATTGGCCCCCTATCAATTCAATTTAAACCTGAGAATATTTTTGCTCAAAATTTAAACTATCAAGGTTTTTGGGAAGGCCATAATGACAATACTTGGGCTAAACGATATAATTTATGGAATCATATTGATATTCCAGAAAGATTTGGTGAAAGTGAATATGTTAAAAATATTCTTGGCCAAACTAGTATTAAACTTAACTACAAATCATTAAGTATTGGTATATCTAATGAAAATTTATGGTGGGGACCATCTATCAGAAATAGCATAATGTTAAGTAATAACGCCCAGGGTTTTAAGCATATTACATTTAATACCAATAAACCAATTAAATCCTTTATTGGTAATTTTAATTGGCAATTTGTTACAGGCAGATTAGAAGGTTCTGGGTTCAATCCTCCCCAAAAAACAATAAATGGAAATGAACTTTTTGTTCCAAGAATTAACCAGCAAGGTAAAGTTGATGACTGGAGATATTTTCAAGGATTAATTTTTAGTTACTCTCCAAAATGGATTAAAAATTTTGATATTGGTTTTATTCGTTGGGTTCAAATGTATCATGCGTTAGTAGATAATCAATATTGGTGGCTTGATGGAAGTCCAACATATTTCCCTTTATTTAAAAATTTATTTAGGAAGAATGATAAATCTGAAAACTATGAAGCTCAAACAGATCAAGCAGCAGGTCTATTTTTCAGATGGCTTTGGAAAGACTCAAAAGCTGAAATATATGCAGAATTTCATTATAATGACTCAAAGGTAAATTTAAGAGATTTAATTTTAGATTCTGATCATGCTAGAGCTGCAACAATTGGTATTCAAAAGGTTTTTAGTTTGAGAAATATGAATGAAAAATATATTTTTTCATGGGAATGGACACAGATGGAACAAACTGCAAGTAGACTCATAAGAGAAGCTGAATCCTGGTATAGACACAGGTGGGTATATCATGGCTATACAAATAATGGTGAAGTCATGGGTTCTGCAATTGGACCAGGAAGTAACTCTCATTACATTTCAATTTTAAAAATTAAAGAAAAAATAAAATATGGATTTGCATTAGAAATTATTGATAATGATAATGATTTTTATTATTATGCTTTTGAAAGAGATGGAGAACTTTACGGTGATTTTAGAAGATATTGGAAAGATTTTAATTTTATTTTTAAGTTTGAAAAAAAATTTAAAAACCTTTTTCTTTCATCAAATTTAATTTTTTCCAGAAACCTAAATTACCAATGGGAAATAAGCCCTAATACAGATCCATGGTATTCAGCTGGGAAAGACGTAAATAACATTCATTTTAATCTTAAACTGACATATAATATAGCTTCATTGATCGCCAACTAAATTTTGAAAAAGATTTAAATATTTTCTTGAAATTAAATCCCAATTATATAGTTTTGGTAATTTATAATTTTTATTTTCTTCTTTTAATTTAATGTAGTTTTTTTCAAATTTATTTATTTTATTAGAAATTGAATCTATATCCTTTTCAAAAAAATAAGATGTTTTAAACATAAGCATCTCTCTATTAAATGGTGTGTCTAGTGCCAAGATATGAGATTTAAAAAACAATGCATTTATCATCGTAGGATTTGTTCCTCCATACTGATGTCCATGTATATAACCAAAACAGTTTTTGTACAATGAACTTAGTTCTTCCAAATTTTTTATATATCCAGTTAAGATTATATTTTTTGAAGAATAAGATTTAACAATTTCAGCATATTTATCATTATATGGTACATCCCCAACTACAACAAGACTTTTTAAAGATTTAGATTTAATAAAACCTTCAATTATTAATTTTGAATTGTTATCTGGAATTAATCTTCCAACAATTAAATAATAGTTTTTGGGTTGTAAATTATATTTTTTCAAAAAAGTTATATTATTGTTATCTATCATTGTAGGACCATATGTAATTACAGTCGATTTTTTATTGAATTTTTCTAAATACACTCTACTCATCTCTGTTGAATCAGTTATTACCTCATCAAATAAAATAGTTGATAGTTTTGATGATAGTTTAAAATATAATGAACCTAAACCTTTCCACTTGGGTCTTAACCACTCTAGTCCGTCAACATTAACACAAGTTTTTTTTCTGAACAATTTCGTAAATAAACCAAAAGGTCCATTAGCTGAATTAACAACTAGTACAACATCTGTATCTGAGAAACAAACATGTAAAAAAGAAAAAAAAGAATTAACAAATTGAGAGAGAAACTTTGTTTCAATTGATGGCATATATATTAATTCAATATCATTAATTTTTTCAGGTTTTTGTTTAAATAAAGATCTATGACAGTACACCCGAACACTATGACCACTTTTAACAAGACGTTCAGAAAGCTCCTTAACTAAAGTTTCATAACCTGAATAAACGTATGGATATCCTCTAGATCCAATAATTGAGATTTTTAATTTATTCTTCACATACTTGATATTAGTAATATTAATTTTTTAGAAAAAATATCTTTGTTGAAATTTTTTGAAACAAACTTTATTGAATCTTCAATATTATTAAGTTGTTGATCTTTATCATTAATATAATTTAAAATAGATTGAGTTGACTTTTCTATATTATCAAAATCAATTTGCAATCCATTTTTAGAATCATCTAAAATTTCTTTTGCACCTCCTTTATTAGTAAAAACTACTGGAGTTCCAGATTCAATCGCCTCAAAAATAACAGTAGGGAATGGGTCAGGATGAATAGGAGTATGTATAAAAAAATTTGTTTTATTTAAAATAGATTTAATGTTATTTTTAAAGCCTAGAAAAATAATTTTTTTATTAATTTTTTCCTTTATTGCAATGGATTTTAATTTTTCAAAATAATTATTATAAGCTGGTAAAGTATCACCAACAATTTGTAAGATTATATCATCACGAAACTCAAAAATTTTTTTAAATAATTCAATTAAAAAAAGATGACCCTTATAAGGAATTATTCTAGAGATATTTGTAAAAACTATTTTTTTATCATTTAAATTCTTTTTTGATAAAAATTTAAAATCAAATCCATTATGTAAAACGCTCATCTTATTTTTATTAACACCATTTTTCAACCAAAAATCACTTGTTGAATTAGAAACGGCCAAAACTTTTGAAGAAAACTTATTAAAAATATTAGTTAAAAATCTTACATAAATTTTTGATCCTGTCGGAATCTCATGAAGATGATATATTGTGGGAATATTTAATAAATAAGCTGCAAAAGTTGGGCTTATTATTGTTGAAGTATTATTATAAACTAAATTGATATTGAACTTTTTAATATATTTTTTTAATTTAAAAACTGATTTAAATATAAAATATGCTCTATTAAATAATCCAAAAAAATTTAAATATCTTTTTCTAAAAACTCCGACATTAATTATTGATAAATGAACATTTATTAATGACTTATGATTGTTTAAAGGTCCATCTTCAGGCAAAATTAAATGAATAGAGTGTCCCGATTTGATTAGTATTTCAATTATTGTGATTAAAATTTTACTTGCACCATAAAGATCATTTGAACTATGGACTAATAAAATATTTTTAGTAGATTTTTTCAATGTCTTTAATAAAATTGTACCTGTTATACTTTTTTACTCTTTCAATTCCTTTCAAAACTAATTTACTTGAAAGTTCATCTCTTTCAATCAACTCTTTCATTTTTTCAAATAAATTAATTTCATTTTGTTTTTTAAAGTACAATACAGAATCATCAGCAATTTCTCTAAATATTGGAATATCTGAGCATATAACTGGAACTTTAAGCTTAAGAGCTTCAATTAATGGTATTCCAAAACCTTCATCTATTGATGGGAAAACATACATTAATGAATTGTTATAAAAGTAAAGAGCTTTATTTTTATCAATATATCCAGGAATTAAAATAGAACTAAAAAGATTGTTTTCTTTGATGTATTTTTCAATTTTTAAAAGAACTTTATTATCTCCATTAATATAGGTTGAACCGGCGAGAACTAACTTATAATCTACTTTGAGTTGATCTTTTAATATTTTAAATCCTTTAATTAAAGTCAATAAATCTTTTCTTTTTTCAAATGTTCCAATATGCAAGATATATTTCTTGCCATTACAATAATTTTTTGAAACTGAGAATGATTCTGAACTCTGATAAACCGGATAAATTTTATTTTTTTTAAATACTGGTTCTAATCCTTTTTTTGAATAATTGCTAGTTGTAACTATTCTGGTTTTACTGTCAAGTCCCAATTGAATTAATTTAGTATAATAATTTCTCCAAATCCTTGGATAGTTTTTTGGGTATTTCCAAAA
>CENJ01030856.1_pt1 | contig 38071 bp, 25 predicted proteins | sample 356161 | NCBI WGS metagenome assembly CENJ01 (sample SAMEA2619531, study PRJEB7988) | marine metagenome | biome: marine biome (ENVO:00000447); feature: surface water layer (ENVO:00002042); material: "saline water (ENVO:00002010), including plankton (ENVO:xxxxxxxx)" | depth 5 m | reverse complement strand
AAGCCTATTGGGAGTTCGCAAAACATGCCAATGACCATTCAACCCGAAGCGCAACCTTCAGAGGATTATTAAGATTTAACGATAATTCAGTTGAATCTATTCCACTCGATGCGGTTGAGCCAGCATCGGAAATAGTGAAAAGGTTTTGTACAGGTGCCATGAGCCTTGGTTCTATTTCCTCTGAAAGTCACGAGGCTCTCGCTATTGCCATGAATAGGCTCGGCGGTAAATCTAATACCGGTGAGGGTGGAGAAGATGAGCGCCGGTTTCTACCAATGGCTAATGGTGACTCTAAGAGATCAGCCATCAAACAGGTAGCATCAGGGCGCTTCGGGGTGACAATGTGGTATCTTGCTAACTCTGATGAAATCCAAATCAAAATTGTTCAAGGTGCCAAACCCGGTGAAGGTGGTGAGTTACCGGGAGGAAAAGTTGATGAAACTATTGCTAAAATAAGATATTCGACACCCGGTGTGGGGCTCATCAGCCCTCCGCCGCACCATGACGTTTACTCAATTGAAGACATAGCCCAGCTCATCCATGACCTCAAAAATTGCAATCCTAACGCGCGAATTAGCGTGAAGTTGGGTTCTGAAATTGGGGTCGGCACCATCGCTGCCGGTGTGACGAAAGCTAAGACAGATCACCTTGTAATAGCAGGACATGATGGAGGTACAGGCGCGTCTCCGTTAACTTCCATTAAGCACGCAGGACTCCCATGGGAACTGGGCATTGCCGAGACTCATCAGACTTTGGTGATGAATAATCTTCGCTCACGTGTGGTTTTACAGACCGACGGACAAATTAAAACTGGACGTGATGCAGCTATTGCAATTCTGCTGGGGGCTGAAGAAATAGGTTTGTCTACAGCCCCTTTGGTTACGCTCGGCTGCGTCATGATGCGAAAGTGCCACCTAAACACGTGCCCGGTTGGCATCGCGACCCAAGATGCCGATTTGCGCAAGAAATTTTCAGGACAACCTGAATTTGTCGTCAACTATTTATTTATGGTTGCCGAGGAAATGCGTCTGATTATGGCTAGCCTTGGGCTCAAAACTGTAAATTCAATGGTTGGACGTGTTGATCTACTGGACACCCATGTGGCCCATGATCATTGGAAATCTAAGGGAGTTGACCTTTCTAAGATGCTCTCGCCTGCCAAGATCATTTACGAGAATACAGAGGTGCGATGTGTATTTGAGCAAGATCATGGCCTTGATAAAGCGTTGGACCATCAACTTATTAAACTAGCCAAGCCTGCCCTTGAGACTGGTCAGCTAGTCGAATTTGAGCTACCTATAGTGAACACCAACCGAGTGGTGGGCACGATGCTCTCGCATGAAGTTGCCAAAGTAACGAATGGAAACATGTTAAAAGATGATAGCATAAAGGTTAAGTTAACTGGCTCCGCCGGTCAATCATTGGGAGCTTGGCTGGTGAAAGGGATTACCCTCCAAGTTGATGGAGACGCAAATGACTATGTGGGTAAAGGTTTATCGGGCGGCAAAATTATTATTCGACCGCCAGAAGAAAGTACATTTCGCGCTGAAGAGAATGTTATTTTAGGAAATGTAGCTTTGTATGGCGCGACTTCAGGCGAGGCTTATTTCAGAGGTATTGCTGCGGAACGTTTTTGCGTTAGAAACAGTGGAGCAAAGGCAGTTGTAGAGGGTGTAGGTGACCATGGTTGCGAGTATATGACGGGCGGAAAGGTAGCCATTCTTGGACCAACTGGAAGGAATTTTGGCGCTGGTATGAGTGGTGGCATAGCATATGTTTGGGACAGAGACGGACAATTCCCAAGGTTATGTAACACTGGAACACTTGAGCTTGAAGCACTAGAGGAACAAGACGATATCAAAGAATTAAAAAAAATGATTAGAAACCATTTGCTGTACACGGGGTCGGAGGTTGCGAGAAGAATCTTGGGTAATTGGGATACTGAGCGTAGATTTTTTTCTAAAGTCATGCCAACCGACTATAAACGAGTACTTTCGGAAATTGGTGAAAAAAAATCCCAGAAACAAGCAATTGGTTAATTAGAAAGGGGCTGAGGAACTAAAATGGGAAAAGTCACAGGTTTCAAAGAATTTGATAGAGTCGTCGAACCCTATAGGTCTCCATCGGCAAGGATTACTGATTTTAAAGAAATATATACTCCGCACGATGAGGATCATCTCAAAACGCAGGGTTCGCGCTGTATGAATTGTGGGGTGCCTTTCTGTCAATCAAACAATGGTTGTCCTGTATACAATTTAATTCCAGAATGGAATGATCTGGTATACAAGGGTCGCTGGAAAGAGGCGCTGGACAGGTTACACAAAACCAATAATTTTCCGGAATTTACTGGGAGGGTGTGCCCAGCACCTTGTGAGGGCGCGTGTGTTTTAGGGATAACCAGCCCCCCAGTCACCATTAAAAATCTCGAGAACGCCATTATTGACAGGGGCTTTGATGAAGGTTGGGTAATACCAAAACCGCCAGAGCATCGTACAGGAAAATCAGTAGCTATAGTTGGCTCTGGGCCTGCAGGGCTAGCCGCGGCGGCTCAACTCAATCAGGCAGGACATACCGTCGTAGTATATGAACGAGACGATCGTATTGGCGGGCTGCTGATGTACGGTATCCCAAACATGAAACTTGATAAAAATATCGTTGAGCGGCGGGTACAGTTATTACGTGAAGAGGGTGTAAAGTTTAGGTGTAACACCGATATTGGTAAGGATCTGCCAATTCAGCAACTTCTCAAGAACAATGATGCTGTGGTATTAGCTACGGGTGCAACAAAACCACGTGACTTGAATATTCCGGGGAGAAAAGGGCGGGGTGTACACTTCGCAATGGAATTCCTGACGTACAATACAAAAAGTTACCTCGATTCGGAGCTTGACGATGGCCATTTTATCTCTGCCAAAGACAAAAACGTGATAGTTATCGGTGGTGGCGATACCGGAACTGATTGTATTGGCACATCACTCCGCCATGGTTGTAAATCGTTGGCAAACTTCGAGTTGTTCCCTCAAAATCCCTCAGATAGAACTTCTGACAATCCTTGGCCACTCTGGCCAAAAATACACCGAATCGACTACGGTCATGCTGAAGCAGCAGAGCATTTCGGTTCAGATCCAAGGAAGTACTCTGTCAGCAGTAAAGAAATACTGAGGAATGACGATGGATCTGTGAGGGGAATCCTCACAGTATCCGTGGACTCGCAGCTCAAAGAAATTCCAGGTTCACAAAGGTTTTGGGAAGCTGATCTCATATTACTTGCAATGGGTTTTCTGCAACCTGAACATTACATCAACGAAAGTTTGGGAGCTGAAACGGACTCACGCGGAAACTTTTTAGCAAATAAAATCAACTACAGAACCAATATCGACAAGTTGTACGCAGCAGCTGACTGTCGACGAGGTCAAGATCTAGTGGTGAGGGCGATAAATGAAGGCAGAGAGGTAGCCAGGGAGATTGATAGGGATCTGATGGGTAGCACAAATCTTCCGTAATCTTTATCCCCCGAAATAAAAGTGTTCCCATCAACTCTATCTACCAACAAGCGTGCTTAAAATCTACGCAATCAAGGCGACCATCAGTGGTAGCATGGATAACGCCTACATGCCCGACCACAATTCTTCGCACCCTGTGCCAGAAAAAAGCTCATTAACAATACTTCAATCAAAATCACCCATCGATGTATATCCTGCTCTAATGTGATTTAAACACTTTGCCTGATATGAAAATGTGCTCTGCTCCCAATGCATCCCGTCAATTTCGGCCTCCCATACCAATTGTCCAGCCTTTTTGGCGGAATAATTTGCCAATAATGCGGGGACGTAGACTCGTCCAACCTCTCTCAAAATTTGCTTTAGAGTGGAGGGTATGCCCTCTACCGAGATCCAATCATCATCATCGGGCTCTAAACCAGATTGATCCTCCATGAGACCTGTGTAAACTACAGCACGGGGACTTTTTTTGTGTGAAAGGTTGCGCGGGGTAGGATCTAAGCCAATAAGCTGAGTCAGTTGTCCATACGTTGCAAAGTCAGAGGCTCCTGGTCTTCCCCCGAGTAGAAACGGCTGCTCTATGAGGTGAGCTTCAAGTAATTCAAGTAACCGAACATAACTGCTCTCTATAATGTGAGCTGTCGTTTCGTTCGATCCGACAATACCAAGTCTGCCAATTTGTCTATCCATTATAAAAGCTTTTGCGACAGCCCATTCGTCATAAGACTGACGAATATCATCATAGAGAGGCAAGAGTGTCCCCGCGTTATCAGCATCTTTTCGGAAGTGCCATCGAAAATGAAACATGCACTTAGTGACCCACTCGTCGGCAAAATCCTCTAGCAAATAATCAACAAATGCGAGCCATCCACTTTTTGGAATCACAGAACGGGGCAAATGCTCGGTCTCAAGTCTACGCATTATTGGAGTCGAATCACAAACAACCTCTAAGTCACCACGCGAACTTTGGAGTAACAACATGGGCAATAAAAGCACTTTCGGTTCATCAAGCCCTAATTCTTTGAGTGACTTTTTAGGATCACCCCACAACATTTTGTAGGGGATGCGTCTATACCTAAGTAGAGCCAGCATCTTTCTTGTGTAAGGAGATGGTATTGCACCAAGCAACTGTATCGGGGATTTCTGAGCCATTATTTAACTATCACTATCATATAAAGATTAGTATTACACCTAATTCATGGTTCTAAACTTTTTAACAAATGCAGAATACCACCTCAATATTAGAAAAATAATAACCACCTGATATAGCATACTTGAATTTCAACCGATTAAATGTGACCATCTTGTCCAGATTGTAGAAAATAAAATCGCTATGCCAAAATAATTGCACAAGTAGAGGGTAAGAGAATGGCGATATTCATATTCTTCCTGACTGCTGTGCTTGTTATTTTGACATAAAAATAATGCAAATTTCGTCAAATACCAGCTTGTTTCCCTCACCGTATTGAGAAGTTATGCTTAAAATCCTAGAAATATTATCTGTTTTATCCAATTTCTTGCACATATTACCAACATTACTCTTCTTTAAACCCCCGGGCGACGAGGAGAAATCGTCACTTGGAATGATGCTTCAAAGAACGGCAACAAAACACGGCAATCGCACTGCCATAATTTTTGAAGACAAGGTTCTTACGTGGAAGGAATTTAATCACTTGTCAAACCGATATGCTCATTGCCTAAAAAAAAGAGGAGTGAAACGCGGGGATTGCGTTGCGGTATTTATGGAGAATCGTACGGAATTTCTGTGCTTGGTGATCGCGCTCTCCAAAATAGGTGCCACTGCAAGTTTGATTAATACTAGTCTAGTGAAAAAATCTTTGATTCACTGTATCAGCATCACCGATTCGGTTAGGTGTGTTTTTGGAGAGGAATTACAAAACGCCATCATAGAGATCAAAGATGATCTCCCTCTGCAAGACTCCGATTTTCTTTGGGTTCCCGACAATTCGATTAAAAATAACAAACCCTCATGGGCTGAAGACCTCAACTCAACTTTACCGCAACAACCAACCGAAAATCTTGAAGAAACCAGAGATATTAGGGGTGGGGAAATAGCTCTCTATATTTTTACATCTGGCACAACTGGACTTCCAAAGCCCGCAATTATCTATCAACGTAGGATAATGTCAGCACACCCTCCATATTCCAAACTAGGTTTCCATGCAACCGCCTCAGATAGGATGTATATTTGCCTTCCGCTGTATCATATTACAGGTCTGTTGCTTGGTGCCTGCACATGCTTTTACACTGGCTCTTCAATGTTTTTACGGCGGCGTTTTTCAGCCCGACATTTTTGGCCTGAAGTTCAAAAATATAACACCACTCTTTTCATATATGTCGGCGAGCTTTGCCGATATCTCACCGTTCAAGAAAAATGCTCGGATGAAAAGAATAATCCTATTCGAAGTATGCTAGGAAATGGTTTACGACCAGATATATGGGATCACTTTCGTAATAGGTTCGGCGTAAAACGCATAACGGAAATATATGGCGCGAGCGAAAGTAACGTATCCTTCCTTAATTTTTTTAACAAAGACTACACAATTGGTACAGGGATCGTTGTAACTATGTTAGTCGAGTATGATATCGACTTAGACCGAATAGTCCTAGATGACCAAGGCAGGCCAGTGGAAGTCGCAGATGGGAAAACGGGTCTCTTACTTGGCAGGATCGATGACAAATTCCTATACGACGGATATAAAAATGAAGAGGCCTCATCTGCTAAAGTGCTCAAAAATGTAAAGGAAACTGGAGACCGATGGTTTAATACTGGGGATCTTATTCGTCGTGTGGATGTTGGATTCGCTATGGGAATGCCACACTATCAGTTTATTGATAGGGTGGGAGATACGTTTCGGTGGCGATCTGAGAATGTTTCGACAAACGAGGTGAGTGAAATTCTTAATGCTTATCCCCAAATAGATATGAGTAACGTTTACGGCGTAGAGATACCGGGCACTGAGGGCCGAGCCGGAATGGCAGCAATAACAATGCGAGGGCATGATCCTATCAACCTGTTAAATCTTACCGAATACGTCGATAAAAATTTAGCTAGTTACGCGCGACCCGTATTCCTGCGGATGCAATCTGAACAAAAGACGAACCAGACGTTCAAATTTGTAAAAGGTCAACTGCGTAAAGAAGCATACCACCTAGGTAGGATAGATCAGCCAGTGTATGTCAGAATGCCAAATTCCACGCATTATGAAATTCTCAGTGAAGATCTTTACCAAAAAGTACTGAACAAAGAAGCGGGATTTTAACAAAGGATGGATGGCTAAATAAGCTCTAAAAAGCGAAGACTAGAGGAAGGAGTGTTTATGTCTACAAGAATGTTTGATTTACATAATAAAGTAGCACTCGTTACAGGAGCGAGTAGAGGTATTGGAGAATCCATAGCCCTCCTCCTAGCAGAACAAGGTGCTCACGTAATTGTCACAAGTCGCAAGCTGAATGGCTGTAAAGAAATTGTAGACGCTATCAAAAATCACGGTGGAAGCGCGGAGGCATTAAAATGCCACGTTGGCAACATGCAGGATATTTCAGATACATTTGAATTCATAAACGAAAATCACGGCAAATTGGATATATTAGTAAACAATGCCGCTACAAATCCATATTTTGGAAATATACTTGATACTGATCTGGGTTCATTCACCAAGACTGTTGATGTAAATATTCGTGGTTACTTTTTTATGTCTTCTGAAGCTGGCAAACTCATGCGAAAAAATGGCGGGGGTTCAATTGTGAATACATCCTCCATTGCCGCATTGAGACCAGGAAAATCGATGGGGATCTATGCGATCACAAAAGCTGCGGTGGTTAACATGACCAAAGCATTCGCTAAAGAATGTGGAGAACATAATATCAGGGTAAACGCAGTGCTACCAGGACTGACAAAGACCAAGTTCGCAGGAGCTCTTTTTTCCGATGAAAATATCTATCAAAAAGCAATATCGGGGACACCGCTGGCTCGTCATGCCGAACCCGAAGAAATTGCCGGCACCGTACTATATTTGGTGTCTGATGCGGCAAACTTTGTAACAGGTGAATGTATTGTAGTTGATGGAGGCTCAGTACTATAACATAGAACTTGCAGCGTGAGTGGTATCGAGTAATCGAAAAATTGTTTTTATCTTATCTCAAATTTTTTGAGAACGTCTACCGAGGAACTATTCGCTAGCGCATAAACAGCGTCAAAAAAAGAACTTCAAAGATTAGCAGGTAAAAATGGAAGTAATTGAGAGTAGGCTGTTTGATCTGAAGTCACTGAAAAATCACACGGCTTTTTTTGTCAAAATCGGTCGTTAGGCGACGACTGTTCTCTTTATCTTACTCGAGCTATCAGCTAAAAACTCAAATTAATTACTCAAAGTGGAGTTACTATCGTAACTGCTCATCCGGGTATCGCTGGTGTAGTGATGTGCTGCCAAATTCTTTGAGAGTAACCTACTGAGATGAAGAATATTCTCAGTACCAGGATAGCTAGAACGGGCAACAATTGCCAGTTCTCTGTGTGGGCTTGATTGATTTAGGGGCAGTCTGGCAAGGGAAGTAAATGCACCGGTCAACGGCTGGACGGCCATCTGCGGGACCAACGTTGAACCCATCTTGTTAATGACAAGCTGAATTATAGTGGTTAGACTCGAGACTCTAACATCAAAATGAGTTTTATCGGTTAACTTACAGGCCGCTAGCGCGTGATCCTTGAGGCAATGCCCATCCTCCAAAAGCAGTAACTCTGACGGATCTAGGTTATTAACATCTATGAAAGCCTCGCCGGGCTTTAAATTATCCATATGTGTGACGTAATAAAAATCCTCTGACCAAAATTTATAAGTCACCAGCTCATTGACATCAAAAGGAAGAGCAAGGATAGCCATATCAAGCGATCCCTCCTCTACTTGGCATATTAGTGCGGTAGATTGACCCTCAGTTATTGCGAGACTGAGCGACGGATAATCATTTTGTAAACATGGCAATGCTATTGGCAACAAATAGGGACTTACCGTAGGAATAATTCCTAGCGATAATGAACCACTCAAAGGTGGCGCTCTTTTTACACCTATACTTGAAATCTCATCTAATTTTAACTTCACATCTTGCGCCTTTGCGATTAAATCATATCCTTGCGACGTTATAATCACCCGCTTATTATCTCGTTCGAACACCTGTATGCATAACTGATTTTCAAGCTCTGATATCGCCATGCTCAGTGCGGAGGGCGACACATGGCACATTTCTGCCGCCTTTTTAAAATGTAATGTCTTTGAGACGGCTAAAACGTAATTAATCTGTTTAATTGTGACCATAAAATTTATGGTTCAGTAAATCTGAACACCTTAATCTTTTTTTTATAATTTTACTTACGACCTGTTGTCTGTAACATATCAAGAAAGTTATGATATTTTAACAAAAATGATTAAAACACATTGTTAGCCCGAAAGGAGACACATAATGCCGATCGAAACCGAAGCCAAGTGCCCAGTCATGCATGGCGCCATGACGACAAACAGCGCAACTGGAACCTCGAATCGAGACTGGTGGCCAGATCAGTTAAACCTAAACATACTCCATCAGCATGATCAGAAGTCAAATCCAATGGACCCAGAATTTGATTATCGTGAGGAATTTAAAAAACTCGACTACAAAGCACTAAAAAAAGATTTGAACGCCTTAATGACCGACTCTCAAGACTGGTGGCCTGCAGATTACGGCCACTATGGCCCGTTCTTTATTCGCATGACTTGGCATGCAGCTGGCACTTATCGGAACACTGACGGCCGTGGTGGTGGTGGTACCGGGGCGCAACGATTTGCCCCTCTGAATAGTTGGCCAGATAATGGGAATCTCGATAAGGCACGTAGATTACTTTGGCCTGTTAAACAGAAATATGGAGAGCAAATAAGTTGGGCAGATCTACTAATTCTTGCTGGAAATGTGGCGATAGAGTCGATGGGTGGTAAGACTTTCGGTTTCAGCGGGGGTCGTCCCGATATATGGGGTCCTGAGGAGGATATTCATTGGGGTGTTGAAAGTAATTGGCTTGATAACAACCGATACAAGGGCGAGCGTGAATTAGATAGCCCGTTGGCTGCGGTACAAATGGGATTAATTTATGTGAATCCCCAGGGCCCTGATGGTAATCCGGATCCAATCGGTAGCGCACGTGACATCAGAGAAACATTCGCCAGGATGGCGATGAATGATGAAGAAACTGTCGCGCTCGTCGCTGGTGGTCATACATTTGGCAAAGCGCATGGCGCCGCATCCGAGGATCATGTAAGTATAGAGCCTGAGGGTGCGCCGATCGAGAAGATGGGATTTGGATGGCAGAGTAGCCACAGATCAGGCGTCGGGCGAGACACTATCACAAGCGGTATAGAGGGAGCTTGGACCACGAATCCAACATTGTGGGATAATGGGTACTTTGATCTACTCTTCGGTTATGAGTGGGAGCTAGTCAAAAGCCCTGCAGGAGCTTACATCTGGCATGCCATCGATCAAAAACCTGAGGATATGGCGCCTGATGCGGAGGACAGCTCCATCAAAGTACCCACCATGATGACGACTGCTGACATTGCGATGCGAGAAGATCCTAGTTACCGACTAATTTCTAAGCGGTTTCATGAAAATCCAGACGCATTTGCAGACGCATTTGCTAGAGCATGGTTCAAGCTGCTTCACAGAGATATGGGGCCTAAAAGCCGATACATGGGGCCCGAAGTCCCTGATGAAGAGTTAATATGGCAAGATCCTGTTCCCCCGGGGAGCACTAACTATGATGTAGATTTTGTCAAATCCCAAATCTTGGCTAAAGACCTGTCGATTCAAGAGATGGTAGAGACTGCTTGGGCTAGTGCATCAACATTTCGGGGCTCAGATATGCGTGGAGGTGCCAATGGAGCGCGTATCCGTCTTGCTCCCCAAAAAGACTGGGCGGTGAACAAACCGCAGCAACTTCAAAGGATACTGCAAATATATCAAAGCATTTCTGAAGATACCGGAGCCTCGATCGCCGATATAATTGTGCTTGCTGGCAATGTGGGAATTGAGAAGGCCACTGGTGTAAACGTGCCGTTCACAGCAGGAAGAGGCGATGCCTCGCAAGAACAGACAGATGTAGATTCTTTCGCGGTGCTTGAGCCTCTCTCAGATGCTTTTAGAAACTTTCACAGTCCGGATCTTAAATCCTCTCCAGAAGAAATGATGCTCGACAAATCGCAATTACTAGGTCTAACAGCGCCAGAAATGACAGCTCTTCTTGGTGGGATGCGCTCGCTAGGCATTAGCTCTAGTGGTCATGGATTATTCACTGACGATGCCAGTCGGCTAAGTAATGACTACTTCAATACCCTGCTCGATATGTCGGTCAGCTGGAAACCAAATGGAACCGGAAACTCCTTCGAAGCTGTAGACCGAATTTCTGGGCAAAAGATGAGATCCGCCACTCGCGCCGACCTTGTCTTCGGATCCAATTCGCAGCTCAGGGCTATCACTGAAGTTTACGCGTCCCGTGGTGCAGAAAAAAAGTTTATTAGCGCCTTCATCGGGGCGTGGAATAAGGTAATGAATGCAGATCTTTTCTAGTTTTTATGTGTGCGCAAAACGGTGAGGAAAGAGGCTGCATGCCCCTTTCCTCATATGCATTCAAAATGTAGCATATGAGTGGAATGTTTCAAACCGCTTTATCTGACCGCGCGACGTAAAAATGCCACTTCTGACTCGACAACTTTTAGTGCCCTCTCAAGCTCATCCATTCGCACCTCAACCATGGCAATTTTATCTTCTAACATCTTGTGCTTAACGTTCTCTCTGGCTTGTAGAGTTTGCAACTGCATCTCTAGCTCTATGATTTTTGATTTATTTGAGTCAACATTCGTATCATGACCGTCTGCAGCGACATTATGCGTTCCGACCAACAATAAAAATAACATTGTGGTATTGTTAAAAAAACTAGTCATACAGTTTCTAATCATTGTCTTTACCTTCTCTCAATCATTAATTCAGTCTGGCTGGATTACTTATCTAAAAGAAATCCAATACCTTTTATGCGCGAATACTTCGCAAAAATATAAAACCATCCTTTCAGTAACCTTGCCTTTATATAATATAGCGCTAGTAGTCATAAATGAATTTTTTCTTCAATGCAGGGAGAATAACAAGGTTAACGATGCAATTCAAAATCGCGTAATCCCAGCTCCAAACACTCAGTAAGCCTCAAATGCGAATAATCATTTATTCGCATCTACGACGGAGGTTAACGTTCGGTTGAGAGATTGGATAGCCTCAAGTTGCTTTTTCATCAACACCAATGACTGCTGCGAAAGGTCTTCCTGTGTAATAAACCTGACGCCCCGCTCTATCTTATCATTTAACTGATTTAAGCGCAGTGTTATCGACTTCTCACTGTGTCTAATAGCAACGGTAAGAATCAAATAAATAAGCACCGAAGACATAACTGGATATAGCGTTACACTGATTGCCCCCATCAACTGAGGAATTAATATCTGCTCAGCTCCATCATTAATAAATCTAACTGACGAAACCTCACTAAGAGCGAAGCTCAAGCTAAATAATGTTACAAATAAGCCGAGTCCAACAAACAACTTAGGCCACGACTTTTCTGCATTAACCCCGATATCCAGACGATCTACATTAAAAAATACATGGGGACGAACAGTATTTTTAAAAATTTTACTCTGTGAATTCTCATTTGGCAGAACTAATGTCTCACAAAATTCAAACCATGCTCGGCTCATAACCGGAAATTTTAACATCTCATCTTCAAAATCTGGATACCGATCAGCAAACTCGCGCTCTGAGTTAGGAAATAATCTACCCATCTGAATTAACATATTTAGGTCTCTAGATTTGAGAAAAAGTATTCTAGCCAAACACCCAGCGCCTGCTAAAATAATTACCAGACCAACACCAGGTGACGCATCTGGCATCGCCAGAAATCCAAAAATTGGATCTACAGCATTTACCATCAAATCGCTCAAGGCACGTAATAGTTTGAGAACTCCTGACGAATCGGACTCGTCAGAACTTGCAAAAACACACGGAGAAATAAAAATTGGAAAGAGACTTTTAAGTGATATCACACTCAATTTAGAACAGTCGTTCTTAGACACATCTTTTCTCATTGATTTTGTTCCTTGTGCGAGCGAGAACTTCTTGGGCCTCTCGATTCAAATACTTCACTACACAGAAATCGCGCGATGTCGCTCTCCCATACATCCAATTGGCCTCAGAACTAAAGACGTGAGGGTTAAATCTTTTGATACTTGACTGTATCACAAACGGTTAAGAGTTAATTCAAATGCATTAACGGGATATTGCAATTAATCAAAAATAAGTTTTTCTCGAGACTGTTGATTGCTTTTTCAATACGAAAAAAACATCTTGATAAGCGTTGTAAAAGCTGACTGGAGATCCTGTTTTACATGCTATTAATTCATCCAAGCTCGATTTTATAAGTCCTCTTGAGTTTTTCGTTAAAAGTTTAGATTGAGCACTTAACTCCAAAAAAAATCTTTCTTAAAAAAACTTGTTTGAGGAAAACTCTGATCAATCAAAGTGGAAAGCTCCCTACCATTCGAATTAACACAGCTTAATTTGGAGGAAAAAGTCTCACTGGTCTCATTCCATGGATCTTCTAGCTCCTCAAGTAACAGCTCAGAAAAACCACATATAATATTGACGAAGGTCTTGAATTTATGTCGAATCTTTGAGAGTAATAGTAAGTTTAGCCTAGAACTCATGCTGCTTCCCTGCAAATTAAGATTTCTTTCGATTTTTTAGTCGTTTCATCATTATTTGCTTCTACAAAGCAAACACGAGTTTTTGAACCCTTTCGTATTTGCGATAGTACACTATTAATAGATGAAGAAAATAGGTATCAGATGGCCGTCACCAATATCAAATAATGGAAATAAGTCAAAAAAAGTTTATGCATAAAATGATATTGACGCCCCACTTGGGATAAGGAAACTAACGAATTCGAAACACCTTCCCGGGCGTCGAGTGGGTTACAAAGAATATTTCACCGACTGAATTGATATCGAATGATGAGATTCTTCCATAGCCGGATAAATTAATAAATCTGTGTCTTGGCCTGATTGAGTCAAGACTTAAGACCAACATCAGCTCGAACTTTAGAGAGGTTATAAGAAAACTGTTATTAAGCTCTGGAAATAACTGATTTTCGTGTATGTATTTGATACCTCTGGGTGCAATCGACGGAATGTAGTGTGTCACTGAATCTTGATACCCCGGCAGCTGCGTCTCGCCAATTAGGCCACCCCCATATTCCTCACCCAAGGTTACCAGGGGCCACCCGTAGTTCGCTCCAAGCTCTAAAACATTTACTTCGTCACCACCTTGCGGGCCGTGCTCAGAAACGACTACCTCTCCAAATTCAGAAACCAAATCTATCCCTTGAGGATTTCGGTGCCCAAGCGAATAAATCTCTCTTCGCGAGTCGGTATTTACCGTATTTTGTGGGTGAGCCAGAAGGCTACCATCTGGCTGAATTTGGAATCTAAGCACCTTGCCGTTATACCTTTCTGGTGATTGTGCACACGCTCTGCAGCGCCTATCTCCGGAAGTAGCGTAAAGCACATCACCCACCAATAAAACGTCCCCGCCAAAATGCTGGTTGGAGGTTTCATCAGGCTCCGCCTCGAAAAGTTTTACGGGGTCAGAGAAAATTGGCTCATCGCCCAAAGTAAGCTCAAACCTGTGCAGTGCTAAAGTATAGCCAGATTGCTGTGTCACGATCGATGCCGCGAAGTAGATTTGATAGCTGGTGTCAGAGATTTTTGCTATGTCAAAATTAAAGAGCCCTCCTTGCCCCTCCGAGTAAAGATTTATCTTGGATGATACATCGAATGAATATTTTTGTTCTGTTACCAAATCATGTAAAAAGAAGACACCGTCTTGCCTAGTAGTCAGGTAAGCCTGGTCACTTATAAATTTAAAACCCCACAACCTGCTGTCTGTAGAGAACACTTCGTCAACTGCCATCGCTGACTCAACCGAGTTGAACTCTGCATAATTGACCTCATCTTCTTCAAATGGAAAATATGTATCAACATACAACTCACTTTCATCAATAATACTTATATTAAATGGTTCGCTAGTAGTCGACTCTCCATCTGAGACTTCGACAATGACCTCATAAAGGTTATCGCCATCTGCGCTAGATGGTGCCTCAAAATCCTTTGGTGATAGAAAGCGCATGTTACCATCTTTGGAAACGGCTACCTCGGTGGCATCTGGTCCACTTATGGTAAAAGTCAATGAGTCGTTTTCGGGGTCTGTAGCTAAAACTGTGCCTATCGAGGTTGAATTCTCGTCAACGGCAATTTCAAGCTGTGTAACAAATTGTGGCGGCAAATTTGGCGTCTCTGACTGATTACTGCCGCAGGAGGGCAAAACAATTAGAAAACATACTATTGCAGTTAATCCGTACAACCGATGGTTAAGAATCACAGGGACCTCAATAAAAAATTAATAATTTAGTATACGGTTATGTCCATAGTTTTGTTTATTCGATATATAATAATTTGACTGGGAGCAGGGCTCTAAGATTTTTGATTTATTTAACATAAAAGATTTTACTGGAAGACATAAGCGCTTTTAATATTTTGCTTTTTGTACTTCATAGAAACTTGACCTGACTTATCGAATTCCTATTTTGAAGGTAATTTAATCACTCAGACAAAAAGCGAAACCTTTACAGGTATGTCATAATTACAAGCATAACCCTTTAGAGCGTGTGTAATTTGAATAGACTATTAATTGTAATTTCTTCATCAGTAATCTTGGTCTTCAGTGGATACTATTTACTGAAACCCGAAGAATTTAATTCACAAATGTCTTATCAAACTTATTCACTCAGCAAAGGCGACATCGAAAGTCTTGTTAGTGCTGCTGGAGCGATAAACCCTGTAGTCACAGTTGACGTTGGATCGGAGCTTTCCGGTGTTATCAACGAGCTCTTGGTAGACTTCAACTCGATCGTTAAAAAAGGTCAACTCATTGCCCGGCTTGACAATCGAACCCTTCTGGCAAGACTCAGACAAACAAATGCTGATCTGGCTATGGCTAAAGCAAATCTTCAGCAGCAAATTGCATCGCATACAAAATCGGTTGCGCAATTTCAATTAGCTAAACAAAGCCATAGACGTCAGAAAGAATTATTCAGCCGCGGCCTAATTAGTAGGTCAAATCTTGATGAAAGTGATGCAGCGCTCGCAATTGCCGAAGCAGATAAATCGCTGCGTATTGCCCAGATAGCAGCATCTAGAGCAAATATTCTTCAGCGGGAAGCGCAGCTAGAGCAAGTAAATCTTGATCTCGAGAGGACTGATATTCGCTCCCCAGTATCAGGAATTGTGATTGATCGCCGTGTAGATATCGGACAGACCGTCGCAGCTAGCTTCTCAGCTCCAATTTTATTTATGATCGCTCAGGACCTCGAACAAATGCAGATTGAGGCAGATATTGATGAAGCCGACATAGGAAAACTAGAGGGAGGCCTAAAAGTCCGGTTCACAGTAGATGCTCACCCAAAAAGAACTTACGAAGGATACATCTCTCAAGTTCGAAAGGCATCAAAAACAGTTTCAAATGTTGTCACTTACACAGTAATTATTACTGCCTCCAATCAAGATGGTAGCTTGCTGCCGGGTATGACGGCCAACATCGATATCGTTTTAGGAAAGAAAGAAGGTGTTCTCCGCGTTCCAAACTCGGCATTACGATTCCGTCCAGTGGGTGTTCCGGAAAAGCAAAATATACACCCGCTTCGCGAAATGATGCAGCAATTGGACTTATCTGAAGAGCAAAAGCTACTCGTCAAACCTATCCTAGAAGATATGATCAGCCAGATGTCCAATAATCGCGGAAACTGGCGCGGTGACAGTAGGAACAACTCGTTAAGACAGAAATTCCGCAATCAGCTCAAACTTATTCTTACCGAGGAACAATTCGCTAAATTTTCACACTTAGGGCAAAAAAAACGGATGGTAATGCGGGATGGCGGCGGAACAGGAGAAATATGGGTATTAAAAAATGGAGAACCAATAAGTTTTTCCGTGAGAACCGGGATTTCTAATGATGAGTATACCGAAATCTTCAGCAAAAGCCTTGCAATAGGTGATGATGTAATCGTCCGAGTCAGTCGTCAGCAAAGGCTTAAATGATGCCAGGCAGAGACCCTACAATTCAAGTTTGCCAACTTCGCAAGTCATATAATATTGGGGAGGAAAGAATACACGCGCTTAAGTCAGTCGATATCAAAATTCATGAGGGCGAGTTCGTCTCTATTATGGGCCCATCAGGGTCCGGAAAGTCTACCTTTATGAATATGATTGGGTTTTTGGATAGCCCTAGTAGCGGTGAGGTCTATTTTGAGGGAAGGAGAATAGTAGGATTCTCAAAAAATCAACTGGCAACATTAAGGAATACTAAAATTGGATTTGTATTTCAGCAATTTTTCTTGTTGCCCAGAACTAGTGCGCTTGACAACGTAATGTTGCCCCTTTTTTACTCCAATGTAGATAAAACAATGTGGATGAAGAGAGCGCAGCATTGCCTTGCTCAAGTTGGTCTTTTAGATCGTCAGGATCACCATCCATCGCAGCTCTCTGGCGGACAGCAGCAGCGGGTCGCAATAGCGAGAGCGTTGGTAAATAATCCCAGTGTAATAATGGCTGACGAGCCAACTGGGGCGATCGATACTGAAACCGGCCTGAGCCTAATGCAACTCCTGCAAGAGCTTAATGCCAATGGCACCACCCTCATCCTGGTGACACACGAGACCGATATTGCAGCTTTTGCGGGACGTCGTTTAACTTTTCGTGACGGAAATCTCATTCACGACGGTTACTCGGAACCCTCAAGTGCCTCAATAGAGCTTGAAAAATACAGAGCCATGCCCGAAGCTATCAAGTCATTGAGCTAGATAAATGAAGGTTATCGAATTAATCAAAATAGCATTAACCGCTCTTCGAATAAATTTAATGCGCAGCGTGCTGACCATGCTCGGGGTAATAATAGGCGTGGCAGCAGTAATTGTAATGGTAGCACTAGGGGCTGGTGCCCAAAGGGAAATAGACCGTCAACTTGATTCGCTGGGAGGAAACATATTCATAGTTATGAATAATCACCGACGACAAGGCACGGTCGCAAAGGCTCGCGGCACTATTCAAAAATTATCTGTCAAGGAACAGCAATTCATCGAAACCGATGTCCCTGGAGTCGATCGTGCAGGCGCTTCACTAAGATCTCAAGGCCAAATAATTTTTGGAAATATTAACTGGCGTACAGAAATTGACGGGGTCGATAACGGAGCTTTTATTGCGAGGAATCTGAATATTTCAGAGGGACGAGAATTCACCGATAGAGAGCAAAGATCAGCGGCAAAGGTGGTGATACTGGGGGCTACAGTTCGCGAAGAACTTTTTGGGGCCGGGGAGGCGCTGGGACAAATCGTGCGAATTAATGATTTCAATGCAAAAGTAGTGGGTACCCTTAAAGTAAAAGGCCAAAGTATATGGGGTAGCGATCACGATGATCGGGCACTGTTGCCTCTAGAGACTGTACGAAAACGAATCACTGGAGTAAGTAAGCATAGTCCGAAGTCTGTGAGCTATATTGCAGTAAAAATACTTGATGGTTATGACATGGTTTTAGCCGAAGAAGACATTTCAAGTGCATTGAGAATAAGTATGAAGATTCCGCCTGGTGAAAGCGATACATTCAGAGTTAGAAATATGTCTGAAATTTATGCTGCAAACGCAGAGTCTGAGAAAATATTTAACAGCCTTCTCGCCGCTGTGGCAGCGGTCAGTCTCATAGTGGGTGGGATCGGCATCATGAATATAATGCTTGTTTCAGTTTCTGAACGCACCAGTGAGATCGGTCTTCGAATGGCCGTTGGTGCAAAACCCTCGGATATTCTAACCCAATTTCTTGTAGAAGCTACTACGCTATGCTGTATCGGCGGTTTTCTTGGAATAGTGAGCGCTGTCTGCGCAACATCCCTCATAGAGTCCTATGCAAACACTGCGGCGGTTATTGAGTACCATGTCATCGCGATTAGCTTCCTATTTTCAGCAGTCATTGGGATATTTTTTGGCTACTATCCAGCATTGAAGGCTTCGAAACTCCAACCAATCGAAGCTCTTCGTCATGAATAATCCTCATTAAAACATAATCTAAATTGATTGATTAATTCATAGTATGGTGAGCTATCTATGAGCCAACACACGGAACCGGGCACACTTATTCAACCTTAGTTGAAAAAGTGATTTAAACGCCCTGTATAAATTCATGTTATTTTCAAGGATAATCCCACGGTTTGGGAGGAAAAAATGACTTAACGCTGTGCCGCACCAACCCATAAAATACCAACCTCAACGTGTTTCACCTCTACCATCGATCCGGCTTCGATGTGAGAGCTGCTAGCAACCATCCAATCAACACCAGAATAACGATGTACCAAATTGTCGCCTACCCTCAAATCCATATCTATCGTAAAGCGATGACCCACAAGATCCGATTTCACCGCCTCATGTCTTGTTGTCCTGCCTAATTGGTTTAAGGGAACCCACAGCACTGAGGTTATGGATACAGTAAGGATCCCGATTACACCCAAAGCAAACCCGATGGATTGCGAAACGATACCAAAATTCATCAGTAGTCCAGTCGCTATTAAGGAAAGGCCAAAAGATGCCAAGACGACTAAGGAGAAACCAAAGGCAACAGCTTCAACAATAAAACAAACTACACCGAGCACTATGATGATTGTGGAAAAATCGGTGGACAACATTTTAACCTGATTGTTTTTCGTTGATTGATCTAATAATTGACATAACTTGCGCGACCACCGCGGACGCATCACTCGTAGCGTCTGGTAGTAAGACGACAGAAGACTCTTTTGCAATCGCATGCTTTGCCTCGATTGCCCTTGTCGCCAGATCAAGTTGGATTGCCTTCTGACCCATATCAGTATCTGCAGCCTCTCCAATTCTTTTAATTGCTTCGGCTCTTGCCTCTGCAACCGCTACTATCGCCCTAGATTCACCCTCCGCTCGCAGCACTTGCTCATCTCTATCGGCTTCCGCCGCCAGCACCACTGACTGCTGTTCTCCCTGAGCGCGATTGATAGCTGCCTGACGATCCCCCTCCGATTCAAGGATTTGCGCCCTTTTAACTCTCTCTGCCTTCATTTGCGCTTCCATTGCATCCATCACCGATTTAGGTGGAACAATATCTTTTATTTCATAACGAAGAACTTGTATTCCCCATGGTGACGATGCCTCATTTATGGAAGTGACAATATTTGTATTAAGCATATCTCTCTCTTCAAAAGTCTTATCTAACTCCATTTTTCCCAATTCGGATCGCATTGTGGTCTGAGCGAGTTGCGTCACTGCAAAAACATAATCATCGACTCCATAAGTTGCTTTCACCGGATCAAGGACACGGAAATAAAGAACGCCATCAACTGTGAGGGATATATTATCTTTTGTTATCGCGTTTTGACTTGGCACATCGACGGCTTGCTCTTTGAGAGATCTATCCGCTCCAATTCTATCGATGACCGGCAAGATAAATCCGAGACCCGCTTCCTTCGTCGACTGATATCGACCGAACCGCTCAATCACAAAAGCTCTATTCTGTGGCACAAAAAGAATACAAGATTTGAACACAACTAATATAAAAACGAGTATTACAATCTGTAAAATCGGTAATGAGGTCAAAATCTCCATTTGATTTACGCTCCATTCAAAGATCAGAACTGCAACAGTGACCACACTATAATACTTTTTCTGGGCAGATTGGAATGAATTGTGTTTACGATACCCAGAAAAAGCGCTTGCAGATAATGATCTCTCTAGGGGTCGAGAGTTTGAACCGTCAAATACTCGAACATTATTATCAAGCAACCTAGAACTTATCGTGCCATATTCACGGGTTCCTCGGGAGACCTAAATAATATTTCAAAACTTTTTTCTTGAGCGTTTGCTATTAATAGCTACTCTATCCACATCTTAGCCTGATACTATGGTTTATGACCGAATTAACTTGGAAGCACGCCTTCGGAGCTCGAATTTCTGCACTTTTCCAGTTGAAGTCTTTTGATTTGCCTCTAATAAAAAATATTTTGGAACTTTATACTTACTAAGGCTTGAGTAACATAACCTACCCGTTATTTAACTATCGCGCTCGTTGGGATTTACCGGAATCGCGTCATTACCCTCTGTAATGAGTGCTTCCATAAATTTAAAGCCATCTCTTTCTGGTCGCGCACTAGCCCCGACCAAAGCAATACTATTTACGGCCGAATTAATTTCTCTCAAGTAGCTGTCTTAATAAAACTAATGTCTCTGAAAAACACCTCCCATGCTTTAAGAGTCCCTACTACAAATTAAGCCAACCCAATTTCAAGTCAAAAATAATACCACATCCTCAGCAAACGGGCTTTAAAACTTATCTGTAACTCCTGATGCAATCTAATGCGAGATCCTCATCTTTGTTGTAAACTTACTTCGGGTGTATATCAACTTAGGAATTTACCTTATGAAACGAGCCAAAGACTATTTAAGCGAGGCAGACAGTGCTTGCCCGAGAATCAGTGCAGTCGAGGGTGTTAAGAAACATCAAGCTGGAGGTGCAGTATTTGTTGACGTGCGAGATAGTGCAGAAATCAACGCTACAGGCACCATAGCTGGCGCTTTGAGAATACCCCGAGGGTTTATCGAATTTGCAGCTGACGACAACACCGACTTCCACAACAAGGCATTGAGAAAAGAATCTGATATTGTCTTAGTTTGCGGCGCAGGCGGGATGGCCGCATTGAGCGGGAAGACGTTAAAAGACATGGGTTATACTAGGGTCTCCAATGTCGGTGGAATCAGCGACTGGATTGATGCGGGTGGTCCCATCGAAACCTAGTGTGTTTGGAACTCAAAAAAGTTACGTTAGTCTGAAGAGAATTTTCATTCTGTGATTAAAGTTTTATCGCAACAGGTTGATTCCGAGCCAATCTCAACATACAGATAATGACCCATTACAAAAAAACTTCTGACAATTGATTCAGGGAAAAATGAGAGGCCACAGATTACCTAGAAGAAATTTTCTCCAAGGAGCAATGTCTTTATTGAGTCTTCCTCTGTTATCCTCTTGCGCTTCCTTTCGCAGTAATAGTCACGACTCATTAGATAAATATGGTGGATGGAAAGAGAAAAAATTTATTGCCACCGGCTATTTCCGAGTCGAAAATGACGGAGCTCGTTGGTGGTTCGTGACGCCCCGAGGGAATGCCTTCATATCATTTGGTATCAACCATTACCATATGGAGTGGTGGGCGCAAACATATAATAGACATATTTGGAACAAAAAATTTAATGCGCGGGAGACTTTTGATGCCAGGTGGCTTAGTTCATTTCGCGATTCTGTCATTTATGACCTACGCCGTCTCGGTCTAAATACTCTGGGTATCCACACTACTGCGCCCCCACTAACAGACCCGCCCGGCAACTCGCCTTTTCCTTATGTAGCACCTTATGAGCCCCTCCTTTTATCACATTATAAAAATCCTAAGGCCCATGCATATGCTGATATTTTTTCGCCTGGATTTATTTTAACCTGCCGTAACAAAGCACGAAACGAAGTGAGACCTCGCTCGGAAGATCCAATGGTTCTCGGTTTTGCAATGTCTGATTGTCCGCCTCTCACTGACTCTGAGGCAGACCATTATGGAACCACTACCTGGCCAAGGAGGCTACGTAATTTACCGAAAAACGCGCCCGGTAAGGTTGCGTATGTAAATATGATCAAACAAATCTATCCAAGTATCCAACAATTTAATTACGTTTATGGAACACAATTTGCCGATTTTAATTCACTACTTTTGGCACAAAACTGGCGGGCAGATCTCCCTCCAGCAAATGATGCAGAGGCCAGAGATAATTCGTTATTCTTGAAGAAATGTGTGAGGCAGTATTATTCAGTAGCGAAATCTGCATTAAGAGAGTATGACAAAAACCATCTATTTTTTGGTGACAAATTAAATGGTAACAGCGACGCGCTTGATCAGTATCTTCAGGTAGTTGCCAAATATAGCGAGGTTATTAATATTCAATATTATGCGCCTTGGCAGCAACAAAAAGAACTACTTACCAAGTGGTTACCAATCGTAAAATTACCTATCCTAAATGGAGATTCGTCCTACTCTAGTCCCACCGAGTTAACCCCCTCACCGCATGGGAGGCCCCACGCCAGAGATCAGCTACAAAGAGCCAACTGGACAAAAAAATTTATGGAAAATGCCTTAAAAATACCTAATTTTGTTGGATGGCATATGTGTGGGATTATCGATACATCAAAAGAGATGCCGGGCAAGGAAAATGCTCAACATCAGGGTCTCATGTCAGTCGATGGAGTTTTCTATGCTGAAATGGAAGAAGTGATTACAAATCTTGCTTCAAGACTTTATGAGCTGGCCTCAGAAAATTCATCGAAAAGGGAAACCTAACACATTCTAGCTTGACCATGATTAGGATGCCCCACTAGTGGAATTGATGATAATTAACAGATGATCGGAATATTCTTCACGGCCACACCAAATAAGCTCCTGTTAACATATCAACGCTGATGAACTTAAAAAGAGCGTTGTTATTTATATTTAATTGAAAATTTATGGTAGGTAAAAATAAAAATGGAAAGAAGGAATTTTCTTAAGGGTTTACTCGCAATAGCCGCACCCATTCCCTGGCATGAAAATTTTGCGAGCAGAGGATCCTCAGCGGGATCAGCTAAGTCATATAAAAACTTTTTTAAACTAAAATATTACAAAAAGCGCTTTTGGCTTACAACTCCTGACGAAAAGCCATTTTTTTCAATCGGTCTAAACCATTTTGACCCTGCGAGTCTTCGTTACCCAGAAAATATTGATATTTGGCGCAACCAATTTGGTGGCAGCACATTACAATGGATAGAAAAATCGATAGTCCCCAATATTCAGGCATGGGCGTTTAACACAATCGGTTGGGTACAAGACGTGACCGTCCGAACTTGGGCGCATTCTCGCTCCTTTACAATAGATGAATACCGAACGTTAAACATGCCGTATTGTCATATGTTACCTTTTACGGAATCGCATCAATGGGAAAAGCATACATTACATTTTGATTTTTTTAATCCTGAGTGGGTAGAGTGGGTGGACTATGTTGCCCGATCACACTGCGGAGCGTTAGCACTTGAGAAAAACTTAATAGGATATTTCTTCAGCGATTGTCCTACCTGGATACATACCCGTCCTCACAACCAGTGGCGAGGGCCAATTATTGACCCTAGCCTCTTGGATACAAAAAATGGTCTAAAGGCAGTAAGGCAACTCGCCACGCAGTACTATAAAACCATTTATGATGCGATCCGTCGGTATGACAAGCATCACCTTATCTTGGGTGATCGGTATGAGGGCAATGCCCCCATTTCTATGCAGGTTGTCAAAGCAGCATTACCATATGTCGACATCCTTTCTTTTCAGGACTTCGTTAATCCAGTAAAAACGCTAAAATTTTTCTTTCACGAAACCGGAAAACCGGTTCTGTTGGCCGACTCAGCAAAAATCAAGTGGGATACAAAGCCAGGAGAAATTTCTGTAAACGATGGCGTATGGTATGCAGAAATTTTGTGGAAAGTTTTTAACAATCCGGGATGCATAGGTTTTCATCTCTGCGGGGCTTTTCATCTCAATAGAGCACGGCGTTACGGTTTATTGGATGAGAGGCAAAACGTGAACAAACATAATCTAAAAATAATCACAAAGGCTAATATAAAAATTTCAGACGCTGTTGATAGAATTAAATTTTGAATTAAAAAGCTGGTGTAAAAGAATTGTTTTACACTTCAGTTTAAAAACAAATACTTTGGCAAAAGGATATAGCATGAGGTCAATAATCCTTTATCAATTCTGAATTTGGCCCACCCTCTGACAAATTCAAATCCGTCTACCATTTTTTTTTCAGGCATTTCTGCGGAGGCAACGATCGACACTCAGCTTATTTTTCGAGACTCAGTTGGGGTGACAATTAACCAATGATCAATTTCAACAAGATTAATTTAGTTATCGGGCTTGTTACCAGGTCTTAACAAAAAATCGATGTATGACACAGTGGAGTTGACCAATTGAGCTTCCCAAGTGGATTGGCACCCATCGAGTGTCGCCACCTGTGCGAATCACACAATCGTGGTTAAAAAGTAAATTTCCACTACCACTACCACCAAAAAGACAATGTGATAAAGTATGGCGTATGTTTATCCAGAAAAACTTTTTTTCCATATTGCTATTAATTGCTTTACTTGGCACTACATTCCAATCCTGGGGTACTCAAAAAAAACGACCTAACTTCATAATTATCTACATAGACGATCTTGGCTATTCAGATTTGGGTATCTTTTCGGACCAAAAACTAAACACCCCCGCCATCGATCAACTTGTAGCGTCGGGACAAAGTTGGACTGATTTTTATGCGACATCATCAGTTTGCAGTCCGAGTCGAGGCGCGTTACTTACCGGGAATCTTCCGGTAAGAAGTGGCCTCTATGGAGACCAAATATCAGTTTTCTGGCCAGGAAGTGCTAAAGGCATACCCCAAGAATATATAACCCTCCCTGAAATTTTCCAACAAAATGACTATGCTACGGCCATTTTTGGCAAGTGGCATTTAGGGGACGCCAGCTTTGCGTTACCGACTCGGCACGGGTTTGATGAATGGCTGGGTATACCCTACTCTAATGATATGGATTGGGAAGTTGAGGGAATCACCTCCACCAATATCTTTCAAGAGCCGGCATTGGTAGGAAAAAAATGGGAAATTGTTGGCCCAATATTAAATCAGAGGATAATGCATCCGCAGAATTCTGATTGGCATGTCCCTCTGCAACGCAGTGTCCGCATCTCAAATAACTCATTTAACGACGAAATAATAGAAAGGCCTGCCGACCAAACTCAGCTCTCCCAGCGCTACACCAAGGAATCCATTGAATTCATTCACCGTACCGCAACTGCCAAGAAACCTTTCTTCTTGTTGCTATCACACAGCATGCCTCATGTTCCCCTTTTCAGCTCGCAACCCTTTGTAAATAAAAGTGTCAAAGGATTGTATGGTGATGTACTTGAAGAAATTGACTGGAGCCTTGGAGCAGTTATGCGAGCACTTGAAAAAGCGCATATTGTAGATAACACATACATCGTCTTTACCAGCGATAATGGGCCATGGTTGCGATACAAAGATCATGCCGGCTCAGCTGCGCCGCTGAGGGGCGGGAAAGGAACCTCATACGAAGGCGGTTTGAGGGTTATGACAATTTTTAAAGGACCACGAATCCAGCAAGGAATCTCAAACGAACTCGGTGCGCAAACCGATATTTACAACACATTTCTCAGTCTAGCCGGTATTGAACATTCCAAAGAAGCGCAGGATAGCTTTGACTTATCAATTACTCTGACAACAGGTCGAGATAGTCCAAGACAATTTATCCCATATTACAGCGGCTCGGAGCTTAGGGCATTTCGAGTGGGCATGAGTAAATTACATTTCGTGACCGCAGATCCATTTGACAAAAACCGAATACTTCATGATCCACCGATCTTAACGGATCTGAAAAATGATATCGGAGAGACCAAAAATGTCGCAGCTTTGCAACCTGAAACCTTAGCTATAGTACAGCGCAAAAAGGAGCAATTTCTCAAGCAATTGACCATTAAAGCCTCTATTTTGGACCGCCAATACCACAATTAATTAAAAATACCAAGTCAGCATTGTCAGGTATCTGTCCTATTTAGCCCTCTTCTAAAACGATCCGCTAAAACTGCAAAAATTATCACTAACCCAGTAATAATTCGCTTTGAAGGCTCTGAAAGTCCCAACTGCGCCAACCCATTTTGGAGGACCGCTATAATCAAAACACCTATGAAGGCACCTATAATGGAACCCCGGCCTCCCATCAAACTCGTCCCACCGATCACCGCAGCGGCGATAGCAGACAGTTCCAAGCCTACACCGGTGTTTGGATCTGCCGAACCGATATATGCAAGGTTAAAAAGTCCGCCGAGTCCAGCCAAAGTTCCTGATAATGTGAAGACTCCAATTGTGTAAGGTCTAACTTTAATACCCGAGATGCGCGCTGCTGTCTCACTGGTGCCTATTGCAATAATATACCGACCAAATATGGTGCGAGTTAACACGAAGTGCGCAGAAATCACCACTAGTAAGGCCATTATCATTGATATGGATATACCTATGCCAGTAATTGGCAACGCTAATTTCTGGATATCGGAGCCAACATAAACCGTCTGCGAATCTGAGCTAAGATATGCAATACCCCTTGCAACTTCTAACATTCCCAGCGTAACTATAAACGCTGGTAAGCTAAATCGAGCAATTAAGTACCCGCTTGAGAAGCCCGTTATAGTCCCAGAAAAAACACCTAACAACACTGCGAGAATCATCGGAATGTCATGAGAAACGATTGCAGTCCCAATTATGCAAGCGCTAAAGGCCACCACCGACCCCACCGAAAGATCGATCCCTCCTACGATAAGTACCAGGGTCATACCCACAGTAACAACCGTGAGAGCGGGTAGCTGACTCATTATCGCTGACAAAGTTTGCAAAGAAAAAAAATGGTCCGTTGTGAAACCAAAAAGTGCCACCAATAATAATAGCGAAAGGAAAATATAAATATTCACTACACGCTGATTATTCAAAGCTCTTCTCAGCAATGGATGTTTCTGTGTTCTTTACTTTGTATGCTCGGAAAGCAGCATCTAAAATTAACTCTTTCGACCAAGCATGTCTGGTAAATTCTCCACTGCATTCGCCATCAGATAACACAACGATACGATCACATAGAAGCATCAATTCTTCTAATTCACTTGATACTATCAAAAGCCCATTACCTCTATCCCTGAAGGCAAATAATTCATCGTGTAATGTAGCTTTAGCACCCACATCCATACCTCGAGTTGGCTCGTCAAGGAGCAGAATATTACAGCTAGCCATCAGCCACCGTCCAACTAAAGCTTTTTGTTGGTTCCCCCCACTGAGGGTCTCAATCGACTGATAAAAACTGTCACAAACTATAGATAACTTGGATATCAACGCAGTTACGGCTTCTCTTTCTTTTAAAAGGTCCAAAGATTTTGGCCAAGTGCAAAATCTCTTGAGACTTGAAATAGTAATATTCGAACATAGATCTTGGCCAAGAAAAATACCCTGTGTCTTCCTGTCCTCTGGTATAAAACCAACGCAAGCACTCACTGATTCGCAGGCATTCTTGGGAGATAGCCATTGTTCATTTTCTAAATGAACTTTAACTGAACCTGAAAGACGCTCCTCCAACCCATAAATTGCTTTTAATAATTCAGATCTACCCGACCCCGCTAACCCCGCTAATCCAACAATCTCACCCCCATGGACAGTTAAGTCAATAGGATTCTTAGTTCTTGGTGTGACCATATCTAAAACTGAGAGACGTTTACTTTTTTGTCCTTTAAAATAATGTTTTTCTTCTATCTCTCCGGTCGATTCGGACATCTCCTTTATCAGCCAACTAACATCAATATCACAAGTTTTCCTTGTGTTAATCAGAATTCCATCTCTCAAAACGGAGACCTTGTCACAAAGCTCCATGACGTCATCAAGGCGATGACTAATATAAATAATAGCCCTACTACTTTGGACCTTTCCACGCAACAACTCATGAATAATCTCAGTTTGCGCCTCAGTTAAAGCTGCTGTGGGCTCATCAAGGATCAATAAGCGGAACGGACAGGACAATGCCTTTGCTAATTCCACAAGCTGCCTCTGCGCTAGAGTGAGACTTGAGACTGGCTGATGAAGATCCACTGAGCCGAGACCCACCTTTTTAGCAAGTTGCCTTGCTCTCCCCAGTAGCTGCCGCTCTTTGATAATTCCGAATTCGGCTGGAAATGTCCGAAGCATAATGTTTTCAGCGACTGAGAGATTATCAATCAAACTCATTTCTTGGACCGCCAACGAAACTCCTCTGAGGTTAGCATCCGCTGCTGTCTTTGGTGTATGTGGTCTACCATCTAAAAGAATCCTTCCACTATCCGCAGAGAGAAAACCCGCAATTATATTGGTTAGGGTGGACTTGCCAGCACCGTTCTGCCCCACCAATCCATGAATCGTTCCTGAGTTAACTTCAAAATTTATGTCTCTAAGAACTGGCTGGGCAAACTTTTTTGAAAGATCCGATATTTCAAGCAGAACCGATGACATTTAATCTCTCCCCTGCAGTATTTCCCTTGTAATAAGGTCTACAGGAGTCTTTCGTCCATACTGGACTTTCTTTCCTGCTAAAGTATCCAGTGCGAACTCGATACCGTAAACCGCGAGCAAATCCCCATGCTGGTCTGCTGTTGCCAATATTTCTCCTTCCCTAACAAGTTTATTGACTGCGGATATGTTGTCAAAACCAACCACCTCAATCTCATCTAATCGACCCAGCTGCTTTATAGCAGACAATGCCCCGAGCGCCATATTGTCGTTCGCGGCCATTACACCTTTCAGCCTTGGGTGCTGAGTAAGGACTGCGCTAATAATTTCCGCAGCCTTGGTTTGCTCCCAAGAAGCACTTTGTATGGTAGAGATGATTAAGCCTCGTGCATTCGCAGCTTCTTCAAATCCATCGCGACGAGCTTGAGAATTAATGGAGCTCACGATCCCCTCGAGTATTGCAACTTCATCACCCGCTGCCAAAATACTTGCCAAATAGTCACCTACTTTACGAGCTCCCTCTTTGTTATCAGGACCTACATGGGGAATTACTAAATCAAATTCGGACAACACCGAAGCGTCTAACCTGTTGTCAATATTTACTAAAATAATGCCTGCCTGATTCGCTCGAGCTAGCGCAGGAACCAAGGCTTTTGAATCTGCAGGTGCAATTACAATAGCATCAACCTGCGCAGCGATCATTTGATCAATAATAGAAACTTGCTGAGTAATATCACTTTCATTACGAATTCCATTGATGATCAACGAGTATTGCTGAGAATTCTCTGATTGATGAATTTGAGCAGCATCAGCCATATTTACAAAAAATTCATTAGCAAGAGATTTCATAACAAGCGCTATCCTGGGGGATTCAGATGGTAGAGTTTCACCATCATTGCCAATGCATCCTGGTAACAGCAATATTTGCACAAAAAAGACCCAAAGAACTAAACGTGTCATTATCTAATTATCTCCAAAAATCTACCGCGTGTAGTGGAACCTTCCATTATTTAAAAAAAGCATATGTGTAGTTCGAAACCAGACCTAAATAATTAGTATAAGTAGTAAATACATTAATTACATTTACCCAGCTACGTGCACCTTCGTCAGGCCTCCCAACTAATTCGACTTCATGTACCTGTTTGCTCTAAACTTTGTATCTATTGCAACTGGACGTAGCCACGAGCGCAAATGAATAGGCTTTTCAGACCAAAAGAAAGTAACGACAATATTTCTACTATTGCCAACACACATTTTATTCTGTTATCCGCCACAAAAGGTTTTTCACTCATCATTCAGGGGAACAAGTGTTTTGTGGCTCTCGTCATCTAAGTGAAAGCGAATCGTCTCATAGTTGCCTTCCTCTGAAAAAACTCTTGCCTCATACTCGCCCTTAAACCCAGTCAAATTATATCTGCCATGGCGATCTAACTGTGTTGTGATATTAGTATTCCAATGCTTCTTTGTAAGAAATAACCAAAGTTTGCCCCGCAGATTTAGAGATCCACTCCTATCCACCAAGTGCCGCTCTAAAGGAACACCACTGGAGCTGACTTTGCTATTCTCGAAAAGCGTGTAAACGTAGATCGATGTTACGCTTGGATGACTAAAATACTGAGTTAGTACCCTCTCCATCATGGTAACTCGTATATTTTCCTCAGTGATTGTTTCTCCCTTAATTTCAAATTCTGTACCAACAATAGGAAGCTCTAGGTCACTAAAATAGTCCAGGCGATCTATAATTCGTTGAGGCGGGACGTCAGAAAAAAAACGACTCTGAACCCCAATACCCTCAATAGGCCCTCCTCTTGCCAAAATGGTATTTATTCTGGCCTTGAAGGCTGACAAATCGGGTGGAATAGTTCTATTTCGGGAATTTGATATCATTTGATATTCATTTATGAACATTTTCGCGTTTGGCTCAAGTCTCTCCGCTGTTTGAAACCAAGACACCTCAGCTGCAATACCATCTTCGAGTCTAGCATTTACAGATGTGCTCAATTCACCCTTGTGTATCGGCTCATTAAGAACATCCCACTCTATTAAATTGGGCCATCTTTCAATTTGGAAATTTATTATGTAATCGATGTATATTTCAAGCTGATCCGGCGACAATTCACTTGGTGCGATATCTGACTCCGTAACAATAAAATTTGAATTATATTGAGAGATAAAATTCTGGTCAGATATCGATATAAGTGGCTCCATATTGTTAAAGTCGGGCCATACCAGCGTGTGGCCTCTGATAGGGATATCATTGGCCCTCAACCATTGCATTGCCTCTTCAGCATCGGAAGAGAGAAATTTTCGTAACTTGTATTTATGACCGTTTATTAATCCAGCTCGATTGAAACCAAAATCAATATATGTTTGCTTATAAAGATCGGGCGACGGATGAGCAGGGTCCACCGAATTCCCTGCTAAAAGTTTAGATTCGACTTGACCCCCAAAACCAAAAGCATGGTTTACTAACCGAAAATTTACCTCTAAATTTTTTACTGGCAATCCATCTTTATCCAGTACCTGAATTTCCGATGATGACATTCTGTGGCTGGCAATTCGCTGTTGAGCTTCCTGTCGCCAGGACGCATCAGAACACTGAATCGATTCAACTAGGTCGGTAATGCCCGTCAAGTTAGTCCCCGACATATCATCTGACTCAGAAGTATCCGAACCAAAACTCCCACAGGGCGGAATCACGCTGCAATAAACTGCTAGATCTGTAATGGATCTATCAGAAAAGGATCCCTGATTGTTTATGACCTCACAATTAGTGTTGGCATCTAGAGCAGACAATTCAACCGAATATTGATCTCCATTTTGAAAGTCGTAAGAAAAATTAAATTCGCCAATCCGATCGACTGGTAGCTGTTCCGCTTCCACTCCATCAGCAAGTAGGTTTAAGAAAAAAGATTCCTCAATTTGCCCTCTCAACTCACCCTGAAGGACAAACGTATCTTCACGGGTAACCTCAGGAACGTTTTGAGAAGGAAGAAGTTTAAGAAATCCAAACTGCCCATTGTCGATACCGATAATCAAACCGCCATCCGCAGTGGCGGCTATGGCCTCACCGGCCCAGTCACCGCCTTCAGGCGCAGAAAATGTTTGTTGCGATACAAAATTTCCATCTTTGTCCAATTGGATCAGATATGCCCGCCATTGATCTGAACATCCTTGATTATTACATGAGGAATAACTCTGATACTCGTCCCCAGTTCCGGCAATGACAAATATATTTCCACTGTTTCCGACTACTATGTCCCACGCTTCATCATGTATGTATCTTGCGTCAAATCCTCTGGGATTACCGAGTTTCTTTTCCCATATAACCTCCCCCGATTGATCAACTTTTACAGTGTACGTGTCCCAATTTTCAACTCCAGATAAGGTATGTCCTGATAAATAAATAAACCCATCATCGGAAATATCCATCCCAAAATTGTGATCTGAATTAGCACCACCAATAACTTTTGACCATATTAATTGATGTTCAGCATTAAATTTAAGAAGTCCATAATCCTGCGCATCCTGAGTTAAACCAGCAACATAGTAAGAATTTTCGAACTGTTTCACTCGATATCCATGAGCAAGATAGTTACTAATGTCTTTTTCAACCAACTTATTTCCTTGATGGTCAAAAACTACCATCACACCCTCTCCCTCCGTGAAAAATGTGTTGTCTGTGTCGACTGCATAACGATAACCTACCCCGATAAAGCCCTCTGACGTCCTTATGAGCGACTCTATTGCATCACTTCCTCCTAAATCAATTTTTCGCTCGATCAAAAGATCACCCGAATCTTTGTCGAGCTTTAATAAAACGCTATCTTGATCTTTTGATCCTACTACCCAATATGCTTCATCTGTCTCAATTGCCGAGTTACCTAAATTATGTCCAAAATCACCGAATTCCTTGCGCCACATCAGTGCACCACTATTGTCAACTTTAATCACCAATATCTTAGCTCCCAGAGGAATAAATCCAGTCTCGCCAACCTGAACAAATCCACTATCCGATGTTGCAAGCATGAAATGTCCATGAGACTCCTCCTGAGAACCTGAATAATCTTGAAACCACTGTTTGGTCATCTCAGTCGAGGACAGATCATTTGGATCGCTAATATCGGATGAAGACCCCCCATCCGATGATGACTCCAAACTTTCGCCAAGTCCCCACTGTTCGACAGATCCGCCTTGTGATGCCACTAGATCACTAAAATAACCCTCAGCTACTGTTTCACTACCCTCGGGTGCAATCCAGTTGCCATTTACATCGCCCATCAGAACACCAACGAGATTCTTTACCCTGGTCTCCGGATAATTAAAGATCGCTCCATTCGAATCCCAACTCACATCACTCGGATTCATATTGAAGCTTTCTGATTCGTTATCCCAAAAATCATAATCCTCCGCAACAAATACCCATCTTCTCGGTTCAGCAGACTCAAGATTGACCGCCATCTTCAAGATTGCTAGAGCATCAGCAGAGGTCACCCGTCCATCCATGTTTATATCCGCTGCAATGTATTGATATGGCGATACTGGCAAGACCTCTAGTGGCCCTTCCCCATCCGGATCAGTATTAGGATTTATTCCTACCGCGATCTTAAGCGCCGCCAAAGCATCGCTCGAACTTATAACGCTCCCAGACTCATCAGATGTAATGCCCTTACTCACAGCTAGAGAATTACTGCCAGAATAACTTTCAGAAAAGGCGTAACTTCCTGAAGGGTCAGATATCGTGTCCTCTGAGAAACCACTCTCAGAACTATCAGTCAAACCAACCAGACCGACATTTACCGAAGAAAGCAAAGCGTGGTTATACCAGTGATAAGCAATGCCTGAAACAGGTTTTAGGCATTCAACACAGCTATGCTTATCTAGTGGATCGGTACCATCAAGGGCTTCCTGTGCATCACTAACTCTATCTCCATCATCATCGAGATCTGCATTGTTACCCACTCCATCAAGATCAGTGTCATACCACTCTGAAGAGTCATCGATAAAAGCATCAACATCATCATTGAAACCATCAGAATCACTATCCCGCACAAGCTGTTCGTCTATGTTCTCAATGACAAACTCTAACTCAGTGTCGTTCTCTATATTGTAGTCTATAAATTCCGTAGTGACACCGTTCACAGTAACCGAAAAATCATATATGCCTTTAAAAACCTGCTCTGTAGATACCCAACGCCCCTGTTCATCGGGCACTAAATTACTATAACTGGTCATCCATTCATTCCTAACCAACTCAAACCACGGAGACGCCTCATCCTTTACCTCCCAATTAGCGTCAAAAAGGGGACCATTGCCTCTCCAGTGACCTCGGTCCCAGAACCCCCACATAGAAAAACCAATCACCGACTTACTTTCAAATGCCGCGTCTAAAAGATCTCTAAAAATCTGTTTTTGTTGCGCTGGCGTGAGTTGTGAAGCATCATCGCGAGTGTCAAACTCTGTGATCTCAATATCCAGACCCGTCTCCGCAAGAATATTAATACGCCTCAACATAGACGCTTTATCTACATTACTCCGGCTCATGTGAGCTTGAACTCCGATAACATCAATCGGGGCTCCCGCAGCCAATAAATCAGCAATAAAGTCTCTGTAAGCCCTCGCATTGTTATCATTCGGAGCATTCAGTATGTTGTACTCATTAATTGCAAGCTTTGAATCCGGACGAATACCCTTAGCCCTTTTAAAAAAATCTGCATATGTCTCCGTATTAGACGGGTAAAATCCCGCTCCCACGAAAACGTCAGCATAATAACTGTTATTCATAGGCTCATTTAACACATCCCAATCTGTAATAGTGGGTCCAATACCCAAATCACTAAATCGACTGAGAATACCGGATTCCTGGAGACGATCGGACAATAATTGACGGTAAAAGATCGAGGGATTTACCTCACTTGCACTCGAGCGAAATTGGTCAGGAGTTGGCCAACGATCTCTTGGCCACACAACAGAATGTCCTTTTACAGTGAATTGCTTTGTCTTCAGGAGGTTGACGACTCTGTCAACGATCTCAGGTCCGCGATTATTGTACTGAATCCACTGCATACCGTTAGTTGGTATAGCATGATTGAAGTTATTCCATAGGACCTCTCTATACCTTTCCACATCTTGCCATGAAGGCGTGTGTGCGGCTAATCCCAGCTGTTCTGTGGCAGGATCCATCAATGCCTGTTTTTCTCGAGCACTCAAAATCTGAAATTCGTCCTCCGAAATCGCCACAAGTTGATCTCGAATCTGTGTTCCAAATCTAAAAGCATGCCTCTTCATTTTAAGAGTTAAACGTGCTTCGGGAAGTGGGTGACCCGCTTTGTCTTTTATAACGACCGCAAGATTTGTCTTACGATGAGATAAATCTGCCAAAACGGGTACACAGAGGGATAATGTCAGCGCAATACCCCATAATAACCAAACGAGTTTGCGCCAAGACTTAATTAACAGATGCCGCAAATTTAAGATAAAACTGGTCAAATCCAGCACTTTATTCCTTAGTTGCGTGTCGAAGCTCGTCAAAATAACATTGACACTTTGAAAAGATAAAAACCCACAAGAGGCCCACTTCAGGAACAAGTCTATCACAGTTTCTATTGTTCTCATTTAGCCATATATCTCATAACTGAACATGAGAATTATCGCTTGTCTCTGTGGAGGCAACGATTTTGTCGTGCGTGAGCATTTATTTTAGAAAAAAGTTGTAAAAAATCGAGCTCATATAACCAAGAAAACATTGGCAGATAGCATGACGAGCAAACCACATATGCACTTTTATGAGCGCTATCTTAAGGTTCAATAATTGATTGGAAAGGCAAGCACGTTGACTTGTAAATGTCGAACACTGACTCTGGAGGACTGATGAAGTGGCAATATTATGCCGACCTCTCTCTGGGCAATATAAAATTACGGCAATAACAAACAACATTTTATAGTTAAACATAGGGGGTAATCTTGGAGAGCAAAATGGGTTGCGGCAAGGGAACCTACTTTTGGTAAGATAAAAACCGCCACACGATGTATGTCAACTGGGATATAAATATCCCATCGAGTGGCGTAAGGACATCGTATCATGATGGATTATCACACCTAGGCGCATAAGATGTGTCCTCTGTCAGTCACGGCTGAAGCAAGTTCACTGAAGTTGACGATGCGGATGTTGAGGTGCACAGGTGAAGGCATTTGAGGACCACAGGACGACGTTCACGCCTGTGTGTAAAAGATTCGATTGGTTTTGTGTCATCGCGCCCAAAAAGCTGCAGGTTAACTACGAGAGCCTCGCTTCTTGATGTTTTCATCATGGTAGGGATCCAATGCATCAATATCAGTCAAAGAAGAGCTTTCTCTCCGCCACGCAAACAAGCGCACCCGAATATTATCGGGTGTAATATCGAGCAGGGTAAATCCATTACGCTCAGTGACCGGGGCAGGACTATCCAAACGAATATGACCTGCCACCATGGGCGGTGTGCCTCTAGCCATGCTCGGCCATCCCGAACCTGTGCCCAAAGGACCAGTAATAATCGAGTGGATTGGATTCGATTCAAAAGATAGGTCACCACTCCCAACAATTTTTGAATGGCCGGTCGCATGCAAATCTCCGCTCAAGACGAGCCCAGGTCTTCGTTTCTGGTTAGAGATAGACTCCAGCAGACGTTGATGTTGATTCCACCAACCCTTCTGCCACATAAACTTGGCCTTTCTAGTCGTCAGTTTAAAACGTTGGTCATTTGCATACATTTGGGCGGCCTGAGTCCCGGCTTGTCCACTATCAGCAACATCGGGATACCACTCTCTCCACTTACCAGCACTCCAACCAAAAGGATGCGACGGAATATGCATTAACTGATCAACGGTCTCATCCGCCGTGCGACTGCACAGCCAATGTTCGACTTCCGGTGGAACCAATCCAGCAGTCTCACCCTTTAACGATAAAAAGCCGGCGCAGTCATACATGAGTGTCTCACTCAGTCGACCCCAGCGCAGTGCGCCAAAATGCCGATTATGCCCATTGATCATTGCGCCACTCAACGAACTGGGTACGTCTGATGAGGGCAAAAAGTCCGGCAGGTAGTGATCCCTTACGAAGCTGAAAAACTGCTTTTGATAAGATTCTGGCGGAAGTGTTACATATCGATCTGTAGCTTCATCGTTTTCAAAATAATCATGATCATCATTAATAAAATAGCTTGGGGTACTTCGAAGCGCAGTTCCATATAATGGAGTAATTTGCTCACCCGCCACTATTTTTAGAATCTCTTCATTAGTGCCACCATAGGCTGGAGCCATTCGATCGAGCATACCAACGGCATTGTAGAGTCCCGCCGAAAACTCCCGTACGCCTACTACACTAGATTCCAGCCACGTACGCTGGTCCCAGTAGACATGATCACCAATCGCGATCATCGCATTCGGTTTAAAGGACAATCCGCGCAGAAGAAGCCGACGACGAGTGCTCTGAGGTAAAAAGGCGGAGTTTTCTCCCTCACTCATTAAGGGATGCCCCCCTGCACATGTAAATACCAGTAAACGCAGATATTCTGGTTGGCTGGCAGGATCAGGCATTGTAGACAGAAACCAAGAATCCGTTAACCTAGTCGTGCCCTCCATCAGAGCCAACTCATACCCGGTATTCGGTCTTAAGCCAACGGCGTCGAAAGCAAAGCCGCGCCCTTTGCTATCCGTGGGACGGCCCTTAATATATTTGCCATCGATCGAAAGAACGGCATTGCTAATATGCCTAGAGAAAACGGCTTTAAGAGAAATACGAGAGTGGTTCGCCGATGGAATTAAATGCTCAACCGGCCCTGCTCTCCAAGTCTCATTTGACAAATTACCAGAAGCACCAGTTAATGTCGATAGTGCGATAGAACCCTGCAAAAACTGTCTACGATCCATATTCACCAAATTTTACTCCTTTGAATCTCTCTGCCTTTCATCAGTCAAATCAAGAAGCTACTGCCCTTTTTGATGTGCTTTGGTGAGCATAGCAGTTTAAGCTCATTGAATGATCTCAGCTCCAGCAGGATCTGTTGTCCTCAGAGCCTAATTTAAATCTCATAAGATTCTTTAGTTTTACCTCACTTACACTGACTTAATCTTTACATATTGCAGCAAAAACTTGTGAGTAATTCGCCGCCTGTTGCGAAAAAAAATCTGCCTCAAGAGCAATTTCATCAGCATGATTTTTGTTTTTAAATTCTTCTTTATCCA
>CENJ01013811.1_pt1 | contig 38162 bp, 42 predicted proteins | sample 356161 | NCBI WGS metagenome assembly CENJ01 (sample SAMEA2619531, study PRJEB7988) | marine metagenome | biome: marine biome (ENVO:00000447); feature: surface water layer (ENVO:00002042); material: "saline water (ENVO:00002010), including plankton (ENVO:xxxxxxxx)" | depth 5 m | reverse complement strand
ACGGCTATGTAGATATTGGCGGCCCGAACGATTTCGGCATGCCGGACAATATCAGCCTACGTCTTAACGTGAATAATATCTTCGATGAAGAAGTGCCGACAGCTTTCATCTTCGCAGGATCGGCCTTCTATCGGCCGCTCAATCCGCGCACCTTCCAGGCAACCCTCACGGCGCGCTTCTAACAGTTCCCTAAGGGAAGAAGCCCATAACAAAGAAAGCCCTGGTTGCTGCCGGGGCTTTTTAATTTTGCGGGTTAAACGCTTTCGTCCTGCTTCACGCGCAGGGCCGTAATTATTTAGCGGAAGCACGAAGTTTCTTTGTATGTTTACAATGCTATCCTGCTACCTTTGGTGTGCTTTTGATTCGTATTTCACTTTCAAGCTCGATCACTTAAACTGGTAGGAACTAGACATGGCTTTTTCAGCAACTGCATTAAAAGTAATGATCGCGACGCCCAGTGACGTTAAAGTTGAGCGGAATCATGTCCGAGAGATTTTACACGATTGGAACGATTTGAATTCTGAAACCGCGAAGACTGTTTTGCTTCCGGTTGGGTGGGATTCTCACGCATACCCCGATTTAGCTGGCCGTGCCCAAGAACACATCAACAGGACTGTTTTAGCCGACTGTGATCTGCTGGTCGGTGTATTCTGGACGCGATTAGGGTCTTCGACGGGAGTAGAGGTTAGCGGCACGGTTGAAGAAATAAAAACTCATTTTAGTCAAAAGAAGCCTACGATGGTCTATTTTTCTAGTGAACCCGTAGCTTTAGATAGCGTTGAGTCGTCGCAATATGAAGCTCTAAAGAAATTTAAGAAATGGTGCCAAGACAACGGTTTGTACCATGCGTATGAAAACTCGACCGAGTTTAGAGATGCGTTCCGGAAACATTTGCAACTTATTATAACTAAGAATGAGTATTTGAGTTCTCAGATTCAGTCTGTTGAGGAAACGTTCGCACTTCCTGAGCTGCTACCGTCGCAGATTGGTGTTCAGATTAGCGACGATGCTAAGGAAATGTTGGCAGAAGTGGCAAAAGACCGAAACGGAGTTTTGACCTGCCTACGACATTTAGGTGGGCAAGATATACAGTCTGGCGGTCGCTCTTTTGTATCCTCGAATGATCGACGCGAAATAGCAAGATGGGAAGCTGCTATGGAACAACTCGAACGAAATGATTTCATTCGAGACCGTGGCTACAAGAGGGAAATTTTTGAAATAACCAACGAAGGCTACAAGCTCGCTGATTCCCTCGGAATTTAAACGCTTTCGTCCTGCTTCACGCGCAAGGCCGTAATCTGGTTACGGGATTTGCGCAGGATATCGAACTGATAGCCATGGAAGGAGAAACGCTGGCCAGGTTCCGGAATGGTCTGCGCTTCATGGATGACGAGGCCGGCAATCGTGACGGCTTCCTCGTCTGGCAGATTCCAGCCAAGAGCCCGGTTGATATCGCGGATGGTAACAACACCATCGACATTGACCGAGCCATCCGGTTGCTGGCGAACACCCTGAACCGGAATATCGTGCTCGTCGCGGATATCGCCGACAATCTCTTCCAGAATGTCTTCCAGCGTGATCAGACCTTCGAGCGCGCCATATTCATCGACCACAAGGGCGAAGTGGTTACGCTTTTTCAGGAAGGCATCGAGCTGTTCCTGAACGGTCAGCGTTTCCGGTACGAACCACGGTTCACGCATAATGCCTGCAATATCGAGCCCAGACAGGTCGCCATGCATAGGCGCAACGGCGCGAAGCAGGTCCTTTGCGTGCAGAATGCCGACAACTTCATCCGGATTGCCGCGATAGAGCGGGATACGCGTGTGCTGACTGGAAAGCGCTTCCATCACGATCTCGCGCACCGGCGCATCGGCATCAATCATATTGATGCTCTTACGGTGGATCATCAGATCGCCAACGACGAGGTCTTTCAGGTCCAGCGCACCGACAAGCATATGACGGTCCGCTGTCTCCACGCCGCCTTCGGAGTGGTGCAGATCGATCGCGCCGCGAATTTCTTCTTCGGCGGAGACCATGCCTTCATCGGTACGAATGCCGAAAATGCGCAACGTCACGCCGACAATTGCCTGAATGACAGCAACGATCCATCCGAGCGACTTCACGAGGAAGGTCACCGGGCCGGATACGCCCATTGCCATATTGTCCGAGTTCGAGATCGCGTAAGTTTTCGGCAGAACCTCTGCGAAAACGAGTACGAGCACCGTCATTACGGCGGTGGCGATTGGAACGCCGGCATCGCCGAACATCTCAAGGAAGAGAGCCGTCGCAATGGCGGATGCCAGAATGTTGACGAGGTTATTGCCCAGAAGAATGGCGCCAATCAGGCTTTCGCGATTGGCGAGCAGGCGGTTCACCCGCGCAGCACGAGGGTCGCCATCTTTCTCAAGGCCATGCATGCGTGCACGCGACGCAGCGGTGAGTGCGGTCTCAGAGCCAGAGAAAAAGCCCGAAAGACACAGCAGGAAAATAACGGCAGCGAATGGCCACAGTGTGGTCATCAGAGTTTCGTCTCAGCCTCCAAGAACGCGCGGAGCGGCGCAATTTCTGCTCCTTTTTGCACAAAGGACTTACCAATCCCTTCCGCAAGGATCAAAGTTAGTGATCCCGATTCTACTTTTTTATCCTGGAACATGTGTTCCAGAAGCTCTTCAGCCTCGAAGCTGCCCGTATTGAGGGCGCTGAGGGTCGGCGCGAGGCCGGATGTCTCGATAAGGCGTTCGGCGCGCACAACATCCTGTCCCGGGCAGATGCCCAGTTCGCGGGAATAGCGGTATGCCATACACATGCCTGTCGCGACAGCTTCGCCATGCAGAACGCTTCCGTCAAATCCGCGCGCTTTTTCAATCGCGTGCCCGAATGTGTGACCAAGGTTTAACAGCGCCCGTCGGCCGCGCTCGGTTTCATCCGCCGATACAACATCAGCTTTGGATTCGCAGGAGACTTTCACGGCATTTGCCAGCGCGTTTACGTCGCCAGACAAAATGTCCGGTGTGGCAATTTCCAGATGCTCGAAGAAGTCCGGGCGGTCGATCAGGCCGTATTTGATGACTTCGGCATATCCTGCATGCCATTCGCGTGGTGGCAAGGTTTTCAGAAGCGAGATATCGGCCAGAACCAGAGCGGGCTGGTTGAACAGGCCGATCAGGTTCTTACCAAAGCTGGAATTGATCGCGGTTTTGCCGCCAACCGAGCTGTCTACCTGCGAAAGAAGCGTTGTCGGCACCTGCACAAATGGCATGCCGCGCTTCATCAGGCCTGCTGCAAGACCGGCCAGATCGCCGATCACGCCGCCGCCAAAGGCGATCAGCACGTCATTGCGCTCCGCCTCATGGCTGATCATCCATTCGAGAACCGACTGGAGATTGGCAAAAGATTTTGTCGCCTCACCAGCAGGCAATATATTGGCAATCGCTTCAATGCCGCCGGTCGCAAGGTGAGATTTCAGTGCGTCGCCATGGTTGTCCCAGACATTTTCGTCCGTCAGAACGAAAACGCGCCGCGCACCCTTTTTCATGATGCCGGAAAGGCGTTTGGAGATGGAGGATAATACCTCGCCACCAATCACAATATCATAGGAGCGATCTGCCAGATCGACACGAACCAGAGTTTCAGACATCAGCTTTGGTATAATCCTCAAGCGCTTTCAGGATCGCATTGACTGCTGTTGAATGCGGTCCTTCGCGGCTGTCTATCACGATATCGGCCTCTGCATAGACAGGGTTTCGCGTTTCCAGCAGATCAGCGAGACGCTGTTTCGGGTTTTCGGTCTTCAGAAGCGGGCGTCCGTCTTTCCGGCTGACACGCTTCCAGAGCGTTTCAAGGTCGGCGCGCAGCCAGATTGTGACGGCATGCTGTTTCAATGCCGCGCGAATATCCGGGTTCATGAAAGCACCACCACCGGTGGCCAGAATATGCTGCGGGCCTTCTAATAGGCGCTCAATCACGCGCTGCTCGCCGCGGCGAAACTCGGTTTCGCCATGTACTGAGAAAATATCAGTGACAGACAGGCCTGCAGCCAGCTCGATCTGCTCATCGCTGTCATAAAAGGGGAGGTCCAGCGTATCGGCGAGGCGTCGACCGACGGACGACTTACCCGCACCCATCAGACCGATGAGTGCAATTGTTTTGCCGTTTGCCACTTTCTGGGCAGATTCTTCAGTATCAGTAGGCACTTCACTTATGCGCATCTGATTTTGCGCCTCCACAAAACTCGCGATTATACATAAAGGTGAGGTGCAGCAAATATGATGCAAGGCGATAAAGGTTTGAAATGCGAGCTTTCCTGATCATTCTCGTTCTGGCGGTTGTCCTGATTGGCGGCGCTATCTTCTGGCTGGCTGGCAGTGCGGTGAAAAATCCACCGTCGACTGGCGAGCAGCGTATTGAGGTGGAACTCGATGTTTAAACAGAGCCTGACGGCCATTGCCGCTGTGCTGGCGGTAAGCGCTGTGCCGGTGACGGCCTCGGCGCAGGGTTTTCTTGAGAGCACGGGACTCGGCGACATCGACCCGTGGGGTGTCGGTACGATCTCCCGTGCTGACGGCGCTCTGCCACTCACTATGTGGGAAGGCAGCACGACCGAAGATCTTCTGCCGCTTTTTGCGCGTCTCAACCCGCGCGGCCTGACGCCAACTATGAATACCTTCCTGCGCCGCGTGCTCTTATCGCCGTCACGCGCGCCTGAAGGGGCCGGTGCAGAACAGCTTCTTGCCCAGCGTATGCGCCTGATCTGGAGCCTTGGCGAACTTGAGGCCTATGAAGAGATTGCGCGTCAGCTGCCAAACGCAGACGGTATTTTGTCAGCGCGAGAAGCGCGCATCGAAATGCAATTCCTGCGCGGTAACCTCGCGTCTGCCTGCTCAAACGTTCGCGCGTCCACTGAAGCCAACGCTTATCTCTATGCGGCACGTGCTGGCTGTTTTGCGCTGGAAGGCAATTATTCGTCCGCCAATCTGGCGCTCGAGCTTGCTGCAGAGCTTGGAACGCCTGACCCTTGGATCACCACGGCAATCGGCGCGATGCAAACCATGCCAGCCGAACCAACAGAGCGCGATATTGAACGCCTGCCTGCCGCGAGTTTTGCGTCCGGCCTGACAACGGCATTGTCACTTGCGGGCAATTTTCCTGTCCGCGATGAAAGCTTTCAGGGGCTGAACCCCGGCTTTGCACGCGAAATTTCCGGCCGTAACGACATTTCCCGCGAACTTCGTATCCAGATGGCGGATGTCGCGACGTTTGCAGGCCTGATGACCACGCAGGAGCGGTCTTCTGCGTATCGTCTGGAGCCGGTTCCGGCACCGCCAATGCCTGTCACGGGTGAAGCGCCAGCCGAAACCGAAGAGACCGACACGCCTGATATCAATGCGCCTGTAAATGCGCTGGATGAAGCCCTGCAAATGGCTGCTGATCGCGGCGCAGAAGAGGCTGATCTGGTTGTTGCAATCCGACGTGCGCTCGCCCAATCGGGGTCGAATACGGTTTACTTTACCGAGAACGCTCGACTGCTTCTGCCGGTCATGACGCGTCTTCGCGACCTTGATGCGCTCGGTCAGAACGGCGAATACTTCGCTATTGCAGCTTTTGCTGCCGGTGATCAGCGTCAGGCGACCCGCTTCCAGCGTGTCTCGGAAATTGAAGGCGGTCCTGAGCCCGATCTTTTCCTGAAAGCCTGGGTGGATGGTCTTCGTGTTCTTTCCGGAACCGACCGGTCTCCGGCGTCTGCGCGTCTTGCTTCGACCCAGCTTGCGCAAGCAGCAAGCGGTGATGGCCAGACGGCTGCGGCAGCAGAGCTTCTCTATTCGCTCCTGATGGTGGACGGCGTGCTGTCCCATGAGGCGCGTGATTTCCTGTCGGGCACGGCAGGCGATACGCTCTCAGAAGGCGACCAGCTGGATATCCAGACGCAAATCCTCCTCACATCCGGTCTTCGCGGTGGTGCAACGGGTGAGGGGCTTCTGCGTCTCGTCAGTGCCCTTGGCCGTCGTCCGGACACTTATGCGCCGGAAGACATTGTGGACGTGATCGAGCTATTGCGTGCAACCGGCTACACGACCGAAGCGCGTGCGCTCGCGGTTGAGGCGCTCGGCTTCCACCAGATCAGGAACTGATGTGACACCGGACGATCGCTCCCGGATTGATGCCTATCTTGAAATGCAGGCGGTCGAACGGGCCGCCTCGGAAAATACGCTGGCGGCCTATCGGCGCGATCTGAAAGATGCGGCCGCCTTTCTCTCTACGCAGGGAACAGACCTTGCGAGCGCCGACCGTGAAGAACTGACGGCCTATCAAAGGGCGCTGTCTGATGAAGGCTTCTCGGCGGCAACCATTGCGCGGCGCATTTCTGCGCTTCGCCAGTTTTACCGGTTTGAAGTGGAAGATGGGCTGCGCGATACCAACCCTGCGCAAGGCTTGTCGTCTCCGGATGCAACGCGGCATGTCCCAAAGGTTCTCTCCCGCGATGACGTGGCAGCTTTGCTGGCCGCCTGTGAAGGCGAGGAGAGCAAAAATGTCCGCGATCTTTGCATTCTGGAACTTGTCTATTCGGCAGGCCTGCGCGCCTCAGAAGTCTGCGCACTGCCCATGGCCGCCCTTCATACCGTGCGTGACGGCTATATTCGGGTGCTGGGCAAGGGCCAGAAAGAGCGGCTTTGCCCTGTGGGCGGTCCCGCGCAGCGTGCGCTGGACGACTGGCTGATCGAGCGTCATGCGCATCTGCCTAAAAAGAACCGGGAAGCGGCAGAGCGCTTTGTTTTCCCGTCTGGCGGCGTGGACGGGCACATCTCGCGGCGCACACTGCAGAACATTATCCGCGACCGGTCTTTGAAAGCGGGCCTCAACGCGGCTGATATCTCACCGCATACGCTGCGCCACGCGTTCGCGACCCATATGCTGCAGGGCGGGGCGGACCTTCGAACCGTGCAGGTTCTGCTCGGCCATGCCGACATCTCTACCACCCAGATTTATACCCATCTTCTGACAGAAGATCTGGCCGACATGCTTGCTGCAGCGCACCCGCTGGCGCAGTCTTCCCGCAAAAAATAACCCGTAAAGGCGCGGCGTTTCGGGCGATCTGGAAATTTTCCCTTCACATTGCAGTGCAGCAGACATAGTTTCCCCCTCAAATACAAAACAACTTCAAGCCTCGGGGAACACAGTATGTCAGCGACGAAACCGCCACAGCTCTTCTACAAGTCACTCGCCATTGGTGCGCCTGCGCCGCTTCGTGAGCAGCCGGTGAATGTCGAGCGCATGATCCACTTTGTGCCGCCGCATCTTGATAAAGTGCGCGCCAAGGTTCCGGATATGGCGAAGAAGGTCGATGTGATCCTCGCAAACCTTGAGGATGCTATTCCGGCAGACGCAAAAGACGCTGCGCGCGCTGGCGCTGTCGAAATGGGCAAAACAGTTGATTTCAAAGCCTCCAATACAGGCTTCTGGTCCCGCGTAAATTGCCTGAACTCCCCTTGGTTTCTGGAAGATGTGACCACGCTTCTGGCCGAAGTCGGCGATGCGCTGGACGTTCTGATGATCCCGAAGGTTGAAGGCCCGTGGGATATTCACTTCGTTGACCAGCTTCTGGCGCAGCTTGAAGCCAAGCACGGCATTAAAAAGCCGATCGGCATCCACGCGATTCTGGAAACAGCCGAAGGCGTGAAAAACGTTGAGCAGATCGCGCTCGCGTCGCCGCGTATGCACGGCATTTGCCTCGGCCCGGCGGACCTTGCTGCGTCCCGTAAGATGAAGACGACGCGCGTTGGCGGCGGTCACCCGTTCTACCGTGTGATTGAAGATCCGGTCGAAGGCCGCGAACGCATGAATGCGCAGCAGGACCCTTGGCACTACACGATTGCGCGTATGGTTGATGCCTGCGCGTCTGCCGGCATCAAGGCGATGTACGGCCCGTTCGGCGATATCTCCGACCTCGAAGCCTGCGAACAGCAATTCCGCAATGCCTTCCTGCTTGGTTGCGATGGTGCATGGTCGCTTCACCCGAACCAGATCGACATTGCGAAAAAGGTCTTCTCACCAGACCCAGACGAAGTGAAGTTTGCGGCGCGCATCCTCGAAGCTATGCCGGATGGCACAGGCGTTGTGATGCTCGACGGTAAAATGCAGGACGATGCGACCTGGAAACAGGCGAAAGTCATCGTCGATCTGGCGAAACTCGTCGCCCAGAAAGACCCTGAATACAAAGAAGCCTACGGGTTTTAATGTAGCAGGAATGTACAACAGAAGCCTCGCCGGATCAGGTGGGGCTTTTTTGTTTTCGTTAGACGCCAGTCCGCTGCCTGTGCAGGGCGGCAGGTGTAAGACCGGACATGGCTTTCACATCGCGCGCCATATGCGCCTGATCTGAAAACCCGAAATCGTAAGCGAGGCCCGCCCAATCCGGCGTTTCATAGCGCATCGCCGTTTGAACCAGTCTCTGATGGCGGACATAGCGCGCATAGGCTTTGGGCGAGAGGCCTATCCGTTCCGTGCTGACCCGTCTCAGCGTTCGCGCTGACATATTTGCAAATTCTGTCAGCGCGTTGATGTCCAATTGCCCGTCATGCTCACGAATAGCCTGCAGCGCCGCAAACATGTTGCTCGCTACTGGTGCAATCGTCTCGATCTGACGGGAGATGAGGTGCAGCAATGCCTCTGCAATCGTCTCTGCCGCTGCGCCGCTTTCAGCCAGCCCACGCAAATGATCGCCTGCGAGGATGAGATGGTTCGGCCAGTCCGGAGTCAGGTCTGAAATCTCTGACGGTCTGAGGCCAAGCAGAGGGATCGCATATTCGGGGAAAAGCCGTGCGGCGATAATCTCCAGCCCATGTGGCGTATCCTGAGAGACCGGCTGCGTCACAGGCCCGAGCACGCGAAGCGATATCTCTTCCACGCTGCCGTCAGCGCCAAACCGACGAAATACCGCCAGACAGGTTTTCCAGTGGCCGGTCAGTGTCTGGCGCGACAGGGTTCGGCCCGCCCCGCCATATATCCAGAGGCTTTCCACGCCGCGCGGCAGGTCTTCGGGCGTGTCATTCCAGCGATATTCGCCCAGCGGGTCGCAAAACGGCAGGCGAACCGAGGTTTGGCCGATATCTTCAATACGCGTAGCGCCCGACATGCGAGCGAGCCTCTCTAACGAAGGAGAGACCGACATGCTGAATCGACTGGCCTGCATTATCTGCGCCTCTTGTATTGCCCTGACCGCGCCGGCAATCGCGGATGGCCATGCGCATGAAGAGCTGATCATAACCGAGAACGGCATCACATGGCTCGACCTTCCAGATCACAAAAACGGCACCACGACATTTGATCTCTGGATGTCGCCGGGGCGGGCCTTTACCGGATTTCTGTTCCGCGCGCCCGACGCGCAAAACGGTGAAATCCTCTATCTGCGCCACCATCAGCAGGGCAATCCGGACGCCTGGCAGTATCACCCGCGCTATAACGGGCATCAGGCTTATCAGATCTATCAGGGCGACGGTTTCGCAGGCGTGACGAATGTCGCCATGGGGGACTGGGTGAGCGGAGAACTGATCGTGTCCGACGATCAGGCCATTTTGCGCGTGAATGGCGAGGTCGTCGCTGCGGTCAGCGACCTCATCCGCGACCCTGCGTCCGGGCAGATTGGCGTCTGGTCCTTGCGGGGTGAGCGTCGCTTCCGCAATCTGAGCTTCTCGCCCGAGGTTGAAGACATTTCCGCGCTCGTGGCACCGCCGCAAGAGCCGGTCTCGTCAGAGGGCCTCATCGCAGACTGGTCATTCAGCGCGCCGGTCTCCGCTGAGGCGGCGATCAGCCCCGAGGGTGTTGTTTATGGAGACGCGCTGTCTGCAGGCCATAGAGGGCTTGTGGATATGAACCAGCTTGCGCCGCTCTCACCTGAGGCAAACACCATCTTTGCGTCCGTCACGGTGGCGTCGCCCGAAGCGCAAATGGTGCTGCTCGATCTGGCATTCTCCGATAAGGCCAGCGTGTTCCTGAATGGCGCGCTTCTCTATTCCGGTTCGGATGTTTTCCTGACGCGGGATTACCGCTTCCTCGGTACGGCGGGCTTTAACGATACCGTCCCGCTCTATCTCTCCGCTGGCGAGAACCAGCTTGAAATTGCCGTCACAGAACAGGAAGGCGGCTGGACGATTGGCGGTATTCTGCGCTGCGGTGAGGGCGTGACGACGCGTCTTCGCGACTAGCGGCCTAATCGACCGGCAATTCCCTAAGGAGAGGCTTGCGCGGTGCGGGTTTAGCTGACTATCTCCACCCTATGACGACTGCATCTGATACGACCCGTTTCTTTGATCTCGACCCGACTGATGACCCGAACAAATGGACGCTTGATGTCTCCATGGGTATTTCGGTTGGCCCGCCAAAGCACAAATTCCTGTTTGGCGGTGTGGGCCTTGCCTCTGCGATCCGCGCGCTGGAGCTCACCCATGAGCGACCGCTGATCTGGGCGACGGCGCAGTATCTCTCCTTCGCCCAACCTGGCGAGACGGTGAATGTGGATGTGCGCGCCGCGACGGAAGGCAAGAATATCACGCAGGCGCGTGTACTCGGCCATGTGGGCGACCGCGAAATTTACACCGTGAACGCCGCTGTCGGCTCGCGTGGCAAAGAGCTGGATCACCAATGGCTGGAGATGCCGGATGTGGCCCCGCCTATGGATTGTGAGGCGCTGCCGCGTTTCCGTCCGAAAGTGGATGACGAGCCGGATGATCTGCAGCAGCGTCTGCATACCCGTGTGGCCCATGGCCGTTATGGCAAGAAGCGTAATGAGGGCGGCTTGTCAGAAGATGGCCGCGCTGTGCTGTGGTCCCGCCCGATGGACCCGAACACGCCAATTGATGCCACCATGCTGGCGGTGATCGCGGATTTTGTGCCGGGCGCAACAGGCAATGCGCTGGGCCTGCAGGCGGGCGCAAACTCGCTCGATAACACCATTCGTATCCGCAAGATCGTGCCAACCGAATGGGTGTGCGCAGACCTGCATATTCAGGGCATTCATGACGGCTTTGTGCATGGCGAGGCGCGTCTGTTTGCCGAAGATGGCACGCTCATGGCCATCGCTTCACAGTCGGGTATTGTCCGCATCTGGGATGAGAACGGTAAGCGCTTTAAGTGAGCGGGTTGCAATCTGGATTTCTACATGCCTAGTTTATCAACTCATGCTGATGAGTTATCGAAGGCGAGTGGATGAGGCGGCGCAAAGCGGGCTATAGTAAAGGGGTGTTGTCTGCTCAGGCTTCGGACGAAGATTTAACCTGTAAACTGCCATTAATGCACGTTACTACTGTTGGGGCTGCTAGGGATATTCTGGCGGCTCGACAGCTCGAAGTATCCAAATGTGACGTTTTCGAAAAAGAGCTATTGTACTTTTTTTTAGCTAGACCGGATTATCGATTTAAGCACGGCGATGAAAAGCGCGAATTTCTCTCTTACTTCCCTGTAGTGCTAATTTTTAATCCAGAAACAGTCGCGCGAGTCTATCATGTTTACCCTTTTGACACAGGTGGAGCATCCGCGGGTCTTTTCGATGATCAAAGTGATGAATACAGCTTGCTCGAGGATTATGAGCTTAGTCCCAATCTGGAAGCAGCGTACAAGCATGTAGCGTGGGCATTCGGAAATGTGGAAAACTATTTGAAAGGCAATGTCGTTCTAAAGGCGAATGAGATTCCAGCTTTTGAGAGTGTGGTTCAAAGCTTCATTGCAATAGCTGGGATGGCATCAGAAGGTAGCAATAAGCCCGATAAGCGCGCGTCATCGATCGAAATAGCTACAGAGCACAATGTGTTATTAGAGAAAAATCTAAGTCGGATCATTGTGCCGTCGCAGATGCTATCTGACATGGGCAAAGATAACACCGAGATAATTGCGATATTGAACGAGTTGGATGTGCAAGTAGAAGTGTATGCTTGGGAACCTAACTCCATCCCCAATGAAAAGCTCTACGACTTGCGGGATACAATCTTATCGGGGCTTCTTGATGCCCAATAATCAAAATTCAGAAGCCTTGTATCTATGCGGCTATCTTCAAGGTTGGGATTCGAGTTTCGCAATACCTTTTTTCGGGGCTGGTGCTAACCCGAACAACTGGTATGTCATGCGCGTGAAAGGGTCTAATTTCGCTCATGAAACGATTGATGCCTTCGCTCAAACAGATTTATTCCCGAATAAACTAGTTGCTGATCCGCTTGCATGGCGCTTCGCAATTGATGATCCAGCGCCTCGAGTGCTTATTTGTGAAGGTTTGCCAATTATCGGTTCTCTTTCAGATCTGTATGCTAAAGTTTTCGATGATGAATTTGAGGGGCGTGTGGACGACCTCGCATTAGCAGATATTTCCATGAACTTCGATTTCTATCATTGGACAAGATCTATAGCCGCCTCCGCGGGTGGTATTGCAAAGCTCGGGTTAGACTCCGCTTTGACTTCTTGGATGCAAAATGTCCTGCCAAGAAAATTTCTTATCGCAGCTAATGCGCAGGACATCGAGTTGAAAATATTTGAAGTAAGACCAAAAAACCGTGAAGTTTTTATCTGTTATGATGGCAATGCTTCATTTGAGGATCTCGATTTTTTCCGGCGGCATATGGCTCAAGCTTTGAAACAATCATTTTCGACAATGGATTTTGTAGCTAACCGAGAAAACTTGATGATTGAATTGGCGCTCGGTAGTGAGCCAATTAGTCTTGAAAGCCAACCGCTGGTGGCCAACGTCGAAATAATGAACGAGCTCTTGTCCTATCAACATAACTTCAACATTGATGGAAAGGCGCCAATCAAGCTTCCTGATAAGCAAACATATGACAGAATCGTATCTGAATTGGTTCGTCAAAACTGGACGTTTAATCTGGTTCCTTTCAAAGAGAATTTATTTAATTAAAACAAAGTTTGCGTCGCTCTTCTTGAGAACTTGAAATTTAGAATTTCACTTACCACCGGCACATTCCTTACCATCTAAGCATGGGTTCCCGTCTCCACGGGAACCTGCCGGTCGAAAACCTTATCCAACCCTAGCTCCCCGATCCCATAATCAGCCTTATGACAGAAGAGGCCTACACCTTGCATCGCGTGACCGCGCCTGCGGCTGACCCACCGGGGCCAGCGGCATTTGCAGAGGATATCAAAGCGCTTCACACCCGCGCTGCTGCGCATCTGGATGCACATCTGCATCCCAATCCACCCGAAACCTATAACGAGCCGTGGACGCAGATGGAGCACATTTATGCGCGGGGGCTTCGCCAGTTCATTGCGCTCGCGGAATATGCGCTGCGCTGTTTTATTCTGGTTCTGGCTGGCGAGCTTCTTGGCACAGGAAACGGGCGCAAAGAGGTAGAAGCCTATCTTGACCGGCCAGAGCGCGAGCCGCCGCGTAAACGCCCTTATTCCATCTTTGCCGAGCATCAGGAAAAACGCCCCGCCAAGGGCAGTTTTACTGCGTTCTCTCCGCGCGCGTCAGCGCCGCGCAGGGGTAAGCGCAGCCCACGGCCGTTTGAGCCCTATGACTGGCAAATGGTTGATTGTTCGCGCCTTATGCGGCGGCTGAAACGCTTGCCGGATGCCATCGCCAATGCAGAGGCGCATGCCACCCGTCTTGCGGCGCACATCCTCTCCGGCGCTTTCGTGCTGAGCGAAGAGGAACTGACCGCCCCGCGCATATCGTCGCCATTGTCATCCCGGACGATGAAATCGATCCGGGACCCAGAAACCGGTCAGATCGTTTTCTCTGGATCCCGGATATGCGGGCCGCATTCCGGGATGACAGGATCACACATCCCTACTTACCCGGGCTTCTTCCGGTGTCTGCAGCATTGGTATCCGCCGCCTGATGTGATGGAGCGCGCCGATGACAGCGCGCGCAGCACACTTATTTCCCTGCACTATAAAGCGACAGAATCCCTTGAAATCCTGCACACCCGATTGGCCTGAGGCCTTTCGGGGCAAGGACGATTCGGCGAATTCGCTGAGAAGGAATTTTTAGAGAGGGTCGCGGTATTTTAAGGCTGATACGCTTCATCGATACAGCGGATGAGGCTGCCGTCTGGATCGCTCATATAGAAAAGTCGGATCCCGTGTGGTTCGGTTTTGATCTCGCTGAGTCGAAGTCCGGTGCGATCTTCGAGGCTGAGCGGCGCAGACAAAAATTCTGCGAACAGTGTGTCGAGTTCGGTCGTGCGAAAACAGACGCTGAACCAGCTCTCTTTGGGATCGATATCCATTGGAAAAAATTCGACGACCAGCGCGCCGCGCTTGAGGATCATCCAGCCTTTATCGCGATAAGAACGTTTGAAACCGAGCGCGCCGTAAAACGCTTCCGTGCGGTCAAAGTCTGCGCTCGGAAGATTTGGTGTCGCGATCTCAGGCATGATGACTACTCCGCAGGTGCGCCTTCAGCAGCAGCTTTTGCTGCCAGCTCAGCCTTGCGACGGTCTGAGGCTTTCTGCTTCACGCTCTCAGAGCGCAGCTGACCACAGGCGGCGAGAATATCGCGGCCACGCGGCGTGCGGATTGGCGATGAATAGCCGGCACGGTTCAGAACTTCGGCGAAGTTCTCAATCGTCTCCCAGTCAGAGCACTCATACTGAGAGCCCGGCCATGGGTTGAACGGGATGAGGTTGATCTTTGCCGGTGTGCCGCGAAGCAGGCGCAGAAGGTCTTTCGCCTCGGCGACGGAATCGTTCACGCCCTTGAGCATGACGTATTCGAATGTCACCTTTTTGGAGTTGCCGAGGTCCGGATATTCGCGGATCGCCTCGAACAGCTCTTTCAGCGGGTATTTCTTGTTGATCGGCACCAGCTCGTTGCGCAGATCGTCATTCGTCGCGTGGAGCGAAATGGCGAGCATCGCGTTTGTGCGGCGGCCAAGCTCCGGAATAAGCGGCGCGACACCGGCTGTAGAGACCGTGATACGGCGGCGACCGAATGAAATACCTTCATTATGGCTGATCGTGTCGATCGCTTCAGCGACATTGTCGAGGTTATAAAGCGGCTCGCCCATGCCCATGAAGACAATGTTGGTCAGCTTGCGGTTCTCGTTCGAGGTTGGCCATTCTTCCAGCGCGTCACGTGCAACCATGACCTGGCGGACGATCTCTGCCGCTGTCAGGTTACGAACGAGCTTCTGAGTACCAGTATGGCAGAAAGAACAATTCAGCGTGCAGCCGACCTGAGAGGAGACGCAAAGCGCACCGGCCCGGCCCACATCCGGAATGAAGACGGTCTCGGCCTCAGTGTTCGGGCCATATTCGATGAGCCATTTGCGCGTGCCATCAACAGAAACCAGCGCCTCTGTGATTTCGGGGCGTTTCAGCTCGAACCAGTCTTCGAACTCTGCGCGCTGCGCTTTGGCAATATCGGTCATGCCGGAGAAATCGCGGACACCGTAATGATACACCCAGCGCCAGAGCTGGCGCGCGCGCATATTGACCTTTTTCGGCTCAATGCCGCGGTCTTCAAGCGTCTTTTTAAGCGCGTCAAAACCAATCCCTGCGAGGTTTTCTTTAACGCAGGAAGCACGGTCGGCGTTTGCCGCGTGTGAAATGTCGAGGCTCTGGGTCAATGTATCAATCTCCGGAAGACCGGCCTGATATCATAAAAGGCCGGACCGGCCAAATCCCGAGTTCACAGATCAGCTATGAGTGATCAGCTACACAGAGACCGGGCGCGGTCGATTGCGCCGGATGAACCGGCCAGAGAGAAATGGTAGGCCACTTCAGTGTCGCGTTCGGATACGGCTTCAAGACGAAGCTCCGAGCCGCGTTTGATCGCGTCCTCAATGGCGCGTTCGTCGGAATTGTTCGCGAAGATCTCGTTGCGGGCCGTGTACATCATCCACGAACGACCGCCGACTTCAGCTGTCGCAGGCAGGTCTTCACGGAAATTGAAATTCGCACGCAGGCTGGCCTGAGGCAGCTGGGAATTTCGGAAATAGGTGACGAAGAAAACGACGTCGCCATGCTCTACATTGCGCGGCGCAAGGTCTTCGGCGCGCGTTGCGGCAAAGCAAACGGACTCGCCATTCACAATGTCCTGATAGACGGTCCAGTCGCGAAAAGCGCCTACATATTCAAAGGCCTGCGCTGGCAGTACTGTTGATGCGAGCAGGGTGAAAGCTGCGACAAACCGCTTCATTCTGAAATCATTCCCTCTTTAGTCCTTAATGACTAGCGTAAACTTGTGACGTAGTCGTTAATATGATCTGTACGCGACAAGGTTCCAACCTATCTGTGCAGTGACGATCTTTCTGTTAAGGTCGTGTACGCGGTTTAGTAAGTTTCTGGGAGGTATGTCTTGCTCGATCCGGTTCCGAACAAGCCAGGATTGGGTAAGAGCGAGCGCGAAGCCTTTGCGCTTGCGTTGCGCGATATTGCCGAGAGCAAATCCAAAGGCGCCTTCCGACTTCTGTTCGATTATTATGCTCCGCGTCTGAAGAGCTTCCTCATGCGTCTGGGCGCAGATGACATGCAGGCCGAAGAAATCGTGCAAGAGGTGATGGTCACTGTCTGGCGCAAGGCCGAACAGTACGATCCAAAGCAGGCTTCGCCGACGACATGGATTTTCCGCATTGCCCGCAACCGGCATATTGATGCCTTCCGTCGTCAGCGGCACCTGGATGCCCAGCCCGACGAACCTATGCTGTCGCCGGCTGAATTGCCCGAGCCCGAAGAGAGCTATCAACTCCTCGAAATCGAAGAGAATGTTCGCGAGGCGCTAAAGACGCTTCCGGAAGAACAGGTGGAACTTGTGAGGGCGTCTTTCTACGAAGGTTTGTCCCATTCGGAGATCGCTGAACGCAAGCAACTGCCATTGGGTACAGTAAAATCACGAATCCGACTCGCCTTTGAGAGACTTCGTTCCACATTGAGTAGGGAACTTTAGAAAAAACAGCTGAACACGGCTGAAAACTACGGGCTTTCCGGCCAGCGTCGGATAAAAGACTTTTGGAGAAGAGACGTGGAAGAAACAGATCTGGGACAGGAATTCTACAGCGCCTATGCCGCTGGAACTCTTGATCCGGCTTTGCGCCTTCTGATCGATACGCGCAAAGCGTTGACAGAAAATCAGACAATCCAGCCAGAGCTGGAAGATGTGATTGCAGGCGAATTTCTTGAACGCGAAGCACCGGCGCCAATGTCGTTTCAGGCGGTGGACCGTGCGCTCGCGAAAATCGACGAGTTAGGCCTCAGCAATGAGACATCACGTCAGGCGGCGCGCTCTGCTGCGACGATGATCAATGAGCTCGTCAGCCTTCCAGATCCGCTTCAGGATATTGTTCTGGAAACGTCAGTGCATTCCGGCTGGAAGTTTGGTGGACCGGGTATCCGTGTCATGCCGCTTGAAGTCAGCCCTGATGTAACAACAGAGCTGATCCGCTTCGAGCCGGGTCATGGCGCACCAAAGCACACACACTCCGGCTTTGAGTATACTCTCGTTGTGTCTGGTGGCTTCAGCGATGAGGCGGGATCTTATGGCCCTGGCGATCTGGCTGTGTCCGGCGAAGGCCGCGAGCACCGTCCTGTCGCGGACGAGGATGGCGTATGTATCGCGCTCATCGTGCGAGATGGTGGCCTGAAATTCTCCGGCTTTATGGGTGTGCTTCAGAAAATCTTCGGTTAGAACCGGGCAGTAAGTTTTTACTGCCGGGGTCTGACATGCACGTTTCCACTTATCTGATGTTCACCGGCGACGCGGAAGCGGCGCTGAATTTCTATCGTCAGGTTTTTCCTGACATGGAAGTTTCAGAGGTGAATCGGTATCCCGAAGAATCCGGTGAGTTGGCGGGTAAGCTGCTGCCAACGCGCATCGTGATCGGTGATCATAATATTATGCTCACTGATAGCCCGAACGTGCACCAGTTCACCTTCACGCCGTCCATGTCGATCTTCATCAACTTCGAAACCGAAGAAGAGCTTGTCGCCGTGCACGACCGCCTGTGCGCGGAAGGTGAACCGCTCATGCCGCTGGATGATTATGATTTCAGTCGGATGTTCGCCTGGATTCAGGACAAGTTTGGCGTGAGCTGGCAGCTAAACCTGCCCTGAGGCTTAAACGCGGCGTCCGCGCTGGAGCGCATCAAGCTCGCGCTTGGACATTGGCCCGCCCGGTTTGATCGGGCGTTCGGCATGGCGCCCCATGGAAATCATGCGGTCATACATGACCAGCGCCGCGGCAACGGATACGTTCACACAGAATTTGGTCGGGATTTTTACCGTGAAGGCGCACTTCTCGATCATTTCAGGGGTCAGGCTGCCACGTTCGCGGCCCAGCACATATGCGGCCGCCGTCGGGTGGCGAAAGCTCGGCAGATCAACGGCATCGTCAGTGAGCTCGACACCGACCAGCGTACAGCCACGCGGCAGCGCCATATCGTCGATTGTGTCCCATTGATAATACGGCACATGTTCGAAGCTTTTCGACGTGTCCGCTTTATAGACGGTACGGATTTTATCTGCGGCGTTGACCGAAAACGCGAAATTAGCACCAAAGGCATGTGCTGTGCGCATGATCGCGCCAAGATTCATGGGCTTGGAAATACCTTCCGCCCCGATTGCAAAATAGCCACGCACGATCAGAATACCTTTACGTCAAACTCGTCACGCCAGGTCGCAAATCCACGCTTCATAATGCTGGTGTTGAAGGGCATCGCGACACGACCGAGCCGATCAATCGCAATCAGGCCGCCTTGTCCACCCAGAAGTGAGATTTCTTCCAGCACGCAGGCCGTCGCATTTTCCAGATCAGACCGCGTATAGCGGATGCGGGCAGACACATCCGAGGCTGCGTTGACGCGCATGAAATACTCGCCCTGACCAGTACAGGATACCGCGACGCGCTCGTCAGCCCATGTGCCGGATCCGATCTGTGCTGAGTCGCTGATACGTCCCGGCGGCTTGTTGGTCAGGCCGCCTGTCGAGGTGGCCGAAGCAAGACGGCCTTCTGAATCCAGTGCAACTGCGCCAACCGTACCGTGCGTGCCGTCATCATAGGAGGCATCGCTGATAATCGGGCGATAATAGCCGTGCGGATTGCCAATGGTTTTCAGGTCGCGCTTTTTCAGGAATTTTTCCGCGCCTTTGCCTGAAAGCAGGATGTGGTGGGAGTGTTTCATCACAGCGCGTGCGCAATCGACCGGGTTTTTATATCCCTGAATGGCCGCTACGGCGCCTGCGCGACGGTTCGAGCCATCCATAATGGCAGCGTCTTGTTCCCATTTGCCTTTAATGTTCGGGCTGGAGCCGCGACCGGCAATGTGAAGCCCTGAATCTTCGAGCTCGTGCACGGCTTCCTGCACAACATCCAGTGCGCTTGCGCCTCTGCGAAGATCGCGCCTTGCGGCTTCGAGAATCTTCTTCATCGACGAAGACACATCAGAGTAGTCGTCTTTATAGCTGGGGCCGGAGCCTCCGTGGATTGCAATGGCCCAGACCGGGTCAGACATAATAGACTCTATTACAATTATGCATCTTGCGACGACTTCACAGATGAAAGGCAGTCAGCTACCGTCCGCGCCATAAGAAATACAACATTTTTGTGTCATGCGGAGAATAAAAAATGAAGGCTGTGGTTTCTACACAACCCGGTGGACCTGAAACACTTGAAATCGTTGATCTGGACTCTCCGGAGCCGGGTCCAAAACAGGTTGTACTTGAAGTCAAAGCCATTGGCGTGAACTTCCCTGACTCTCTGATCATTGAAGACCGCTACCAGTTCAAACCGGAACGTCCGTTTTCTCCAGGCGGTGAAGTCTCTGGCATTGTGACGAAGGTCGGCGCAGAGGTGACGTCCCTGAAAGAAGGTCAGCGCGTGATCGGGTCATGCGGCTGGGGCGGCTTCCGTGAGGAGCTGGAAATCGACGCAAACCGCTGCATTCCGATCCCTGACGAAATGCCATTTGATGAAGCGTCTGCTTTTATCCTTACTTACGGCACATCCTATTACGGCCTGAAGCGCCGCGGCGATCCAAAGCCGGGCGAAACGCTGTTCATTCTGGGCGCGGCCGGCGGTGTCGGCGTTGCGGCGATCGAACTCGGCAAAGCTATGGGCCTCAAAGTCATTGCGGCGTGTTCAACGCAGGAAAAGGTCGATTTCTGTCTGTCTAAAGGCGCTGATGTTGGTCTGATCTACCCGACTGGCGAGCTGGACCGTGGTCAGCAGAAAGAGCTTTCCAACCAGATCAAGGAAATCTCCGGCGGCGGCGTAGACATCGTCTATGACGCGGTTGGCGGCGATTATGCAGAACCAACGCTTCGCGCGCTGAACTGGGAAGGCCGCTACCTTGTTATCGGGTTCCCGGCGGGTATCCCGAAGATTCCACTGAACCTCACGCTTCTGAAATCCTGCGACATTCGCGGCGTGTTCTGGGGTGCATGGGTACGCCAGTTCCCTGATCAGTATGAGACCGATGTGAAAGAGCTGTTCGACTTCTACAAGGAGGGCAAGATCAAGCCGCACGTCTCAAAAACCTTCCCGCTCGATCAGGCGGGTGATGCGATCAAGCATCTGTCAGATCGTAAGGCGACAGGTAAAGTCGTCGTTCTGACCTAGCAAACTTCAAGCCCGGTGATACGCTCACCGGGCTTTTTACATCCGGACCGGTCCGCAAAAGATGACCGGCCATCAAAGGGAGAGAAACATGACCCTAAGTCTTGAGGGTAAAGTCGCCGTTGTGACCGGCGGCGCGAGTGGTATTGGGCTCGGCACTGTCGAATGCCTAATCGAGTATGGCGCAAAGGTTGTTGCCGGTGATCTGCAGGATGAAAAGGGCGCGTCACTCATCGCCCGGTTTGGCGAAGACAAAGTCGCCTACCGTCATTGCGACGTAACTGATGCAGACCAGCTGAAAGCGCTGATCCAGACAGCTGAAGACGAGTTTGGCGGGCTTGATATCCTCTTCAACAATGCCGGTATTGGCGGGCCGCGCGAGGGCATTGAAGAGCTCGATTTCGACGACTACGACAAGATCATGAATCTGCTTTTGAAGTCGGTCTTCATGGGCACGCAATATGCGATCCCGCTGATGAAAAAGCGCGGGGGTGGCTCTATCATCAACACATCTTCTGTCTCTGCGATTTCGGCTGGCTATGCGCCGCTGACTTATTCGGTCGCCAAGGCGGGCGTCGCGCATTTCTCTAAAATGGCAGCTGCCGAGCTCGGAAAATACAAAATCCGTGTGAACGCGATCCGTCCGGGCCTGATTGCGACGTCGATTTTCGGTGCAACGCTGGGCCTTCCGCGTGAACAGGCTGATCAGCTGGCGGCGCTGATTTCGCAAACCGCTGCGGGCATTCAACCTGCCGGTCGGGCAGGGCAGGCGCGCGATATTGCTGAAATGGTGGCCTTCCTTGCCTCCGATGCCTCTGGCTTCATTACCGGTGAAAGCATCACGGTGGATGGTGGCATCACCGTGGGGCCACCGCATTCCTGGAAAGAGGATGCGCCGGGCCCGATGGACGCCATTATGAACATCACTGAAGGCGCTTAGGGGCCGACTAGTCCAATGCCGGATCGAACTATGTTATATAACAGATAGGGAGATCGGCATGTGGCATTGGAAACAGGTTCGATATTTTGCTCTTGGCGGTGCAGCGCTGGTTTCGGCCTGCGCGTCACTGCCAGATTTTCCCGAACTGTCATCACTGGCGCTGTCGGAGGTTCGCAACGGCCCTGACGCGCTACGTCCCGGTTCATATGAGCTCGATCCGCAGCATGCGCATCTCTATTTTGCGATCAACCATATGGGGCTTTCACTTCTGTATGGCCGCTTTGATACGTTTGATGCGAATTTCTCGGTTGATGATAGCCTGACCGGAGCGTCCGACTTCGAGATGGTGATTGATGTGAACTCGCTGTTTGTGTCGACCGAAGCCTTTTCAGAGACGCTGCGCGGTGATGGCTGGTTCAACGCGGAAGAACACCCGCAAGCTGTGTTCAGGGCGCGTGAGATTACCCGCGTGGACGAACGAACGGGTGTTTTGTCAGGCGATCTGACACTGAACGGGCAAACGCAGCCTGTAGAGATCAGGCTGATCTTTAATGGCGGTGCTTTCGTTGCGCTCACGGGCAAATATACCGTCGGCTTTAATGCAGAAGGTAGCTTCAACCGGAGTGATTTCGGGCTTGGTCAGTATGCAGGCCTTGTCGGCGATGAAGTCCAGCTGAGGTTCTCTGGCGAATTCCAGAGAGTGAATTAGACCGCCGGGCCAGCAAATTGTGCGGCATGGAAATGCGATGACGCATCGACCATGTGTGCGATTTCGCTCTGGTCACCATTTGGCGCAGCGCTCACCGTCGAGATGAAGTAGTCGCCAGCACGTTGCAGGCTGATTACCCAGACGGAGCTATCATCTGCTTCCAGAACGAGGCAGCGCAGATCATCCTCAACCTTATAGTCGCGGAAGCTCGCCGTAAGCGATTCTATGGACGAGCCGCCCGTTGCCACGGATGCCATATTGGCTTCACAGCCGACGCTGTAAGTCATGCTGGCGATAGCGCCATTGTCTTCGAAATGGGCAAGCGTGCGTACCAGCTCTTCTTCGGTGTCATGTGGACCGGCAGCGTAGAACTGTACGGTAAAATCAGTGGCCTCAGTGCCAGCTTCATAGGCACAGAAACCGCCTTCGCTGTAAGCGGCAGTTTCGACGCGGGTGAAGTCGTCAACTGACGTCGGGCAGACAACGCCGGACATTTCCTCAATCATGCTGCCATCATCGCGGGTCAGCCATGTGTCAGCATACGCGCCAGCAGACTGGGCGCTCGCAAGCGGTGCGAGGCAGGCGATAGATACGGCGGCGAGTGCGGATGTAACGAGTGACTTGGTCATGAGAATTCCCTTCACCGATTGTTAACTTCCGTCGGTGGGGTTGGTTCCTGATCCTGGCCACAGAATTTTTGACTCAGATGTGATTTTACACTAAAGCCAGCGCAAATTACTGGTTTTCGCGCATTCCCGATCTTGCGGGTGTGCACCCCGCCCAGCGAAGTCTCGCCCGGCGGGGCTTTTTGCTTTAAGTGCTGCACCCATATGTGAGGGATCACGGGAACAGCTAAGAGGAAGTCGCATGTTTGATGCTTTGACAGATCGATTGACGGGTGTGTTTGACGGCCTGACGGGTCGCGGCGCGCTGTCAGAGAAAGATGTCAGCAATGCAATGCGTGAAATCCGCGTCGCTCTTCTTGAAGCCGACGTCGCGCTGCCAGTTGTAAAAGATTTTATTGCCAAGGTTCGCGAAGAAGCCGTTGGCGAAGCGGTGATCAAATCGGTCACGCCGGGCCAGATGGTCATCAAGATCGTCCACGATGCACTCATTGAGATGCTGGGCGGTGAAGATGAAGACGGCACCGCGGCCAAGCTGAAAATCGACTCTCCGCCAGCTGTTATCATGATGGCCGGACTGCAGGGTTCCGGTAAGACGACTACAACCGGTAAGCTTGCCAAGCGCCTCAAAGAAAAAGAGCGCAAGAAGGTACTTCTCGCCTCGCTCGACGTGCGTCGTCCGGCAGCGATGCAGCAGCTTGCAATTCTGGCCGAGCAGGTTGGCGTGTCTTCGCTGCCAATCGTTGAAGGCCAGCTTCCGGTCGATATTACCAAGCGCGCGCTTCAGTCTGCCAAGCTTCAGGGCTTTGACGTTGTCATCCTCGATACCGCGGGTCGTACGACCCTCGACGAGCAGATGATGAACGAGGCGGATGATGTCGCTAAAATCGCCAAGCCGCAGGAAACACTCCTCGTTGCTGACGCGCTGACAGGTCAGGACGCCGTTGAGACAGCCAAGCGCTTCCATGAGCGTCTGCCGCTGACCGGTCTTGTTCTCACACGTATGGATGGTGACGGCCGCGGCGGTGCAGCGCTTTCCATGCGCGCAGTCACTGGCCTGCCAATCAAATTCCTCGGTGTCGGCGAGAAGCTGGATGGCCTTGAAGTTTTCGCGGCCAAACGCGTTGCAGGCCGTATTCTCGGTCGCGGTGACATTGTTTCGCTGGTTGAAAAGGCCGGCGAGCAGATGGACGCCGAAAAGGCCGAACGTCTCGCTAAGAAAATGGCGAAAGGTCAGTTCGATCTTGATGATCTGGCTGAACAACTTCGCCAGCTTCAGCGCATGGGCGGCCTTGGCGGTATCGCCGGCATGCTTCCGGGTGCGAAAAAAGCCAAACAGGCGCTCGCGGGCGCTGATATGGATGACAGTGTCATTAAACGTCAGGAAGCGATTATCTCTTCCATGACGAAGAAAGAACGCGCCAAGCCTGCGCTTCTCAATGCGTCTCGCCGCAAGCGTATCGCTGCGGGTGCGGGCGTAGAGGTGTCAGACGTCAACAAAGTGCTGAAAATGCACAAGCAGATGTCCGACATGATGAAGAAAATGGGCAAGGGCGGCATGAAAGGCCTGATGGGCGCCATGGGCGGCATGGGCGTGTCTCAGGGTGACCTTTCTAAAATGGCTGCGCGCAATGGCGGTATGGGCGGCGGCATGCCGAGCCTTGGCGGTCCGGGCGCGCCGGGTGGCCTTCCGGGTCTTGGTGGCGGCACACTTCCGGGCGGTCTGCCAGGTCTTCCGGGAGCGAAGAAGAAATGAGCGATAAGTCAGAGACTTTTATTCTTTCGGCGGACAGATTTCGTATTGTCCGCGCGATTGGGGCCATTTTTATTGCTGTTGGTCTATTAGCTGTTTTCGTGGATCTTGCGTTCATTAGCGACCACAAAAACGAATTGATGTTTTTTGGATTTGGCTGGGTCCTTGCGACGCTGGTCCTTGATCCTAAGCAAGGTGCTAAATGACCACGCTCGAAGATCTGAAAGCCGCGCACCTTAAAGAGCGTCAGGCTGCTTATGGACGCCTGCGCGGTGGATTCCCGATTCCGATGTCCGGAACCGTTTACTGGCTTGTGATTGCGGCCATGTCGCAAATGTTCGCACCATCGCAGCAGCTCTTTTACAGCTTCGTCGCAAGTGGCGCGATCTTCCCGATGGCGCTTCTGTTCGCAGCAGTGTTCAAGAATGACTTCATGAAAGACAAGGGCGTCGCAACAAGCGTGCTCGTGCCAGCTTTTATTTCCATGCTTTTGTTCTGGCCCATGGTCGTCGTCGCGGTCGCTGAAGGCAGTGCAGATATCGCGCTTGTTATTCTGGCGATTGGCCTGTCGATCCACTGGCCTGTAATTGGCTGGAGCTATGGGCGCACCCCAATTTTCTGCGCCCATTCCATCATTCGCGCGGTTCTGGTGCTTGCGCTCTATTTCCTTTTCCCGGAACAGCGCTTCCTTTTCATCCCGTTGGCAGTTGCATTTGTCTATGCAGTGACTGTATTAGCGCTGATCCTGGATTCAGGACGTTTTGCAAAGGCCAAAGCGGAGGGCGCTGAATGACCTCACCAATGGACGAACTTCTGCGCTTGCGCGCCAGCATTGATAACCTCGATGCCGTGCTGCTGCATACGCTGGCTGAACGATTCAAGCTGACCAAACAGGTCGGTGTGCTGAAAGCCGAGAACGCGCTTCCGCCGTCTGATAAGCAGCGCGAAGCCGAACAGATTTACCGCTTGCGCAAGCTGGCCGATGACGCAGGTCTCGATCCGGCTTTCGCAGAGCAGTTCCTCAACTTCATTGTGGCGGAAGTGATCCGTCACCATGACAAAATCCGGTCAGAGGGTACGGACTAAACCTCTCTATCATTGGGCCTTTCAATGTGACTGGCCTGGAATGAAGCGCCATAAGATACTTAAGGAGATACACCATGGCTCTCAAAATTCGCCTCGCTCGCGGCGGCTCTAAAAAACGCCCGTTCTACCGCGTTGTTATCGCTGACTCCCGTTCACCACGTGACGGCCGTTTCATTGAGAAAATCGGTAACTATGACCCGCGTCTTCCAAAAGATTCCGAGAACCGTGTAAACATCGACGCTGAGAAAGCTGCCGAGTGGATTGCGAAAGGTGCCAAGCCAACTGATCGTGTTGCTCGCTTCCTGAGCCAGATCGAAGTTGACGGCAAGCCGGTTTACACATGGACAGCGGCCAGCAACCCGAACAAGGGTGAGCCAGGCACAAAAGCTAAAGAGCGCGCTCAAGAGAAAGCTGACAAAGCTGCTGCTGCGGCTGAAGCGGCTGCAGAAGCTGAAGCTGCGCCAGCTGAAGAAGAAGCTGCTGCTGAAGAGTAAGCTTTACGCTGCATCTGATATCGAGCCCTCCGCCTTTGGCGGGGGGCTTTTTTTATGCGTCCAGCCGTAAAGTTGTCAGGCATTCAGCTTTGCTCGTATAATTTCATTATATCGAGGTCGAGGGGACGCATAACATGACTGGTTTCAAGACGCTTTTTAAGTCCGCATTGATTGCTGCGGGGCTTATTCTGCCCGCGCAGGCACAGTATGGCTCTGGCGAGCTTCAACTGTTCAGCCTGGATTATTTCGGCGGGCAGACGGCCAGCATAAGGCAGGAAACTGCTCAAATGGGGTTCTCTCAGCTTGGCGATGACACGCGTTCCATTCGCGTTCGTGGCGGTAACTGGATTGCCTGCCGCGATGCTTATTATGCCGGTCCTTGCCTCTATATCAGTCAGGATGTGCAGTCGCTCGGCGAGTTCGGGATGGCGGACACGATTTCCTCCATTATGCCAGCGCCATATGATCTGGCGCTGAAGCACGGTTCTATTTTTGCCCGTAATCCTGCAGGTGGTTTCACCTTTTTCCGCCGCGAGAACAACAACACGGTCATTCCGTTCGAAGCGACGGGTACTGTGGGCAATGGCTCATCCGGTTCGGGCAATTACGGCAGCGGCTATAACAATAATGGGTCCGCCTATAATCAGGGCGGCTCCTACGGCAATAACGATAATTCAGGTTATCCGCCGCCGGAACAGCCACCTTATACTGGCCCACGTAATCCGGCGCTGATCGTCTATGATGAAACGGATTATAACGGGGAGGCGCTCGGGACGAACCGCGACATCTCACGTCTCTGGGATTATGAGTTCGACAACCGGATCAGCTCCGTCGAGATCATCCGAGGTGAGTGGGAGTTCTGCGAGGATTCAAATTTCCGTGGCGAATGCGTTATTCTGACGGCGGACGAAACCCGTCTTTATGCGATCCAACTGGACAATCGCATTTCTTCCATTCGTGAGGTGCCAGTTGGAACGCTTGCACAGCGCGAGGAAGAGGAGCGTCTACGCCGCGAAGAAGAGGCCCGCCTCCTGCGTGAGGCGCTCGCGAGAGCTGATGTGGTTGTGTACCAGCATTCAAACTTTGAAGGTCGCCCATATCCGGTGGAGAACGATATTTCAGGACTCGGTAATACGGGCATGAATGATGAAATCAGCTCCATTCAGGTCCGCCGTGGCACCTGGGACATCTGTTCGGACGGCAATTATCGCGGTCGCTGCGAGACAATTTCTGCGGATATGCCGCGCCTTAACGGCATTCGGATGAATGATAATATCTCGTCCATCCGCCGCGTGAACTGACGCGCTTTCTGAACAAAACCTGCAAGACGCAGTTGTCTCTCATTCAGATAGGTTCCGGTAACCTTGTTTTATCGGGACCTTCAAACATGGAGAGACACGTGAAACTGAAAACAATTCTGACGACACTTTTAGCGGGTTCTGCCTGCGCCCTGATGGCTGCGGCACCTGCGAGTGCTGATCGATACGACCAACGCCGCGGCCCTGCGACGGGCGATGTCGTGCTTTTTGAACATTCAAACTTTGAAGGTCAGGCGGTCGAGATTACCGGCGCTGTACCTTTTCTCGATGAGGCACGGTTTAACGACCGCACAAGCTCTATCGCGATCCGTCGCGGCGCCTGGGAAGTCTGCACAGACGCGAACTTTCGAGGCCGGTGCGAAGTGATCCAGGGCAATGTGGATCGTCTCAACTATTTGCAGCTCAACGATAATATCTCGTCCATCCGTCCGGTGAGCGGCCGTTTTGGCTTCAACCATCGCGGTAATGACGGGCGTTATGGAAATCGTGGTCACGGAAACGACCGCTATGGCGATAACCGTTGGGGCTTTAATGATGGCCCTGCCAGCCGCGCTGACATCGTTCTGTTTGAAGATAGCTATTTTTCCGGTCGCGCACTGGCAGTGAATGGTGACCTGCCTGATTTTGCCGATACAGGCCTTAATGACCGTATTTCATCTATTCAGGTGAACCGCGGTGCATGGGAAATCTGCGTCGACTCTGTTTTCCGTGGTCGCTGTGCAGTCGTGACGCGATCTTCTGATGCGCTGAACGACATCCGGATGAACGACAATATCTCATCGATCCGCCGTATTGGCTGATCCGACTGTGATTGCAGGCCCTGAACCCTCGCTTCGGCGGGGGTTTTTGCATTTTTGGCTTGGTTAAACATCTGTTGCCGAGCGTTCAGGCTCGTTCAGCTAAGTTATCAACATGTACGGGGCTAACTTGAGGAACAGGCTATGAAAAATACAAAATCCGTTCTGAAGCTTTTAGGTGGAGCAGCGGCGGCGCTCGGTTTTGCAGCGACGGCTCATGCTAACCATGGCGAACTCGTTTTGTTTGATGGCGCGAATTTCAATGGTGAAGCGCGCGCGATTAACGGACCGATCGATACGCTTGTTGATCTGCGCTTCAACGACCGCGCCGCGAGCATTGATTTTCAGGGACCAGGTTGGCTCCTGTGTAAGGATTCCTATTACGAAGGTCCGTGTCTGGTTGCACGTCAGCCGATTGCTGATCTCGACCGATTTGGCATGGGCGACGAAATTACGTCGGCTTATCCAATCGACCCTCAGAACCCGTATCCGCACGGCACGGTTTTCGGTGTGAATTGGGCGGGTGATCTCGTTTTTTACGAGGCGGACCTGTTCGGCAATCTCTCCGAGCTCAGCCCGTATGATACCTGGGGTTATTACGCCTATGATTATGGCTATGGCGCTGGCACTTACACGGGTGCTTACGGCGAATTTGGCCGGTATGGCCAGTATAACCCGTACTACCCGCGGTATGACTATAATCAGGCGAGTTGGACCGGCTATCGTGGCCCGCGTAACGCCGACATCGTGCTTTATCGCGACTCCAACTTCCGTGGCTCAGCCTATGGCCTGAACCGGAGCGCGTGGAGCCTTAGCAATCTCTACTTCAATGATGAAGTAAGCTCGATTGAGGTCCGTCGTGGTACATGGGAAGTCTGTACCGATGCGAACTTCCAGGGCACGTGTCGGATCATCGACAACAGCCAGGGACGCCTCAATAGTATTCGTCTGAATGATAATATCTCATCCATTCGACGCGTCGGGCGCGGCTCAGGCAACAATAATGGCCGCTATGGTGGCGGACGTGGAAACCATGGTGGTCGCGATGGCGGCTATAATGGTGGCCGGAATCATGGAAACGGAGATCGCGGCGGACGTCGCGGTGGAAACCGTGGCGGAAACTACGGAAACGCTGATGCGATCCTGTTCGAACACGCCAATTATGGTGGCCGCAGCATTCCTGTGAACGGCAGTATTGGTAACCTCGGCACGATTGGCCTCAATGATGCTGCAAGCTCAATCCGGATCCGTTCGGGCACATGGGAAGTGTGTGAGCATCCGAACTTTCAGGGCCGGTGCCAGGTTGTAACGGTCGATACGAACGCGCTCGGTGGATATCGCCTGAATGACAATATCTCGTCCATTCGCCGCGTGAATGGTGGCGGTGGCCGGAACAATGGAAACGTTGGCGGCGGGCGTCGGGGCGGTGACGATAACGCCCGCGACCGTAATCGTGATCGAGACCGGGATGGTGCGAGAGACCGTAACCGGGACCGTGATCGGGACGGCGCACGTGACCGTAACCGGGACCATAATACGGGTGATCGAAACCGCGATCGCAACAATCGCTATTCCGGCAATACCAATCGTAACGGAAACGACCGTTATCAGGGTAACCGTACCGGTCAGACCGGTGGAACCATTCCGAATACCAACCGTGACCGTGATCGCAACCGCGATGGAAACCGTGACCGCACGAACCGGAACACGCCGCCGAACACAGATGTGTTGGTAGGTGGCCGGAACGGCAATGACCGGATCAACCGCGACCGCAATAATCGCCGCGATCTGCCTGTAGATCGGGTACGCAATGACCGTGGCGATCAGAACGGACGTTGGAACCGTAACCGCGACGGACGCAATGGTGATCGGGCGAACAATCGCAACCGTGATGGTGACCGTGTCAACCGTGGAAATCGTGGTGGCCGCGTTGAGGGCAATCCAAATGCCGGTGCCGAGCCACGCGCGAACCGCGGCAACCGGAATGAAGGTCGTCGCAATGAGGTGAACAATAACCGTCGCAGTAACCAGCCGGTTTCTCAGCCGCAGCGTCCGCCGCGCGTTCAGTCTCCGCCTCCGCCGCCGCCTCCTGCACCGCGTCCACAGGCGTCACCGCCACCACCACCTCCGCCGCCTCCGCCACCACCGCGGACGAATAACCGGAACACAGACAATCTGCCTCCGGGTCTGCGTCGGGTGATGCGTGACAACTAAGGCTATCCCTCTTGCCAGTCCGCAGGGTGTATGAGTAATCCGTCTGCGGCGCTCTTTATCGGGCGCCGCAGATTTTGTTTGGAATGCTATGGCAGTCGATAAGTCTCTTGTTTGTGTAGGTGCGATTGGCGGCGCGCATGGTGTGCGCGGCGAAGTGCGTGTGCGCAGTTTCACGCTCTATCCTGAAGATGTGTTCGCGTACGGTCCGCTTCTGAACGAGACGGGCTCTGTCATGCTGACAGCGAAATCGGCGCGTCCAACCAAGAACCATTTCGTGGTTGATGCCGAAGAGACGAAAACCCGCGAGGAGTGGGAAGCGCTCAAGGGCGAGAAGCTCTACGTCCACCGCGACATGCTGCCAGAGCCTGAGGACGATGAATTCTATTATGATGATCTTCTCGGCCTGACCGTTACCCATACGGACGGGCGCGCGCTGGGTAAGGTGAAGTCGGTCCAGAATTTTGGCGCTGATGACCTTCTGGAAGTCGTCGCACCTGATAATCGTACGGCTTATTTTCTGCCTTTTACCAAGGCAGTGATCCCCGTTATTCGAATGGCTGAAAAAGAACTTCTTGCAGAGCCGGATGAAAGCTATTTGCCTGAGCACTTGCAGACCGGAGAGGGTGAGTCCGCCGGCGAATAGGTTCAGGAGCGGTCATGTCCGGCGCAAAACACGTCTTTACTCATCGTCTGGCGCAGGAAAGCGATATTCCTGCGATCATGGACCTGATGGGCGCCGCGATTACTGTGAATATGCGCGAATTTCTGAGCGATGAAGAGATCATTGCGGCGCGCGAATCTATGGGTGTCGACCGCTCGCTTATCGCCGACCAGACCTATTTCATGATCGAAACCGAGGTGGACGGTAAAACCGTGCTTGTTGCCTGCGGGGGCTGGGGCAAGCGTAAAACCCTGTTTGGCGGTGATGCGACGACTGGCCGTGATGACAGCCTCTCTGACCCTGAAACGGACGCAGCTCGTATTCGGGCGATGTACACGCATCCGGACTGGATCCGTAAAGGGCTTGGGACGTTGCTGCTAGATCTCGGTGAAGGCGCGGCCCGCGACGCCGGCTTTAAGGCGATCGAGCTCGGCTCCACCGTGCCGGGCCTGCCGCTTTATGAAGCGCGGGGCTATGAAGCTTTCCATACCGAGGTGCGCACCAGCGCCAACGGGTTGACCAACACCATCATCCATATGCGCAAGGCGCTCTGAAAAACTTCTCCCGCTGCCGCAACGTGAAGGATTGCGGCGCGATCGCTCCTGCCTCTAGTTTCTTGGAAAGCATCAGGGAGAGAGCGATATGAGCGTGCCAGAGTCCAGAATTCCGGTAATTGTCGGCGTCGGGCAGATCAATGACCGCCCTGAAGTGCCTCATGAAGGAATGGATTCGCTCGGCCTGATGATTGAAGCGCTGAGGCGCGCGGACACAGATGCTGGCGCGGGCTGGCTGGAAGGTCTGTCTGCCATTCTGACGGTTGATCAGATTTCATTCCCGAAGCTTGGTGATTGTTCGCCACAAGTTGCGTCAGCTGTTGGCGCGGTGGATGCGACGTGTCGTCAGACGCCCTATCCGATGGGTGATGGTCCGATACGGCTTCTCAATGAAGCGGCTAACATGATCGCCAAAGGCGAAGCGACCAGCGTTGCCATTACAGGCGGCGAGGCGCTTCGCACGGCAGGCGCGCGCAAAAAGCTGGAAGCTGCCGGAAAAACATCCGACCCGCTGCGCGCGAGCGCGAGTGTCCGCAAGAAGCGCTATTCTGATCTCTTCCTGCTCACGACACCTACGGATGTTTACCCGCTTTATGAGAATGCCTGCCGCGCAAAATGGGGCCAGAGCCTTGAAGAGGCGCAGGCCGAGAGCGGCATGATCTGGTCGAATTTCTCAGAGGTCGCCAATGAGACTGAGGGCGCCTGGATACACAGCCCGAAAACGCCTGAAGAGATTACAACGGCCGATGAGAATAACCGTCCGATCTCCTTTCCTTATACAAAGCTGATGGTTGCTAACTCCTCGGTGAATCAGGGTGCGGCCTTCATTGTGACGAGCCTTGAAGCCGCGCTGGCGCACGGCGTGCCGGAAGACAAGCTCGTCTATGTCGGCCTTGGTGCGCACGCTGAGGAAGTGGGGAATATTCTCGCTCGTGACACATATGCAGATTCCGTCAGCATGTCGGAAACGCTCAATAAAGCGCTGGAATTCAATGGTCTGAGTGTAAGTGATCTGGACGCCGCCGAGCTCTATTCCTGCTTTCCATGCGTGCCGAAGCTGGCGCGCCGCGTCATTGGCTGGCCCGTTGAGCGCCCGATGACCGTATTCGGCGGCCTGACCTTCGGCGGCGGACCGATTGCCAATTATATGAGCCATGCTGTCGTCGAGATGGTGCATGAACTGCGCGCGCAGGGCCGCTATGGCCTTCTGTTCGCGAATGGCGGCTATGCGACTTACAACCATACGATTGTTGTGGGCCGCGACCGGGCTCTCGCCGAACGCTATCCGCAGGAGTTCGACGTGCAGGCAGGAGCAGAAGCCCGCCGCGGTGAGGTTCCGGAATTCGTCGAAGCCTATGAGGGTGAAGGTGAGATCGAGACCTATACCGTCCACTATAAACGCGATGGCAGCGTCCGTTTTGGCGTTGTGGTCGGGCGCACGCTCGACGGTAAAAAGCGCTTCCTTGCGAAAATTCCGGCATCGGATGCAGCGGGTATCGAATTTCTGATTTCAGGCAGGGAAGAGCCCGTCGGAACGAAGGGCTCTGCTGTACCTGCTGACGAGGCTTCTGACGGCATTATGTACTGGAAGCGCGGCTGATTTTGCATGGGTCTGATCAAGCAGAATTTACGACCCGTTAGAAAATCTAACAAATTGCGGACTTGAAACTCTGCGCTCCGATCCGCACTAGTACAGGTAAGACTGACGCGGGAGGAAACCCCTATGAAAGTGAACTCACTACTCGAAACAATTGGCGGCACACCGCATGTTCGTATGAACCGGCTGTTCGGTGACCGTGAGGTCTGGATCAAATCGGAGCGCTCTAACCCGGGCGGCTCGATTAAAGACCGTATCGCCCTCTCTATGGTTGAGGAGGCTGAACAGTCCGGAAAACTGAAGCCGGGCGGTGTGATCATCGAACCGACTAGCGGCAATACAGGCGTTGGCCTTGCGCTGGTCGCAGCGGTGAAAGGTTATCGTCTTATCCTCGTTATGCCGGAGAGCATGTCGATCGAGCGTCGCCGTCTCATGCTGGCTTACGGCGCCGAATTCGTCCTGACGCCAAAAGAAAAAGGCATGAAGGGCGCCATTGCGAAAGCAGAAGAGCTGATTGCAGCGACGCCGGGCTCGTGGATGCCGCAGCAGTTTGAAAACCCTGCCAATATCGACGCGCACGTTCAGGCGACGGCGCAGGAGATTATTGTCGACTTCAAAGTGACGCCTCCTGATGTTCTGATCACAGGCGTGGGTACGGGTGGTCACATCACCGGCTGTGCACGCGAGCTGAAGAAAGTCTGGCCGAACCTGCAAATCTTCGCGGTTGAACCAACTGCCTCGCCGGTCATTTCGGGCGGCGATCCGGGCCCACACCCTATTCAGGGTATCGGTGCAGGCTTCATCCCGAAAAACCTCGATACATCGCTTCTGACAGGCGCGATCCAGGTCGATCCGGAAGATGCAAAACGCTACGCCCGTGATGCGGCACGTCTTGAAGGCATGCTGGTTGGTATTTCATCCGGCGCGACGCTGGCCGCGATCGCTAAAAAGCTTGAAGAACTGCCAGCAGATGCGCGCGTGATCGGCTTCAACTATGACACGGGCGAACGGTACTTCTCTGTGCCGGACTTCCTTCCGGAAGCGTAGATTTATTCCGGTGAGAGGCGGCCTGAGGTCGCCTCTTAACCTTATGCTCGATTCCCCGAGAGCTATCGGCTATAGTGTAGAAAACTATAATAAATGGAGAGGAACACATGGCTGATGGTAGTCAGGACATGGTTCTGCGTCCGGCAGAAATGCTGGCTAAACCGGTCCGTTTGGACCCGGCTTTTTCTAATCCTGAAAAAGTGCTCGATCTGTGCCGAGTGTCGGCGCCGTATAGCCTTGCGGCCAAGGTGCATAAGCGCGCGCAGACCGGTAAGGATGTTCCATGGTTTCGCGTAATGTGGGCTTATGGCGGAAAGGTCGTCGAGCCGCGGTCTGAATTCATCTTCCGCTCTGAGAACTTTATCGAAGGCGCGAAAAAGAGCTTCGATGCGAAGGTTATCGTGCCGCAGGCGCTGATGAATAACATCAATACGCCAATGGCAGCCGGTCCGCCTCATCTTGATTTGCCGAAGTTTCGCGGCGGCGACCGTATGCCGTTCGATCTATTGGTTGCGATGGCCTATTCTGGGCTTTTCCATGACTGGGCCGTGCCGCAGGCCTCCACAATTTCATGGTTCTATCGCGGTCGCGGCGGCGATTTCGATTACTGGCCGGATGGTCCGGACGGGGAGCGCCAAAGCGTTGAGGCGCCTGTCTGGAATGTCGGCTATGTCTCTGACAACGAATATATGTGGCACCGTGTTGGCGCGATTGGCCCGACGGCGAACCATATGGAGCCGGGCACAATTTCCCGCGACGCCCAGCTGCACGCGCATTCCCATGATAAGGGATGGGCGATTGTTGATGGTGAAAACCGCTGGGAGTTTACCGAAGCCGAGACCCGTATATCCATTCTCTGGAAGGCGTTTGCCTTCGAGAATGAGCGCGAATATCAGCGCTATCTCAACAAAGAGCATGACCTCACAATTCCGAAAGTGGTTGAGGTGCTGAACCGCGATCTGGATGCGCGTGGCCTTGGCCGACTGCCGGAGGATTGCGATTTCTCTGATGAAAAAACGCGTAAATTCGTACTTCGCGCCTATCGTCCACGTCCGGTGAATGATGATTACCGGCCGGTGATTGAATAGTCCGGTTTAAACTGAATTCTGACGGGCCATATAATCCGTCAGGAGATTGTTCATGGTAAAACTATCCATTCTGGAACTCGGCCGCGTTCGCGAAGGCAGTGATACGCGCGGAGCACTCGATCTGGCGCGTGATCTGGCTGTGCATGCCGAACGCTGCGGATATGAGCGGTTCTGGGTTGCCGAACACCACAATATGCGCGGGGTCAGCACGGCGGCGACACCGGTTGTGATCTCACACATCGCCAGCGCAACCTCGCGTATTCGCGTTGGTGCTGGCGGTGTCATGCTGCCCAACCATACGCCTTATGTGATCGCCGAGCAGTTCGGTACGTTGGCGACGCTTTACAACGGACGCATTGATCTCGGCCTTGGCCGCGCGCCGGGGACCGATCAGATGACCATGCGGGCTCTGCGTGTGGACCCGATGAAAGCCGAACGCTTCCCACAGGATGTGATCGAGCTGCAGGGCTGGCTCGATGAGGCTGAAGAGGGCCAGAAGATTGTCGCCTCGCCGGGTGTCGGTACGAAAGTGCCGCTCTGGATTCTGGGCTCCAGCCTGTTCGGGGCGCAACTCGCCGCCCAGCTGGGTCTGCCATATGGCTTTGCCTCCCATTTTGCGCCGCAAGCACTGGATGTGGCGCTCAAGCTCTATCGTGAGCGGTTCCAGCCGTCCGAAGCGCTTGAGACGCCTTATGCGCTGGTGGGCGTGAACGTGATTGCGGCTGAAACTGATGAAGAGGCGAAACGCCTTGCGACATCCCAGCAAATGTCATTTGCCAATCTGGTACGCGGCGCGCGCCGCTATCTGATGCCACCGATTGACGATATCGACACATACTGGACGCCAGCCGAGAAGGCGCAGGCGGCGGGTATGCTGGAATGTACGATTATTGGTGGGCCGGAGACGGTGAAGAAAGGCCTTGATGCCTTTATCGAGCGTACACAGGCGGACGAGCTGATGATCGTCTCTGACATGTATGATCCGGCCAAGCGCTTCCGCTCTGTCGAGATCATTTCAGAGGTCATGGGCGCCAAAGAAAAAGCCCCGGCCTGAACCGGGGCTGATCTGATCCATTATGCAAGATGGCGGTCGAACAGCATGAGCAGGCGGCTCCATGCCCGTTCGGCCTGTTCTTCGTTATAGACCTGCGAGTCCGGCGGGCACCAACCGTGCATGGCGTCCTCATAGACCTCGACTTCTGCAAACAGCATGTTTTCATCGAAAGTGTTGGCCAGAACCGTTTTGGCTTCCGGATCCTGTTGGTCGTCATTATCAGCGATGGCGATCAGGAAAGCTGCGTTCATCTCCGGAACGAGATTATGCGGGCTGCCGTCTTCATCTGTGACGAGGCCGCCGCCATGGAAGCTGGCGCCTGCACCGATCCGGCTAGGCAGAGCTGCAGCAGTGCGGAAGGTCATCGGGCCGCCCATGCAATAGCCCATCGTCCCGATCGGGCGCGACGTCGCCACAGCATCCTGCGCATCGAGCCATGCCGCGAAAGCACGTGCGTCGGTGACATTCGTTTCTGCCGAAAGCGAGCGATAATGCTGGATCAGGCGTGGGCGGACTTCCGGATCGGAGAAGCTTTCACCTGGCTGGATCACCGGAGCGGTCGCCGTACGATAATACGGGTTCACAACCAGTACCGAATAGCCGGATTCTGCGAGGCGCTTGCCCATCATGCGGAAGGCAGGGCGAAGGCCCATAATGTCCGGCCAGATGATGACGGCGGCATGTGAGCCTTCTGCCGGATGGACGAAATAGCAGTCTGCTTCGCCATCAGGCGTGGTGATGGTGACGTCCTGTTCCATCACATTAAGAGCGTCTGCCACGGCTGGTAAAGCGGCGATGAAAGCGGCCCCAAGGCCGAGCTTTGCAAAGTCACGACGGCTGAGAAGACCTTTCCTCTTCAGCCATTCAATATTCTGTTCAGCGGTTCTGTCGTTGCACATGAAAACCTCCCTTGTCCTTTGGACTTAGGCCAATTGGGCAGCGAGAACAGAGCTGGTGTCAAGGGAAGCTTGAACACGTTTATGCTATCTGACGTACATCATCGCAAAGCCGTCATAGCCTTTACAGCCCATGGTTTGCAGCGCCGTACAGTCGAGTTGCGGGTGGTCTTTCAGCATATCGAGAAAGGTTCTGACGCCGCGAATGGACGGGTCTTTGCCGCTATCATCGAGAATGCGTCCATTGCGGATGACATTGTCAGCAATGATCAACGTGCCGGGGCGTGACAGCATGAGTATCTGGTCGAGATAAGTCGGGTAGCGGATCTTGTCAGCGTCGAGGAAGATGAAGTCGAACGGCTTAACGCCGTCATTGATGAGGATGTTGAGGGACTTTTCTGCGGGGCCGCGCCGGATTTCGATCAGGTCTGCAAGGCCAGCATCATCAAAGTTGCGCTGGGAGAGATCGGCATTCACATCCTGAAGTTCCAGCGTGATCACCTTGCCGCCTTCCGGCAGGGCGCGTGCCAGCCAGATGGTTGAGTAACCTGCAAACGTGCCAAGCTCCAGAATGCGCTTTGCGCCAATAGACTTTGCCAGAATGTTGAGAAATGCACCCTGAAGCGGAGACACAGCCATTGGCGGAAGGCCGGCCTCATCCTGCCGTTTGAGCGTCAACTCGAGCGTCTCATCGGGCGGCGTCAGCCGTTCTTCCAGATATGCATCCACATTATCGAAGACCGGATTTTCGTTTTCATACATGAGAAAGGCTCAGGCGAA
>CENJ01147842.1_pt1 | contig 38258 bp, 36 predicted proteins | sample 356161 | NCBI WGS metagenome assembly CENJ01 (sample SAMEA2619531, study PRJEB7988) | marine metagenome | biome: marine biome (ENVO:00000447); feature: surface water layer (ENVO:00002042); material: "saline water (ENVO:00002010), including plankton (ENVO:xxxxxxxx)" | depth 5 m | reverse complement strand
CATCAGGAGAAATTTTTTTTGAAGGTAAAAATTTGTTATTACTTAATGAAGATGAATTAGACAAAATTCGTTCAAAAAACTTTGGATTTATTTTTCAAAACTTTTACTTAATTAAACACTTAAATATTGAACAAAATATAATGTTAGTTCAAGATAATACTAACAAGGAAAGAATTAATCTATTAATTAAAGAGCTAGGTTTAAAAGATATAAAAAAAAAATTAGTTAAAAATCTTAGTTTTGGTGAGGCACAAAGGGTAGCTATTGCAAGAGGGGTTGCAAACGAAGCAAAAGTAATTTTTGCTGATGAACTTACTTCAGGATTGGATGATAAAAATACTGAAAAAGTAATGAAACTTATTTTTAAGCAAATAAAATTAACAAATTCAACTTTAATAGTCTGTACTCATGATAAAAGAATCAAAGGACTTTTTAAAAATGTATTGGAAATTAAATAATGAGTGATCTAAAGTTTGTATTTTTTTCATTAAAATATAGGTTATTAAATACTTCATTATCTTTAATTTTGATCGTTTTTGGAGTATTTACAGCACTAATTTTAGCTCAGTTAAATAATCATTTTAACAATAGGTTAAAAGCTGATGGAAAAAATATTGATATCGTTGTTGGTGCCAAAGGAAGTCCACTTCAAATGGTTTTATCCACTGTTTATCATGTCGATATTCCAACTGGAAATATTTCATTAGATCTAGTTCAAAACTATATTCAACATCCTCAAATTGAGAATGCAATTCCACTTGCACTTGGAGATAATTGGAATGGATATAGAATTGTTGGTACTACATTTGATTATATCGAACACTATAATGCAGAAATATTTAAAGGAAGAAAATGGGAAAATAATTTTGAAATAATAGCAGGTTCTTCCATTGATGTTCAAATTGAAGAAACCTTTTACGGCTCTCATGGTTTATTAGATTCCAACAATCAACATGAAGATGAGAAATATAAGGTCGTAGGAATTTTAAAACCAACCAACACTGTTATTGATAGATTGCTTTTAACATCAGTTGATTCAGTTTTGAGCATTCATGATCATCCTCAGATAAATGAGAGTAATGTAAATTATCGAAATAAACCAGAACAAAAAAATAGTACTATAAAAGTTGATACCTTACCCAAAGAGCATGATCATCATGAAATTAAAACAAGTCATGAAGAACATAATCATGAAGAAAATAAAAACACTCACCACCACCATGAGCATCATAAAGTTGAAAGCTCAAATAACAAAAAGAATACCAAAAATCTAAACTTAGATAATTTAATCGAAAATAAAATAAATAATGACAAAAATATAGTAAAAAATTCTTTTGAAAAAAAAACCTCTGAAATTACTGCAGTTTTAATTACCACTAAATCTCCGATTGCAAATGTTAATTTGCCTCGTCTTATTAATAGAGAAAGTTCGTTGCAGGCTGCCAATCCAGCATTAGAGATTACCCGTCTGACATCAATTTTTGGTTTGAGCTCTAAAAGTTTGACCATCTTTTCTTCAATTTTAATTATAATTTCAATCTTAAGTATTTTTGCTGGCTTAATTACTAATTTGGATAATAGAATGGGAGAACTTGCAATATTGAGAGCCATTGGTTATTCAAGAAAAAGAATTTTTAAAATAATTATTTTAGAGGGAATGTCAATTGTTGGAATTGGTCTTTTTATTGGAATTTTAGTTGGGATAGTAGGTTTTGAAGTTCTAACCAAAATCATTATTCCATTAAATACAATTCAGGCAAATTTTCAGTTTAATCTAAGCTTTTTTTTAATAGTTTTTACTGTGATTTTATCAGGTTATTTAGCAGCCATTTTTCCAGCAATGAAAGCATCAAAAATAAATGTTGCACATCAACTTACAAAAAATGTATAAATACATTCAGTTATAATGAAGAGTTTTAATTTAAAAATACTTATTATTTTCCTAATTTCCTTTTATTTTAAGGAATTAAATACATTTGAAATAATCGATGGTGATCTTGAGCAACCAAATGAATTACTTTCTGCTGTTGATGATTTTATAGATTTACCGACTGGAGGTATTTCGTGGAAAACATTTAGTGAAACCGGAATGAATGAATATTCCTTTACTGACGATAATGGAAATGATTGGATTGGTTTTCGTCCAGTTTTTAAAGAAAAAATTAAAAATTTAGAATCTAGAGAAGTTTTAATCCAGGGTTACATGTTTCCTTTAGAACAAGATGAAAAACAAAAATTATTTTTACTGGGCCCCTTTCCACTTACTTGTCCGTATCATCCTCATACTTCCTCAAATCTATTAATTGAGGTTCATGCTATTAAGCCGGTTAATTTTTCATATGATGCTATCAACATTAAAGGCAAATTAGAGCTTGTACCTATAGATGATGAATTTAACATTTTTTATCGTCTTAAAGATGCTAAACAAGTTTTTGGCTAGTTTGATAAATTTAAGATTAGTATTTTTTAACAAAAAATTTGATCTACATAAAAACATCGGTAAAATCTTCCTCCAGAAATGTAGTCTTGATATTTTAATTTTAGTTTTTTTTCAATTTCTTTTTTCTTGAACTGTTCTTTTTTTATTTCTGCCATCTCCAGAAATAAATAATACTGCAGCATTGCACCATTTTCTGATAATTCTTTTGATTTAATCATTTCTTTAATTTTTGAAATAGAGCCTAAAAATCTTTTATTTTCTAATTTACAATTCGTTGAACCATTGCAATTACTCTCAATTTTTTTTTCAGCACAAGTATTTATTTCTGAGAAGGTATCGTTACTTTTTTCACATTCAATATAGTACTCATGCGAATATCTTTGAACACTGCAAGCGTTTAAAAATAAAAGAAAAAATATAAATAAGATTTTAATCATCATTTAAATATCTATCATTGTCTAAAATATTCTTAGGGCATTCGTACTTCTTTTCAGAGAGTTCAATTCTCTTTTGACCCTGAATAATATTATAAACACAAAATTTCTTTCCATCTATTTCAAATGATTTTGCTAACCCCATACCCATTGGGCCAGCAAATGTCTTTTCATTCTTAACTTTTTTATCGTTAATAATATGAATTTTAGCTTCATTACTATAACTCAAAGTTTGCAAAGAAATATAAATAAGTGTAAATGCAACTGAACTCATAATATTTGATATTATTATAAACTAAATTTATAAATTTTTTCAATTTAAATTCCCACCAAGCATTTTAAAAAAATTTCTTAAGAAGTCATTTTCAAAATTTCTTAAATTTTTATAAGCTACATGCTGGTCATATTTTTTTAAATCAACTTCTATTCCCCATAAAGATTTGTAATCATGCGGAAGCGAGCCATATCTTAGGTCTGCTATTACAGTACTATAATCAGGATGCAAAAAAATAAAGTTTTGAGAAAAATTTGCAAATCTCAGTATATCCTGCCTATGAATTGAATTTTCAGGAATCTCAGAGAATATTGTGTTTTTATTAATAACATTTAATCTATCACCCTTTCTATGACTCTTAACTGAGAATAATGGGATATAAACTGCATTCAGATAATAAAAGTTCTTCGTTTGATAAATACTTCTCCAAAGAATATTATTACCAAAGGTTGGTTTTAATAATATTCGTTCAATCTTATGATTTCTTTTTTCAGCTAAATCGATTACGTACTTTTTAATCTTTTCTTTTTTTACATAGCCAAAGACAAGATAAATTAAACATAGTAAAGTTCCAATTTGAACAAATACTCTGGATTTTTTCAATAAAAACACTGTAAAGAATAAAAGTAATAAAATTGAAAAAAATGGATCAACAACTGAAATTAAATTCCATGATATTCTATCATTAGAAAAGGGCCAAAATAGACTAGTTCCGTAGCTTGTGCAAGCGTCTAATAGACCGTGACTAATAAAACCTATGAATATGTAAAGATATATATTTTTAAATGAAGATTTTGATTTATTTAATAAAAAAAAAAAAATACAAGCTAAAAAAAGACTACCAAAAGGACTAAAAATTAAAGAATGTGTAAAATGTCTATGAAAGTCAATAAATAGTAGTGGATCATTGTCTGATTTAATTAAAACATCAATATCTGGAAAAATACCTCCAACTGCTCCTAAAATTGATGCTTGTTTTAAATGATCTTTTTTTGAAATTGATCCCGCTAAACTTGCACCAATCAATCCTTGGGTAATAGGTTCCATTATCTTATAATCAACAAAATATATTTTTTAAATTATCAACGGGTCAGTTATACCAAATACTTGAAATAGAATAAAAACAATTATTCCACTTAAAAAAAGATAATAAATAGTTGGAATTATAGTAATTCTAAGAGTTGCTCCTTCATTACCCAAAAGTCCCACTGTCGCTGAGGCAGCTACTATATTATGGATAGCTATCATATTGCCAGCCGCCGCACCTACACTTTGTGCGGCGACCATTAGTGCTCCTGAAATATTGAGTAAATTTGCCGTTTCAAATTGGAATTGGCTTAACATAAGATTACTAACAGTATTGGATCCAGCAAGGAAAGCACCAATTGCTCCAATTGCAGGAGCAAATAAAGGATAAAACTGCCCCATAAGCTCTGAGGTTCCTTTTGCCATTGCTATTGGCATACTGGGAATATCAAGTGTATTTATTCCTGAGTTAATCATTATTCTTACAAGCGGAACAGTAAAAATTAAAACAAATGCTGCGCCAAATATTGTTCTAGAAGATTCACTAAAAGCATTTGAAATTTGAGGAAAACTCATTTTATGCATAATAAATGTTAATATGCAAACGAATACAAGTATCCCTCCAGGAAGATAAATAATTTGAAAACCTGCATCAATGTCATTTTCACCTAAAATATCTAAAATTTTAAAATCCAAAGATTTTAAAAAAAAACTAATTGGTTCAAAAGTTCTAGTTAGAATTAGAAAAAAAGCTAAAGCTAAATATGGGCACCAGGCTAAAAAATTACCTATTTTTCTATTGTTTATATTTTCCATTTTTCGCTCAGAGTTAATTGTCCATTTGGAAGAGGATTCTGGGGTCTTAGGAAAGTCCCATTTATCTTTGGGAACTAAAAAATTGAATTTTACTGCAGTGCTTACTAAAGCTAAACCCATTAATCCACCTAAAATAGAGGGAAATTCTGGACCTAGAAAAACTCCTGCAAGTGCGTATGGAATTGTAAAACTTAATGCTGAAAATATTGCAAATGGAAAGATTGAGATTCCCTCAAACCAGGATTTATTTTTACCAAAATATCTTGTCATGATCATTACAAGTAACATAGGCATGAAAGTTCCACATACAGAGTGAATTAAAGCAACCTCAGTCACTATTATTGAAAAGTAAGAATCCCATTCTAGTCCAATAATATTCAATTGTTCTGTTATTTCTGATTTATTTAATCCCCCTTGCACTCCGACAATCATTGGTGTTCCTACAGCTCCAAAAGATACAGGTGTTGATTGAATCATCATTCCGAATACTACAGCAGATAATGGGGGGAAACCAATTGCGACCATTAAAGGAGCTGCTACTGCAGCCGGTGTCCCAAATCCTGATGCTCCTTCAATAAAACACCCAAACAACCATGCTATCAAAATGACTTGAATTCTTCTATCCGGACTAATGTTTGAAAATCCTCTTCTAATTGTCATGATTGCCCCAGAATATTTCAAGGTATTTAATAATAATAATGCACCAAAAATTATCCAGACAATTCCGATACTTATTACCAAGCCTTGAAGAATGGAAGCTGATATTCTTATGAAACTTACTTCCCAAAAAAAATATGCTAAAATACAAGTACAGATAAAAACAATTGGCATTGCAATTTTCGCTGAAAGTTTAAAACCAATAAGAAATAAGCCTGCTAATAAAATTGGAGAAAAGGCTAAAAAAGTGTAAGTAAAATCTTCCATATATTTTGATGCTTATTTAAAATAAAAAAAATACGTGTAGTTATTTTTAATATTTATAAAGTAATTAATATAATATATTCATCTTTTATATTATATTTTTAATGAATTTTTTGAAAATATTATTATTTTATGAATATGTATAATACGTCCATTTTTGATAGATCAGAATCGCAGCTTAATTCTTTTTTAAAAAAAAAAATTTCTAATTACAGCAGGTATAGAAACTTTGACTTTGGTAGTTCAGACTCTAATTATGTTTCTAAATTATCACCATTTATATCACATAGGATAATACTAGAATATGAATTAGTTTCTAAAGTGCTTGAAAATTATAAATATTCTGAGGTAGAAAAATTTATTCAGGAAGTATTCTGGAGAATCTATTGGAAAGGATGGTTAGAGCATAGACCAAGTGTTTGGTTTGATTATGTTAAATCGGCCAATCGAAATGATAATTTTAAAGATTTAATCAAAGCATACAACGGAGAAACTAAAATAGAATGCTTTAATGAGTGGGTAAGAGAATTAAAAACAAAAAATTATCTTCATAATCATGTGAGAATGTGGTTTGCTAGTATTTGGATATTTACTTTTAATTTGCCATGGCAGATGGGAGCTAATTTCTTTCTAAAACATTTATTTGATGGAGATGCTGCTTCAAACACACTTAGCTGGCGATGGGTTGCAGGATTACAAACAAGAGGCAAACACTATCTTGCAAGGAGCATGAATATCAAAAGGTATACTAATAATAGGTTTGCAAATATTGACCTTAATGAGAATGCGCTTCCAAAAGAAGAATCTACATTTTATTCTATTGAAAATAATTTACTAACTTCAAATTTTGAACCCAAAAATGAAAATTTATTGGTTTTCGAAAATGACTTACATGTTACCTCAAGAAAAATATTATTTCAAAATTATAAAAAGATTTATGTGCTATTACTTAGTAATAGCAACCGAAGAATTGAACTCAGTGAAAAAGTTATTAATTATAAAAGTGAATTGTTGAACGATTTCAAAAAAGAATTTAAGAATAATATTATTAGTGTAAATACATCTAATTTCCAGGAATTAATAAATGATATTATAGAAATCGATATAATTTATCCTTTTATTGGTGAGAATTTAGATTTCATATTAAATTTTAAAAATGAAATTAAACAAAAAAAATTTAATTTTATTTTCAGAAAAGAGGATATTTTTTGTTTTAAATTTGCAAAAAAAGGTTTTTTTAATTTTAAAAAAAATATTCCAAAAATAATTGAAGAATTTGAGTTATAAAAAATTGATTTATACAGTAAAATAAATAAAATAAGATCATGAAATCTTTCGAAAAAAAAGTTTTAGATTTTTGTATTAAAAATAAGCATAGGGTTACTAAGTCTCGGTTGAATGTGCTGAAGATTGTTTCTTCAAGCAAAAGACCCATTAAAGCTTATGATATCTTATCTGAACTGTCAAAACTCGTAAAGAATCCAAAACCACCAACAGTATATAGAGCAATTGACTTTTGGAGAGGTATTAACTTTATTCATAAAATTGAGAGTTTAAATGCGTATACAATATGCGAATCTGACAAGCCTCATAAAGGAACTCAATTCATGATATGCAATGATTGTGGTGCTGTTACCGAATCTCATTTTGGAAAACTGCCATCTATATTCAAAAAAACTCTACAAGAAAATATGTTTGAACAAAAAAGTTGGAGCATAGAGATTACAGGTATATGCAGAAAATGTTTATAAAAAAATATTTTAACTAAAATTTTGACTATTATGCTTAGATTCAAACATTATGAATAGTTTATATGCACTTCTCAAGTACTAAAGATTACATATCTACTTTAGATTTAACTGTTGCTGTTAATGCAGCTATTTCCCTAGAAAAACCGTTGCTTGTCAAAGGCGAACCAGGAACAGGAAAAACAGAATTAGCTAGACAAGTCGCAAAAAGTTTAAATTTAAAAATCATTGAGTGGAACATAAAATCGACAACCAAAGCTTCTCAAGGATTGTATGAGTTTGACGCTATAAGCAGATTAAGAGATAGTCAAATGAAAGTAAATATTGATAATATTGAAAAATATATTAAAAAGGGAAAAATTTGGGAGGCTTTTGAATCCAGTGAAAAATTAGTTTTACTCATTGACGAAATTGATAAAGCAGATATTGAATTTCCAAATGATTTACTGCAAGAATTAGATAGAATGGAGTTTTTTGTTTTTGAAACTAATAAACTAATTCAAGCAAAGTCTAGACCAATTATAATTATAACTTCAAACAATGAAAAAGAATTGCCAGAAGCTTTTTTAAGAAGATGTTTTTTTCATTTTATTCAATTTCCGGAAATTGAAACATTAAAAAAAATTGTTAAAGTGCATTTTCCTGATATAAAAAAACAATTATTAAATGCTGCTATTTCTAAGTTTTTTGAAATAAGATCAGTTCCAGGTCTTAAAAAAAAACCATCTACATCTGAGGCTTTAGATTGGATTAAATTGCTGCTTATTGAAGATTTGGAACCCAGTGATTTAAAACAAAATTCTAAAGAAATTCTCCCTAAACTTTATGGAGCTTTAATCAAAAACGAGCAAGATATACAACTTTTTGAGCAATTGGCATTTATGTCAAGAAATAACGATTGATTTAATGTTCTTAGAATTTTTTATAAAGTTAAAAGCTTCAAATTTGCCGGTTTCTCTGAATGAATATTTAACTTTATTAAAAGCATTACAGTTAAATTTTATTCAATATGATATTGAAGAATTTTACTTTTTAACCAGAACTACGTTAATAAAAAATGAAAACCTGATAGATAAGTTTGATGTTATTTTTGGTGAACACTTTAAGTCTATTGAAAAGATCCAATTTGAAGATGTTGCTAAATTTTTTAGTATTCCTAATCATTGGATAGAAAAGTTATTTGAGAAGGAATTTTCTAAAGAAGAAATGTTAAAAATAAAGTCCTCCGGTGGTTTCAAGAAACTTATGGAAAAATTTAAAAAAAGACTTGAAGAACAAAAAAAAAGACATGAAGGTGGAAATAAATGGATAGGAACTTCTGGAACCTCACAATTCGGTGCTTATGGTTATAATCCAATGGGAATTAGGATCGGACAAAGTGAAAGCAGACATCGAAAGGCTTTAAAGACATGGGACAAAAGAAGATTCAAAGATTTCGATGATTCAAAACAATTAAACTCTAGGGGTTTACAAGTTTCCTTAAAACATTTGCGACAATGGGCTAGAACAAGCATAGAAGAAGAGATTGACATTAAAAATACTATTAATTTTTCTGCTAAAAATGGTTATTTAGATATAAAAAAAAAAAAACAAAAAGAAAATTCTTTAAAAGTTATTCTCTTTTTAGATGTTGGTGGCTCAATGGATGATCATATAAAAAAAGTTGAGAGTTTATTTTTTGCCGCTAAAAGTGTTTTTAAAAATTTAGAATACTTTTATTTTCATAATTGTCTGTACGAGGGTGTTTGGAAAGATAATAAAAGAAGATGGAGCGAAAGATCTTCTACAAATGAAATTATAAGAACTTATGGTAAAGATTTTAAATGTATTTTTGTTGGTGATGCCTCTATGAGTCCTTACGAGATATTGATGCCCGGAGCTAGTAATGAACATTATAACCAAGAATCCGGAAAATTTTGGTTGAGTAGAGCCCTTTCAAAATGGTCCTCTAGTTTATGGATAAATCCCGTTCCAGAAAATAAATGGCAAATAACTGAATCGATAAGCATTATAAAAAAAATTTTTTCAAATAGAATGGTTCCATTAACTCCTCTTGGTATAAAAGAGGGAACAAAACTTTTATCTAAAAGATGGGTAAATTAACTATCAGATTGTAATAATATTTAAAATAGTTATTTTAAATACATGCGAAATAATATCATAGTTTTATTCTTTTTATTTTTTTTTTCGAATACAAATTACGTATTCAGTCTTCCTAAGTGTAATGGTAACTTTGTTGAACACTGTTTTGGTGTAATAAACCACTCCAATGGAGAAAAATATGTTGGAGAAGTTAAAGATTACAAATACAACGGAAAAGGGACCTATTTATATGTTAATGGTAATAAATATGTTGGTGACTTCAGAGATGGTATTCAACATGGTAACGGGGTTTTTGATTTTGCTAACGGTGATAGATACGAAGGTGGTTTTAAAGATGGACTTTTCCATGGATATGGTAAGGCAAAATTTTCATATGGAGAAGAATATGAAGGAGACTATTTTGAAGATTTACCCCACGGCTTTGGTACACAAATATTTGAAGTGGGTGATAAGTACATTGGCCACTTTAAATTTGGAAATAGAGAGGGTAATGGCACCTATACATTTTCAAATGGCGATATATATGAAGGAGAGTTTAAGAACAATCTATTTGACGGTAGAGGGGTACTCACAAAAAAAAATGGTGACAAAAAAAAAGGGATTTTTAAAAATAATAAGTTTATAGATGAATAACAAAACTTAATCCCAAAGTAACTAATTTGATTTTATATAAAACCAAACTTTAGAATTCAAAACATTCTTTCTGAAAAAAATATTGATGCATTGAATACATAGATAATTGAAGATGCAATTATGTTTAATCTAGCTTTTCTTCTAGTTAAATTTAATTTCTGGATATCACTGTTATCAATTTCAACCTTTGTCTTTAATTTTTTTTTATAAACTTCAAAACATATTATTAATAAAAAAAGAAGAGATGTAAGAGTAAAGAAATAAATATCAAATGCTTCCAAAAACTCAAAATTTACTACTAATGATTCAAATATTAATAAACTTGTAAACACAGACATTGTGCCTAAAAGAATGGGAATACCACAACACAAAAAATGTGTTAAAGTAAAATAAAATAGAACATAAGAAGAGTAATACTTAAACATTTTTTTATATTAATAAAAAACCTTTAACAAAAAATTAAAATGTCTGCCAGGAAGTTGTACAGTGTCTTTTTTTGATTCCAAATGACTTCTTCCAACTACATCTAATAAATTCAAAGCTGAAAATACTAAATGTCCAGAGATTGTGGAATAGGAAAAATCTTTTGTAACATCAAAATCAAGTCTAGAATGTCCACCTGTGCGCGTTTGAAAAGGTCCAAGAAATCCTTTACTAAAATAATGATTATAAGTTAAGTTTGAATCTAAACTATCTCCTAATAGCTGCAAACCGGCATTAACTTTAGATTGAGGAACTCTTGTAATAGCTTTATCAGTAGATGTTTTATATCCTTTAATGAAGTCAAACATAAAATTTGTTAGAATGTTAAATTCATTTATACTTGCAAAATTATATCGACCAGAAACCTCAAGGCCTGTAAACATTGCATTATATTGTTCATGAATAACATTGTTAAAATCTTCACCCTCGACTGCTACAGTTGTACCGTCTCTATCCGCAGCTATAAAATTATCAATATAATTTAAATATGTTTCAACTTGTAACTTGTCTAAATCATTTTTGTAAATATTACCTAATGAAAAATTGTAAGAACTTTCAGTTGTTAGGGTAGATTCACCATTCTCAAAATTTTCAACAGCATGATGTGCCCCATTAGCAAATAATTCAACTGGATTTGGTGCTCTTTGGGTGAAATCAAAACCAATAAATGAAGTATTATTTTCTATAAATTCTTTTCTTGCCGTGGATGAAAAGGATACTGGAAAGAAACCTTTTTCATTGCTTGAATTTTTAAGGTTCACAGATTCAAGACGACCACCAAGATCTATTTCAATAGTATTATATTTGAATTTTTCCAAAACAAATAAACCAAAACTATTTGTTTTTGTTTTTGTTAAATGAATTTCCTCATCTCCTTTAGCTCCTTGATCGAGATTCTGATAATGAAACCCTATTAATCCCTCAAGGTTATTTGAAAATAAGGATTTATGATTTAGTGAGGTTTTAATTTCGTAAGAGTCATTGAAAAACTCTATGTTATGTTTATCAGCTAGAACTCTTTCCGCATGACTATATTCTGAAACAGTTCCTTCTAAGTTTACTTTTTCAAATAAACTAGAATCTAAAGCAATACCGGCTTTGAAATTAAAAGTATTTCTTGTAGGATTAATTGTAGTTCTATTTTCCACACCTTCACCTCCCGGCAAACTATATTCAGCTTCCAATTTGTCTGCAGCAATCCCGAAAAAATTTTCACCATTATTGTAAGTAAATCCAAATCCACCTGTAAAATTTGACTTCGCAGAATTGCCTTGATTGGCTGATGTATTTGCTAAATTATAAGAACTAGCACTTAAAAAACTTCCCATCCCCCTAACTGTATAATTATCAATTGATTTGGTACCCTTAAGAGCCGACTTAAGTTCACCACCGGAAGTGCTGTAACCAAAACTAGCCTGAACACTTTGATCGATAATCGGTGTATCAACAGCAATTAAAGGATTAATAATATTTACAACACCTGCGAAAGCATTATTTCCATATAGCAATGTTGCAGGACCTTTAATAATCTCTATCTTATCAATCAAAAGTGGGTCATAACCCACTATGTGATCTTCTCCAAACTCAGAAACGTCACTTAGAAAACTATTATTTTGAAGAATTCTTACCCTTGAATTTGACATACCTCTAATCAATGGTCTAGAAGCGTTACCTAAACTTGTAGAGGATAAACCAGGTAAATCATTCAATATACCTCCAATTGAGTATTGTCCTTTTTTTTCAAGCTGATCATTTTCAAAAAGTATGTTTCCACGATCACCGTCAAAATTTGATGAAGGTTTAATTTTTGAAGTAACGAATAAATCAGGTGCAGAAAAAATAGTTTCAAGATTTTCAGCGCTAGCCTGGTTTACAAAAAATATTATCGTCAAGAATTTTAATGAATTTTTCAAAATGATATACCTTTTTTTGAAAGATTAAAGTGTTATAATATAACAAATATAGTAGTGTTATAATATAACAAATATAGTTTTGTCAACACAACACTTTTCTTTTTTTGGAAATAATTAAGGTATTAAAATTTTGGTAGAGCCATTAATTTTAACGCTTGAAAAAATATTTGTTTTAAATTAAATATATAAGTATGAATTATCCTAAATTTTTACTAGTTATGTTTTCTGTAGTATGTTTTATTCATTCTACTACATTTAGTAATATTAATGATTTTTGTTTAGAAAAAATAGAACATCAAAGTCAGGTTCAAGAAATCTCCGTTCATGATAAATCTTGCCATAATCAAAATAATAACGTTGATAAAAGTAATATAAAGTTATGTTTGGATTGCCAATGTTATTTGAAAAATGTTTCAACTCATAAAAATCATATATTATCAATGGTTAATTTTGGTAATTCGTTCGAAATTTTTTTAATTTCTAATCATTATTCATTAATAAGTGAACTAAAAGATCCACCTCCTAAATATACCTCCTAATAATTATTAAAAAATAGAGAGACGTATGTCTTTCTTTCGTAAATTTTATTTGGAGATTATATGTTTAAATATCTTATATTTGTACCTTTTTTATTTTTAGTTTTTACAACTGATGTCAAAACTAGACCTATTTCTTATCCTAATGGTTGGACAATCATGCAGATGAATGACGTAAACAAAAATAGTGTTCACATTCACTTGAGCCCTTCAGTAAAATATTCTCTAGGCTATAGAGCAGAATATTGGAGAAAAAAAGAATGGCAATTTCATGGTGCACAATTTAACTATCTGATTAATCGAATTAATACTTCAAAATCACAATCAAATTTTTATATTAGGAATGGAGTTGGTGTGGCCCTAAGTAATTATAAACATTTTCAGAATAAAGTCTTGCCAAGTTTTTTTACTGGACTTTTATTTGATTGGGAAAATAGAAATTATTTTGTGAGTTACGAAAATAGAATAAATAATAGTTTATCGATAGAAAAATTTTATCAACAAAAATTACGATTCGGACTAGCTCCTTATATTGGTAAATATGGAGATCTTCATACATGGTTTATGTTTCAGATTGATCATATGCCGAATTCTTCAGATAATTTAGTTTTCACACCTTTCGTAAGAATCTTTAAAGGTGATTATTTGGCTGAAATAGGACTAAGTTATCACAACGATTTTTTGTTTAATTTTATTAAAAGATTTTAGGAGATTATAATGAAATTATTTTTACCAATTTTAATTTTAATTCTTTTTTTACTTACAACAAATACAAAATTAGAATCGAAAGTTTTACAAGACAATAAGATTTTGTACGTTTCAGTGAATGGATTAGTTTGTGATTTTTGTGCCAGGTCAATTGAAAAAATTTTTAAAAGAAAACAATCTGTTAAAAGTATTGATGTAAATTTAGAAAAAATGTTAATTACTATTAATTTAAAAGAGGGTGAGAATTTAACTGATGAAACAATAAAAAAATTAATTTTAGATTCTGGTTACGAGGTTGTAGAGGTGTTTCGTGAGAATTAGTAGATATAAACAAATGCTTGTACCCGTATTGAGTTTATTCACAAGTTTTAGTACTTTAATTTGTTGTGCTATTCCATCCCTACTTGTTGTTATTGGAATGGGTGCTGTGTTAGCAAGTTTTATATCAATATTTCCATGGTTGATTATTATATCTAAATACAAAGTTCAGGTGTTTGCTGTAGCAGGACTTTTATTAATAATTACTATTTATTTATTTTGGCGATTTAAGAATGCACCTTGTCCATTTAATATTAAGCAAGCAAAGATCTGCAACAGGCTAAAAATTATAAATTTGAAAATTATTATTGTTTCGTTAGTTATTTACTTAGTCGGATTTTTCTTTTCTTTTTTAGCTGATGATATTTTTTTTTAGTAGATGATTTTTGATTTACAGTAATTAATTTAAGTATAGAATATTTGATCTACAGATTATTGCTACAAAACTAAAAAAAAATACTAGCAATCAGGAATAGTACAATGACTAGAATAAGCAAAAACCAGAAACCCTTTTTTACCAAATCAAATGTATTCATGTATTGCTCTAGCTCATTATTACGAGTTTATATTAGAATATTTTTTTTATGATAACAACTAGAATAACTTGAATAATAAAAAAGAAAAATTGTATAAATAAGATTTAATAATATATAATATTACTCGTTATTAATCTAGATCATTTGCTCTAAAAAAGAGGAGGAGTCAATTTTCATTAAAATTGATGTTCTATTTTCTAATGCTGAATGTGGGGTTCTGTGCAGTATACCTTTTTTTCCTCCCCGAAATAAAGCAATATCCCAATTTTTAATATGTTTGATTTTTGATTTGTCCTTAACAATAAATTTATTAGATTTACCCTTAAAAAATGCTTCACGATCTGCTGCATGATTAGGTAATAATTCAGTACCTTGTCCGGCATAAGTTACTAATAATCTGAATGGCACCATGTCTACATGGTAACGCTTGCAACCTCTTTTTGTTCCAATGCAAAAAAAAACTGTATTTTCCTCTAAAAGTTTAGAAAATAACTGACATAATTTACTCATATCTTTAATCCATAGATTAAAGAAAGGATTTTTCTTAATTTTAATACTTACCTTATCTTCAAAAAGCTGAAGAATATTATTTTCCGCATTAGAGTAATCTACTAAACCTTTAATTGTAGGAAGTGATTCACATAACTCTTCGAAAAATATTGCTGAATTAAGTGGGATATCTCTTTCAATTATTTTTAAATTTTGAATTTCGTTTTTAAATTCTAATACTTTTCTATTAATTTTAGTGTTAAAATAATTCATAATGTATTGTTATATTATAACATTATACTTTAGTTTATTTTTTTCAATTATTTTTTCTTTAATTCAAAATTAACAAAATTTTAATAAAATTCAGGTCCTTTGGGTATAATTCTTAATGGATTTAATTCTTTATGACTGAAGTAATAATGCCTTTTGATATGTTTTATTTTAAATGTTTCTTTAACAGCTTTTATTTTAAGCATTTCCTGCATGTAACGATGTAAGTTTTTAAAATCAATTATACGTTTAATATTACATCTAAAATGTGAAACGTAAACAACATCAAATCTCAATAGTGTTGGAACCAGTCTTAGATCAGCCTCAGAAATTTTATCACCTATTAAATAAGTTGAATTTTCAAGAATTTTTTCAAGTTTTTCGAGTGTTTTGAATAAATTAGTAACTGCTTTATCATAAGCTTGTTGAGTTACAGCAAAACCACTTTTATAAACTCCGTTGTTAACATTTTCATATATCTCTTTATTCAGCTGATCGATCTTTTTTTTTTTATCAAATGGATAATAGTCATCATAATTATTTGTTAATTTATTAAATGATGAATTAAATATACGAATAATTTGAGAAGACTCATTATTTACAATTGTTTCCGTCTTTTTGTCCCAAAGTATAGGAACTGTTACACTTGTTGTTATTTTTGAATCTGCTTTTAAATATAAATCTTTGAGGTATTTAAAATTATATAAATGATCTTTGGTTGAATCTAAAAAGGTTTCATCAAAGATCCAACCATTATCTAGCATATCTGGGTGAACCACGCTTACACTTATGTGTTCTTCTAGTTGTTTTAATTTTCGATAAATAAGGGTTCGAGTAGCCCAAGGACAAGCATAACTGACGTATAAATGATATCTTTGTGTCTCAGGTTTATATTTATTATTTTTTTCTGAAATAGAGTTTAGGAAAGTTCTTGGGAGTCGATCATAATTACCATTTATATCTGAATTTATCACAGAACTAGTAATCCACTTTCCATCTACAAGTTTGCCCATGATTTTTTTATATCAATTATTAACTAACGCTTATTAAAAGAAAAAATCCGTAAATATATGAATTTATTATATTTAATTTCAAAAAAAATTGTAGCTTTAATTTAATTATTTTTTAGAATAAGATAAACTAATACTTGTACTGCTTAAAGTTAATGCCTAATAGAATCTACTTTTAAAATTTTTCATTCTAAATAATCAGTTTTTAAAAGTAGATTTTTATTCATTTAATATTCAAATATTTTAAAAATTAAGATTTTTTTTATACAAATAACTAAAATATGGTCTTCTTAGAAATTAGAAGTTAGTATTATTATTTTAAAAAGTTGTATTTACAAATTTTTGGCTCATAAACTTATCTTTTAAGTATTAAATCATGTTAAAATTTTGTGAAAGGATCTTTGCAAAAGAAACTTCATAATTGAAAACTTTAAAATGGCTAATAAAAGTAACATTATAGAATTTTTAGAAGGAAAAATTCCTTTAAAAAATTTTGATGAAGATTATGCCAATCTAGCTAGAAAACACCAAGATAATTTAACTAAACCAAATGGAAGTTTAGGCGACCTGGAAGAGTATGCTATATGGATGGCTGGATGGCAAAGGAAAAAAAAACCCAATATAGATAATTTTAAGTGTCTAGTTTTTGCTTCTAACCACGGTGTAGCAAAAAAAAATGTATCAGCTTATTCTGCGGAGGTAACAGAGCAAATGGTAAAAAATTTTAAAAGTGGAGGGGCGGCAATTAATCAGTTATGTGATTTGGCAAATATTGATTTGTCGGTAATTCCCTTAGAACTTGACAACCCAACAAAAGATTTTTCAGAGGAAAAAGCAATGGATGAAAAGGAAACCTTATCAGCTTTGCAAATAGGATTTAATTCTGTGCCAGAGAAATGTGATTTATTAATACTCGGTGAAATGGGTATATCTAACACAACATCAGCAACAGCAATATCTTGTGCACTTTTCGATGAATCAGTAGAAAAATGGACTGGATTTGGTACTGGTGTGTCAGAAAAAAAACTAAAAAAAAAGATATCAGTTATAAAAAAAGGTCTTGAATTACATGGAAAGCAATTTGATAATGCATTTGAGATATTATCTGCATTTGGAGGTAGAGAAATGGCAGCCATTGCTGGTTCAGTTATTGCGGCAAGATTAATGGGTATTCCTGTTTTGCTAGATGGTTTTATATCAACTGTATCTGCAGCGACATTAACACTTTTTGAAAAAAATATACTTCAACACTGTCTAATTTCTCATTTATCATCAGAACCGGGTCATAAAGGTATTATTTCCTATTTAAACAAAAAACCTATTCTTGATTTAAACATGAGATTAGGGGAGGGCAGTGGTGGAGCATTAGCTGCCCTTGTAATTAAGGCTGCGTTAGTTACTCATAATAAAATGGCTACTTTTTCTCAGGCTGGAATTAGTAAAAAAAAGTAAACTCGATGTTATTGTTAAAAAATAAATACTTATTAGACATTATAGCATCTGTTATGTTTTTTACCAGAATACCAGTTAATTGGTCTTATTTTTCGAATAAACCACCAGATCTTACACAAGCAGCGTGGTCATTTCCACTGGTAGGTCTATTAATAGGATTAATAGCAGGATTAATTGGTGATTTGTTTATTTATTTAGAACAGTCTATATTTTTATCTTGTGTGATTTCTATAACTATAAGCGTACTTTTAACTGGAGCTTTTCATGAGGATGGCTTGGCAGATTCAGCTGATGGTTTAGGTGCTGGCGGTTCTCCAGAAAAAATAAATAAAATTATACATGATAGTCGTTTAGGAACTTATGGAGTGGTAGCAATAATTTTAGGATTACTTTTTAGACTTGCTTTAATTCAAGCTTTGGTAGAAAGTGGGTATTCTTTGGTGTCGATTTTGTCAATAGCATTTGCTTCAGGAAAGTTAGCAATAATATTTACAAGAAATTTTTTTAAGCATTCAAAATTTGCGAAAATAGGCAGTATAGTTGGTAAAGTTTCACATAAACAATTAGTTTGCGCATGTTTAATATGGGCTTTACCAACTTTATTAATATTTCCATTTTTAGGTGTTTTTTTTGGAATTATTTTCACAATATCAGTCATTTTAATTTTAGGAATAAAGGCAAAAAAAGTTTTGGGAGGTATTACAGGTGATATTTTAGGAGCAATTGCTTTTCTTACAGAACTCACATTTCTAATCGGTAATACAGTGGTAATTGGAATTTAAAAATAAATTACTTCAGACAAAAAAAAGCCTGACTACTTGGTCAGGCTTTTCAAAAGAAATTGATTTACAGTTTGAAGTTACTTCTCAGCGCAAGCATAAGAATTGATTTCAAGACCTACAGAGATTTCAGAAATTATTGGTTTTGTCCAAGCCATTTTTTGTCCTTTAAAAAATTAAAATTATATATTATTTAACACACCAAAGTTAAAAAAGTCTGACAGCTATATTCATTTTATATTAATTAAGTTAAATATTTTTTTGATTTTGAATCACTATTAATTTATTCAATTAATTTTTTTGTACTTAAGAAGTAAAGATTTTAAATAAAAATTTAAATTAGATACACTAAACCTTAAATTTTTAAAATATATATATATATTCTTAAATTATTTTTTTTTTGTTATCTATAATTTTTAGATCTATCTAATAATCTTTATTTGTGAAGAAACTTGCTTTATTTCAACTTGGAAACATCACTACCATTCCAAAGAGCATAGGAACTCATTGCAATATTTTTAACATTATCGACACAAATTATATTATAATTTCCTCTTTTTTACTAAATTTTACGTAGCATCAAAAATACTATTTTAAAAATTTTTTGTTACAGATGTTTAAAACATGCGAAATCTAATATCTTTTAATTTTATTAAAATAACTACAAAAAAAATATTTAAAAACAATAATTTAAAAAATATTTTTGAGACTATAAATTAAAATAAATATAAGGATAAACCAAACAAATAAAATAATATACCTAACTTCCCATTCACTATTAAAGCCCAATTTCTTAAATGAATTTAATGACCATACATTATTATTGCAAAGTTTTTTACCACAAAAAAAATAATAATAAATTACTGCAATCTTAAATGTAACGATTAAACCTATTACATTCCACCAAAGCCAAGATACACTCTCAACATAAATCCAAAAATAAAGATTACATATGAATCCTCCTACAACTCCTATGCAGGCACTTGTACCGTTAATTTTTTTTGTAAATATACCTAATAAAAAAACACCAACTATTGGTCCATTAATTAGAGAACCAATTTTATTAATAGCAATAAGCACATTATTTGAAACATTTTCAACATAAAAAGCCAAAACGATAGCTAACATACCCCAAAATAATGTAACAGCTCTGGAAATAAAAAGAATTTTTCTTTCTGAATAACTACTAAAACCCTTTTTTCTTTTAATAAAATCCTCAATTGTTACTGCCGACAAACTATTGAGTACAGAATCTAAAGATGACATTGCAGCAGAAAATAAAGCTACAAGCGTTAATCCTAAGATTCCCGTTGGTAAATTTTCCATAAGAAAAACCGGTACTGCTAAATTAAAATTTGGTTTTCCATTTTGTAAAGGAAGACTAGAAATAAAGCTTGAATCTAAAACAGCATAAGAACCTATGCCAACTCCAATAAAGCAATAAAGAAGTACAATTGGAAATCTCAAAATTCCATTTAAAAAAAAAACTTTTTGACCTTCATTTTGATTTTTAGCGCATAACCCTTTTTGCATTTGACTCTGATCACAGCCGTAATAAGAAACATATAAAAAAAAACCACCTATGAGCATTGGCCAAAAAGCAAATTCATTTCCATCACCAAAGCCATGATCAGAAAAATTAATTTTAATATTTCTTTCTGCAGGAAAAAAATCAAACATTGAGCTAAATCCACCAAAAATATTAATTAAATAAAGAAATATCCCAGAGAGTACTGAGGTCAAAATTATCATTTGAATTATATCACTGTAAATAATGGCTTTTATACCACCCAGGACGTCATAAATAATCGTTATCATACCTAAAATTAAAACCGAATAAATAAAGCTTAAACCTGAAATGAGCTCTACGATTATGGATACGCTATAAACAATGACGCCTGTTGCAAAAACACGAATAAAAAGAAATAACATACTCATTAATAATTTAGTTTTAAGATCAAATCTTTTTTCCAGAAATTCGTATATTGAAATAAGCTTTAGTTTATAAAAAATCGGGAACAAGAAAATCATAATAGCAATCATCGATAAAGGTACTGCCAATTCATACTGAAGCCAACTCAATCCTCCACCAATTGAGAAAGCCACAAATGCTGGCGCCCCTAAAATACTATTTGTTGAACATTGAGTAGCTAAAATAGATACTGCTAAACTCTTTGAGTTTTGTTTTCTTGATGCAATAAAATAATCTTTTGAATTTTTTTGATTTTTTGATAATTTAAAAGACAATAATATTAGAAAAATCAAATATCCGCTTATAATTAACCAATCAAGATTTTCTAAATTCATATTTTCATAAAACCAAAAATTTATATTAGATAGCTTTACTTCACTACTATTATAAAAAATTTCATTTGAATAAAAGCATCAAAAAATTTATGAAGTTCTCAATTTTTAGCTTTTTTTTGTTTCCTCTTTTGTCTCATCTAAGAAAGTATCTTTACTTTTAACTACAAATCTTTCAAAGATTGGTATGAAGAAAAGAGGAATTATACCGCCAATGACAACTCCAAAAATCATTTTCCTTAAATCCGGATCAAGATAACATGCAATAATATCAGCAAAAATATGAGATAAAGCTGCTCCAAAGATACCCGCAACATAGCCGTTGGAAAGCAATTTTAGAAAACGATTTATACTAAAACCTGTATAATAACCAATTATCATAATTGCAACATGAACAAACCCAAAGATGAGTCCTTTGTAATTTCCAGTAGCTTGATCAAAAATATTCTCTAAAATTAAATCCATTTTTTTACCCTAATTAATGATGTTATTTAAAATTTATTTTATAAACTTTAATCAATTGTTGTTTTAACCGTTAAAATATAACATAACAATACAAAAGTTATTTAAAGAATTTAATTAATGAAACAAATTAAAAGTCCATGTATTGATATATGTAAGTTTACTGCAAAAAATAATTGGTGCATCGGTTGTGGCCGAACATTAGACGAGTGTAAAGAGTGGAAAAAAATGAAGCCTTATGCAAAAATACGCCTTTTAAAGGATTTAAAGAGAAGGATGACCATTATAGATGATCATACTTTACCTAACCTTTAATATTATAAATTAAATACTAAGTATATTTATTGCAAAATTTTAACGGAGAACCAAATGAACAATTCATCAACAAAGATCCCTGTAACCATTTTAACCGGCTTTTTAGGTTCAGGTAAAACAACTTTATTAAATCGTATACTTAGTGAGAAGCACGGCAAGCGTATAGCTGTGATTGAAAATGAATACGGTGAAGTTGGAATTGATCAGGCTTTGGTTATCAATGCAGAGGAAGAAATATTTGAGATGGCCAATGGCTGTATTTGTTGCACGGTTCGTGGTGATTTAATTAGGGTTCTTGGAAATCTCATGAAAAGACGTGATAAATTTGATTATGTAATTGTAGAGACTACTGGTCTTGCTGATCCAGGCCCTGTAGCCCAGACTTTTTTCATGGATGATGAAATCAGTTCTGAATTTGCTCTTGATGGAATTATTACATTAGTTGATACATACCATATTAAACAACAACTTGGTAGAAGTGACGAGAGCACTGAGCAGATAGCTTTTGCAGATGTTGTTGTCTTAAATAAAACTGATTTAGTTATTAACGATGAGGTAGATAAACTTGAGGTTCGTTTACGTGAAATGAATAAAATGGCTAAATTTATTAGAAGTGAGATGGCTAACGTTCCCATCAATTCTGTTCTTGATAAAAGTGCTTTTAATTTAGACCAAGTACTTAAACGTCGACCTACATTTCTAGAGCCAGAGTATCCATTTGAATGGACAGGTGTTTACAAAACATTGCCTGGAAAATACAAACTAGTCCTTTCCGAAGGACCTGACCCGACAATGTCTCTAGTTATTGGAATTGAACAAGGTAACCATGATGCTGATCTTAGAAACAGTGCAGAACAATGCGTTCGCTTGTATGCAGAGGAGCCAGAAATCATCAACCCTGAAGAAATTATTCCAAAGGGAAAACATGTCAATTTAAAGCTTGAATTACCTGGACAAAAAGTTTTTTATATAGATATTGAAAAGGAAATGCATATTGGACTTTTTGCTCAGCATACTGCTGAAGAATTTGATATGAAGCTAATTCAAGCAGAAAATAATGCCGAAATACCAGTTGTTGAACAAAGAACTTGGATTGCGCAACATGAACATGACGATGAGGTTGGATCTATTTCCATTGAAAAGGACGGTGACTTAGATCAAAATAAATTACAGGCTTGGCTTTCAAAATTACTTGGTGAAAAAGGCATAGATATTTTCCGTATGAAAGGATTTCTGAGTATTGCCGGAGAATCAGATAGATTTGTATTCCAGGGAGTTCACATGCTTTTTGATGGCAAACCTGACCGTCCATGGGGAAGTTTGCCAAGAAAAAACCAACTTGTCTTTATTGGTCGTAATCTTAATAAAGAGGAGATGGTTAAAGGTTTTGAGGATTGCCTTGTATGAATATAAAGAGCGCAAATTCTGGGAAAATTCTCAGTCGAGGTTGGAAGTCCATAGTTGACGATTATGCTATTTCTGGTGGTTGGACATACAACGGTGAATTACTTATAGTTTGTGACGCAGTTGGAGGTATATATGTATTTAATGGTAAATCAGGAGAAAAAATATGGGCTAGTAAGGAAGTTCATGTTGGTGGTATCTTATCATCCTCAATACATCCATCTAAAGATATATTTCTAACAGGTGGACAAGACGGAAAAGTTCTTATTTGGGATATTTATCAAAAGAAAAAAAAAATTATTAACGTTGGTGATTCCTGGATAGAAAATTTAGCTTGGTCAAAAGATGGTGAATTTTTCGCTTCATCTTGTTCTCGAAAAATTTATGTTTACGACAAAAATGGTAATGAGATGTGGATATCGGATAATCACAATAGTACCGTAAGTAACTTAGCTTGGTCTGTTAGAAATGAAATAGCCACAACTTCTTATGGACGTGTATCTTTTTTCGATGGTATGTCAGGAGCAATAAAGCAAAAATTAGAATGGAAAGGTTCGTTGGTATCTATGGTTTTAAGTCCAAATGGAGATATAGTAGTTTGTGGAAGTCAGGATAATACAGTTCACTTTTGGAGAAGAGACACAGAACAAGACTCAATGATGTCCGGTTATCCTCAAAAACCTTCAACGCTAGCTTTTGATGAAACTGGAAGTTTTTTAGCTACTGGAGGGAGTGAACAAGTTACAATTTGGAATTTTACAGGGAATGGACCCGAGGGAACAACGCCATTGTCTTTAAGGCTGCATGCTGAACCAATCACCTCACTTGCTTTTGCAAACCGAGGCATGGATTTGGCTTCTGGTTCTAGAGATGGCACTGTTGTACTTTGGAATTTAAAATCTAATAATGAAAAAAGTGAACTAAGTGAAACTAGTGTCAATGATACTGTATCAAAATTATATTGGCATCCACAGGATAATGCTTTAGCTAGTTTAGATAGACAAGGTGGGGTTACTGTTTGGCGTATTTGATTTTAGATTTTTATTTATTAGTGTAATTAACAGAACAGTCAGTATTTCTATATTTTTTCAGTTAATCATCCAGAGATTTAAAAAATAAAATACTGTTAAGCATTGTAACTTATTTAACACCTTGAAATTACTTCGGAAGAGGGTCTGCGGCTTCGTGATACTTTTTGCAATTTTAAAGAAACCCTTTGATTAAACATGATATAATTTTGCTCGAATATCAGCTCTTTTATATCAGATTCTAAACTAATAAAAACTTTTTCCTGTCTTCGATCTCCAAAATCCTTGTTTTAATATTTTTCCATAAAAGAATCAAAAACATAGCCTTTTGGGCAATGTTCCTTTGGTGCTACAGACAACCATCAACTACTGATAATACACAGCAATTATTTTTTATAATTTTTTTTACTTGCATATTTCAATTACCCATGAACTAAGTGCATTTCTAAAAACAAATATATTATGAAAGATTTTTATAAAACTGGAATCTCAAAAGAAATTTTAACCAATCTTAATTTTTTAAAGCTTTTAAGACCTACCCCCGTTCAACAAAAGGCTATCAAGCCCGGTTGTGAGGGTAAGGATATCTTAGCCATTGCCAATACAGGTACAGGCAAAACTGCTGCATTTGCAATTCCAATTATAGAAAGACTAAATAAAAATAAATCATTATCTGCAATTATACTTACTCCCACAAGAGAATTAGCGGTTCAGATTGACAAACATTTTAAGGACTTAATGGGGAAAAATATAAAAATAAAATGTGCAGTCTTAATTGGTGGAGATTCCATAGAGAAACAAATAGCTTTAATTAAACAAAATCCAAGAGTAATTATTGGAACTCCAGGAAGAATAAATGATCACATCACAAGAAAAAATCTTAACCTTAAGCATTTTAACATTTTAGTTCTTGATGAGACGGATAGAATGCTAGATTTTGGTTTTATCAAACAGATACAAAAAATAATTAATATTTTGCCGTTAAAAAAACAAACTTTACTTTTCACAGCAACCTTAAGTAGTTCTTTAAAAAGTATTTCAGAAAAGTTTTTATTTAATCCAGTTAGGATTTCAGTTGAAAAAAAAGAAAATATTCTCAACAATATCGAGCATCGAGTATCCAACATTAAACAAATAGAAAAATATGAAAAATTATTAGAAGAACTTCATGTAAGGGAAGGAAGTGTTATAGTTTTCATGAAAACTAAACATAGTTCAAAAAGAATATATTTAAAACTTCAGAAAGACGGTTTATCTGTTAATGCGATACATGGAAATGTCAGACAAAATAAACGTTTAAATATTTTAAATAAATTTAGAAATCAAAAGTTTAAAGTTTTAGTCGCAACTGATGTAGCTGCCAGAGGTTTAGACATTCCTCATATACAGCATGTAATAAATTATGACCTCCCACAGAGGACAGAAGATTACATTCATAGAATTGGAAGAACAGCAAGAGCTGGCAAGAAAGGCTCAGCACTGAGTTTTGTTTCTGAAAATGAAAAAAATATTTGGAATAATATATGCAAACTCATTACTCCTGAGAACGAGAATATTTCTAGCTCAAACAATAATAAAAGTAAATCTTTTAAAAGAAAAAAAAACCGGTTAATGGGTAAAGATAGTTCAAAAATTAACTCCATTAGCTTTAAAAAAGTTTTTAAAAAAAAAAGAAAAAAGGTATCAATAGCTTTAAAAAAAAAGAATAGAAGTGTAAAGAATCCAAAAAAAAATAATTGAAAAAAAAAGAAAACAATTAAGTATAAATTTTAATAGGTTCCAATCTGGTATAATCTGATACTAATTTGAGAAGAATTTAACACCTATTAATTTTTCTAGAAATAAAAAAGGATAAAAAGTAAAACTTAATTTACATGATTAAGATATTGTATAAATATCTAACTAGATATTTATCTACTCTGTTAATTAATCTTTTAAAGTCAGTAAGGAGATTTAATTATAATCAGTGAGATAAATTACATTACCTATTACGAAATCAATTTTTTTTAGCTTACTTTCGGAACAAGTTTATCTAGGCCCATTTGTTGAAGAATCGCATCCTGGTATTTTTTGGTTATAGTATTAATATTTTTTACACCATAATCAAGCCCACAAACTGTTCTAAGTGGTCTTTTTCCATAGGATAAATTTATTAATTTTACTATTGCTTTTGGAATCAAGTTTGAATCACAGTCTGGATTGTTTTTCATAAATTCCTGAAAACGTTGCATTGTTTTTTCAGCAGCATTCGAAAGTTCTCCATAATCTTTTAAACATTTTGTATCTTCTGGACGTGGTGAATTTTGTATTAAGTTTGTTGGAAATGGACCAGGCTCAATAATTACGGAGTCAATCTTGAAAGGGGATAGTTCGTATCTATAAATTTCAGCTAGAGCTTCGACAGCAAATTTACTAGGATTATATGTACTTAAAAATGGAAAGATTATTCTACCAGCAATTGAAGATATAGTTATAAAAAGGCCATCATTCTTTTTTTTCATATAAGGGATAACTTCTTTAAAAATTCTAGCAACACCTATATAATTTACGTCCATTTGTTTTTCTAATTGTGGAATTGTAAAACCCTGAGCAAGTCCAACATTCATAATACCTGCATTATTCACTACAACATCAATTTTGTTAAATTTTTTGATAGTATTTGAAATGGCTTTCTTTATTGAATTAGAGCATGTGACATCTAGATCTTCCACAATAACATTTTCACTTAACCCATTAAGTTTATTGGCTATCTCTGCGTTTTTTCCATTTACATCTCTCATTGTAGCAATAACCTTAAAGTTACTTTTACATAGTAATTTAACTATTAGTTTACCGAAGCCTGAACTAGTTCCTGTTATTAAAACAATCTTATTATTATGTCCCATTATTTCTCCTTAATAATTTTTGATTTTAGCATATTATTTAATCATCATTTCCACAAAACAGCATACAAAATTTATGTTTTATACAATTCCTTTTTTTAATAATAAAACGCACGTTAGAAATATTTAATATCAAATTATAAATTAATACATAATTTTATAAAAATGCATTTATAAATTAATTAGAATTGATGATTTTGATAATTTATAGTTAATATATTGGGTAAATGATGTTTAGTTAAAGCACTGTATTTTAATAATATACTTGATATCTTAAACTTTTAATTTTTTTGAAAAATGAAGCTCTTTAAAATATATTTAAGAAAAATATCAATCACAATTTATCTATTTGTTTTTCTAGTAGGTTGTTCTAGTACTAGGTTTATTTACTCATTAGCTGACGAATTTATTCAGGATGAGATTACTTATTTTCTGAATTTAGACGAGGATGATGAAGTTTTTTTGACTCAGCAGATATCAGCTATGGTAGAATGGCATCGTATTTATATGCTGCCAAATTATGCGAAATATATTACTTATATTTCTGATAAACTGGAAGTGAAGCAATATGGTCTAGCTGATATTACCGAAATATTTGAGAATGGAAAATTTCTAATAGACGAGACTGTTTCTGGTTTAATTCCTTACGTTGCACAATTTCTAGTTATGCATAATACTCCGAAAAATATTAAATTTATAGAAAAAAAGATGTTTGAACGTCACAAAAAAAGACTGACAGAATTATCTCAACCCGCAGGTCAATTATATAAAAAGCGTCTGGAACGTCTGAAATCGAATTTCGAGAGATTTTTAGGAAAACTCTCCGATAAACAAGTAATATTGCTAGAAGCATATGTAAAAGAAACAAAGGGAAATGCAAAGATTCGATTGCTAAATCTTACAGAGCGACAAAAGGTTTTTGTGAGTTTTCTAGATACTAAACCGTCTGAAGTGGAACTTACAACTTATCTTAATAAACTTTTGTTAAATGGTCATGAAATTACAAACCCCACTTATCGTATTTTTCAGGAGACCTCGCGCAAACGATTTCAACAACTAATTTTGGACATATTGACTAAAACTTCAATAACACAAAGAAATATTATGATTGAAAAGTTAAGAAAGTACGCAAACGATTTTAAAGCAGTTTCTTCGTTAAATTAAGACAAGCAAAATTAATAATTACTTTTATGGTTCAAAAAAATTAATGATGTAGGCTTAAAAAATAACATTTAGCTTAATTACTTACGAATAAATTTAATTATTAAATTATAATTTTTGATCTTTATGCATATTCTAAATTATACTTAAATAAATATGAACAATGCATTTTTAAATAGTTATAAATATATCAATAGTTTAAAAGATAATTTATCTTCGAGACGTATATAGTTAATACGTTTAATTTCAATTATTTAGATAGCATTGAAGAACTGAAAAAAGTATTTGGCTATATTTACATAAAAAAAACCCGACTAGTTAGTCAGGTTTTTCAAATAAATCTTTATAAAAAGAAATTATTTCTCAGCACAAGCGTAAGAATTAATTTCAAGACCAACAGAGATTTCAGAAATAATTGGTTTTGTCCAAGCCATTGTATGCTCCTTTTAATTGTTTATGTTAATAATTATTTTATTTATACCATTACTTTCTTAATGGACTCTGATGATTTCATTCATGTAAGGTTAATCTTTTACTCAGAAATTGTATACTGCAATTTTTAAAGATAGATGTACAATAATATTTCTAGAGCAGGGATCTTGGGCTTTTAGATAATCATGAATGGACAGGATTTCTGATGAGTAATCATCAAAATTTTAAGATATATTACGTTTTATTATATCTTTTTATTTAAATTCATATTAGTTTGGCAATTAAATATAAAATTTAGTAGATGAATTTAAAATGTATAAGGTATTTATATTTAATAAAAAATAATAAATAAGAAAAAATGAAGTAAGAAATAACGAAGTAAGAAATAAGAAATAAGAAATAAAAAATAAGAAATTGGAAACTAAAAAAATCATTGATGACAAATTCTTTGTAAAATTTAAATATGACTGAAAAAAAAAACTCAAAAAAAAAAATTCACTCTGAATCTAGTAAACATTTAATGGATATAAATAAGGCTTGGAATAAGGATAATCAGGCATGGTGGGATTGGTATGTTTCTTTGGCTGACAACTCAAATTTAAGCAAAAATAATACTTTGTTAGAATTGCCTAACCCACCAAAGTTAAAAAAACTATCAACAATTGAGTTAAAACAAGAACTCAACACACCATATGAATTATCGACTCATAATGTAAAATCTTTTCAGAAAAATGGTTTTATAAAATTAAAAAATGTTTTAACACCGCGTTTAACTCAAGTTCTGCGTTGTGAAATTCTATCTCTTTTAAGAAAAACATTTAAAAATTATAATGTAAATAAAAAAAATCGTTTCTTAAGCCTTGAAATGATGTGGTTAGAAAATAATTTGATCAAAGAGTTTGTTTTAAGTTCTCGAATAGCAAAGATTTGTGCCGATTTATTATCTGTAAAAAAAATTCGTCTTTATCATGACAATGCTTTAGTTAAAGAATCAGGATGTGGTCGTACACCTTGGCATTATGATGATCATCATTTTCCTTTAGCGACAAATGATGTAATAACCGCTTGGATCCCGGCTCAAGCTATTCCAATTGAGATGGGTCCCCTAACATTTGCAAAGCCACTGGATGTTTATCAATTTGTAAAAGACATTGAATTTAATCAATTTGATACAAGTTACGATAAAAAAATAAAAGATGTTTTTAAGAAGGAGAAAGTTTCAATTGTTGAAGAAGCTTTTGAATTAGGTGAGGTAAGTTTTCACCATAATCTTAGTTTTCACACTGCCTCTGAAAATAAAACAAATCAAAGTCGTATTGTTTTAGCCAATACATATTTTGCAGATGGTGCTCGTGTCGTAAATAATCCTACAATGATTTCAGGAGATTGGAAAAAATTTATTCCAGAAGCTAAACCAGGTGAAATTGTTTCAAGCGATTTAAATCCAATTTGTTGGCCTGCATTCAGTCAAATTTAGATTTAGTGAAAAATAGAATGCTTTTTAAAAATAATAATAAAAGTTTAAATTCTTCCTGGATAAATAAAATTCATTCTGGAAAAAAACCAAATAGTCAAGATTTGTTAGATCATCTTCATAAAATCCATAATCGTTATACAGGTTTTACTGAAAAGATTGCAACTAGTTGTTGTGATATGAATGGAAAGAATAGCTACGAATTACTTTTAGATACAATTGACTTAAATTTGCATAAAAATATTCTCGATTTAGCGTGCGGTAGTGGGGTTCTTTTAGAGTATTGTAACAAACTTTCCTCTCTTGATCTTAAACTTTCTGGTGTGGATATGAATGATAACGAACTTAAACTCGCACAAGCTAGACTTTTAAATCAGGATGTAAATTTTTATAATGCAAAAGCTCAAGACTTAAGTTTTATCAAGTCTTCTTCAAAAGATGTGATATTTTGTCATTGGGCTTTAACATTAATGGATCCTGTTATTCCTGTTTTAAAAACCGTTAAAAGGATACTCAAAAATCGGGGTATTTTTTCTGCAATTGTTGATGGAGATTCTAATTCTGCAACCGGATATTTAGAAATTCATAATATAATATATAGGTATGTACAAAAAATAATCCCGAATTATGGATCATTAAAGTTAGGTGATTCAAGAGTTAGATCTTTCAAAACACTTAATGAGCTCATTAAGAAAATATTTTGTGAATGTGAAATAAAAATCACACCTCACGTACTCACTTTTAAACAAAAACCTAAAGTTTTAGCTAAAGAGGTTTCAGGCTTTTTTTATGCTTCATTAGTTCTATCATCTAAGCATTATAAAATTTTAGTATCTGAACTTGCAGATTACTTTAAAAAGATCTCAGTTAATGGTTTGAGTGAGTTTAACCTTCCGGTAAATCGTTTAGTAGTAAAAAAGTCCTCAAAATTACATTTTCTAGATCAATAATATCGTTATGATATTCTTTAGCTTTTGTTTGTTTTTATTCTTATTCACGTTGGTAGGCTCTTTATCAGTTCTTAAAAAAAAAAATACATCTCTCGATTATTTACTTGCTAATCAGGAAATAAAGCCCTGGTTAGCAGGCATATCAGCGATTGCAACTTCCAATAGTGGCTATATGTTTATTGGTCAAATTGGATTTACATATGTTTATGGCCTGCAGTCTGTCTGGCTAATGTTAGGCTTAATTTTTGGTGATTTTATTTCCTCTCTTTTTGTGCACAAAAATTTAAGACAGAAATCACAGCAATTAAAAGTTGTAAGTTTTGCAAATCTAGTAAGTAAATGGCATGGCAAGAATTATAAATATGTACAATTATTTGGTGGATTTATTATTCTTATTTTTTTATCTACATACGCAGCGGCTCAACTTAATGCTGGAAGCAAGTCAATGCATGTTTTATTTGGTTTAGACTATAGATTAGGTGCAATTATAGGTGGAGTGATTGTATTACTTTACTGTTTTTCAGGAGGAATAAGAGCTTCTATTTGGACAGATGCAGCTCAATCTTTAGTTATGATCATTGCTATGTTTTTAATGGTTTTTTTTGGGATAAAGGAGTTAGGTGGATTTTCAAGCTTTTTAAATCAATTACACAATGTATCTCCAGATTATATGAAATGGTTTCCATCAACAAATTTTTCAGAATTTTACTTAGCTCCATATTTGTTCATTATTGGGTGGTTTTTTTCAGGCGTGGGTGTAATAGGTCAACCTCACGTTATGGTAAGGTTTATGACGATTGATAATGCTAAAAATATACCAAAAACAAGAATATATTATTATACTTGGTATACATTATTCTATTCGTTGACAATTATAGCAGCTTTTGTAGCAAAACTGTTAATTCCTGAAACTAACAATATAGATCCAGAATTAGCTTTACCAACTTTAGCTCAAAATTTACTTCCTGAGTTTTTTGTTGGAGTAGTTTTAGCAGGTATATTTGCCGCTACAATGTCAACAGCAGATTCTCAAATACTAGCTTGTACAGCCTCAATTACAAATGACCTTTTCTTAAATAAAAAAAATAATTATTTGATAAATAAATTTGTTACTTTAGTAGTAACAGTTTTTGTCGTCACAATAGCTATAAATGACAACAAAAACGTTTTTAATCTTGTATTAATGTCATGGTCAACATTGGCTTGCTGTTTTTCTCCTTTATTAATAATTTATTCATTAAAACAAAAAGTATCAGAATTTTTATCACTAATGATGATGGTTATACCTTTAATAACTCTATTATTATGGAGATATTATGGACTAAATGAACTTATTTATGAAGTGGCTCCAGGAATAATGTCAGGAATTCTAACTTTTTGTATTTTTAAACTTTTTAACAAATAATATTTCTATCGAGTTGTTTTATTGCGATAAGCTCTATGAAGGAGGAGATCGAGCAATTAGAAGTTTGGGTGTTAAAATTGCGAAACTGATTGAGCAGAAAAATATATAAATGGCAAATATAATAAATTGAATTTCCAATATCACCCCTATATCTAATAACAACCCCATGAGTGCTGGAGAGATAGAAGTAGATAGCACAACCATTGAAAAACACATAGATCTGATTGAACCGACATAATGAATTCCATAAAGCTCAACCCATAGAGCACTTATAACAATAGTTGCTGCTCCGGTAGATGCACCGATTAAGATCATAAATATTGGCATAGCATATGTCTCGTCTGTACTAGCTATCAATAGTAAACCCATTGCAAGAGGTAACAAAAAAAATCTTAACAAATGAACTGTGCTAAATCGATCCACTACCCACCCAGCACCAAAAGTAACCCCAATGACACTTAATGCAAATAATGGGTAAGAGGATGCTAAAAGTGACACAGACCAAGATTTTGTCTCAATTAAATGTATCTGATGGAAAAAAACTCCAGTTACTACGAAGGGAGAAGCAAGTAGTCCAGGTATAATTTGGTAAAATCGTAAATCTTTGAGAACTTGTGAACGATTCCAAGAAACATTCAAAGTTTTTTTTGATTCTGATAAACTATTATTGGGTGAATTTAACCGCTTTGATTTTGTGTGTCTTCCAAGCCAGTAAACTAAAGGTAAAAAAATAATTATTATGCAAATACCTATTCCAATCCAGATTTCACGCCAAGTAAACTGTAACAAAAAGAAAGTAATAAGAAAGGGTAATAGGGCTTCTCCAATGGGATGTCCTACTAGTGCAATGCTCAGTGCTCGACCTCTTTTCTTTGAAAACCAGCGAGCCATTGCAGTTACTGCTATATGACTGATCATACTCTGACCGAATAAACGAAGACCTAATAAAGATAAGAAAAGTAGAAGATGTGTTTCAGCACTTGAAATAAGTAATGAAAAACCACTTAATACTGCTAAAGTGACTAATGCAAGAAAGTTTAAGTTAAATTGGTCTGTAAGTTTTCCAAGCCAAAAAAAAATTATCGCACTAGTGAGTGTCGCAGCGGAATAAAATATTCCAAAAATTCCATGAGATAGATTAAATTCATTTCTTATTTCTCCAGAGAAAAGCGAAATAAAAAAAGTTTGACCAATACTTGAGCTAAATATCAAAAACACACCTAGACTAAGCTCAGGTGAAGCGGCAAGAAAAATCCGTTTTGTAAACATTGATAAAAAATATAGTTAAATACTTAAATTTCCTATGAAAAAATATTCATAGGCGTAAAAATCATGTTTTCGATATGAAAATCAACATTACTTGTTGCTCAAAACACCATTTTCCGTTTTTTATACAACTCTCTAGATACGGTCCCGTGATCGAATTTCTTAGCATTACTTCAAGGTTGATTGTATCATCAAAGATACAACGTTGTAAGTATCCCTCAACTTGTGTAGATGCACTCGTAGATATACCATTCTCATAAGAAATTTTCTCAACTTTACAGTGAATACCAATTTCTTTTAGCGTTTGTAAAATTTGTTCAGCACTCGAATATGGTTCACCAAAGCCACCCTTGAAACCATTTAAATAATGCCTGTAAAAATTTAGGTAGTGAGATTTCTCACTTGCGTGAGCAATAAAACCTGATCCAGCCATTCCATATATAAAACGTTTTAATGCTTCTTTAAGTTCTTCTTTAGGAATTGCATAAAGAGCATGCGTAGCCCAAATAATATCATAAGCACCTTGTTCGCAAGTAAATTTTTGCAAAGTAGTTTCAAATTCGTAGCTAGGTTTTAGGGGTAATTGTAAAATCTTTCGTGCTTCCGAAATTGAAAATGAGGAGGGATCAAGAAGTGCGTACTCAACTGGTAATATTTTTGCATCTGCTAAATTAGCATATTGAAAAAGTGCTGATGGAAATTTACCTGAACCGCAAGCAACATCTAGGATTTTTAGTCTACGTTTACCTATATTAGCTTGATGAATTTCTAGCCATTTATTCCATTCAAATGTTTCCGCAAGATGTTTATAATCAATAGAAGCTAGGGTATAAAAATTATCCATTTCATTGCGACTAGTTTCACTCCAATGTTCACAACTCCTTTTAAAGGTATCTTTCATAGGTTTAATCCCAAAACTATAGTTAAGCTAATTTGACTGATGTTAACTATTTATTTCAGTATAGACAACATACATATTTATTATTTATTATCATAGGATCGTAACACTTCGATTTTTAGATGATACAAAGAAAAGTCAGATTAAAGTAATGAAAAATTTGGAACTAAAAAATTAATACTACAATAACAAAGATTAAACATATCTATTAATTCTTTATTTCAAGTTATTAATATTGTTAACTTTTTTTTTTATAAAACAAATAGATTATAACACCCACAAGGAATATTAATAACAAAAACCCTCTGCCATAGGCTAAATGCTCAAGTACTTTCATATTAATTCATATTAATTTGTTATCTTCATATATAAGGTTATGATATTTTATAATGTTGAAATAAAAAAATAGATATTTATATTATAAATTATGAGTATTTTTATAATTGATAATTAAGTTCAGACTCAAATCTTTATGAAATTATTAATTTTATTAAGTTCAAGTTTTTTTATATAAATGAATAAAGCTGATGTAATAATTATAGGTGCTGGGATTGCTGGAATAGCATCTGCTTACTATCTACAGAAAAACTTCCCAAATCTTACATTTAAAATAATAGAATCCAGGAAAAGTGTGGGTGGTACTTGGGATCAAATGAGGTTCCCTGGTGTTCGTGCTGATAACGATATGTATACTTATGGATTTAATTTTGATCCTTGGAAAGGAGCTATAATTGGTAATGGTCAAGAAATTAAAAAATATTTAAATCAGGTTACTGAAAAATTTAATGTTAAAAAACATATTTTATTTAACACAGAAGTCTTATCATTAAGTTGGAAAAATAATCAGTGGACTATAAAAACCAATCTTAAAAAATTTACCAGTCAATACGTTATTTGTTGTACCGGATCAAGAGATCGAAAAAGACCTCATTTACCAAAATTTAAGAATGAAAAAAAATATCAGGGAAAAATTGTACACACACAATCTTGGGGAGATACTAATTTTAAAAATAAAAATGTTACCATCGTTGGAAGCGGATGCACCGCAATAACAATGGCACCTTCAATAATTAAAGAAGCAAAAACTGTTACTTTAGTTCAACGAAGTCCTGCTTGGATAATTAATATTGACAGTAAGGAAAAATCGACACGAAGTTATAAAACATTACAAGTTTTATGGGATTATTTTTCTAGTAGAATTTTTAAAAAGGTTCAAAGAAAAAGAATAATATCTGGAAATACTTATTACAACGAGACAACTACTCCTTCATACGATTACTGGGATCAGCGACCTGCGAGTAGCCTAGATAATGATTATTTTTCGTCTGTAAAGTCAGAAAAGGTAACTATTGTTCGTCAAGGGATTAGTAATTGGGAAAAAACTGGTGTAAAGTTAAAAAATGGAAAAATTATTAAGAGTGACATTACAATCATGGCCACAGGTGGTAATTCACAATTATTAGGAGGGATTGATATTTTTATTGACAATAAAAAAATAAACATCAATGACACTAGCTGGTATAGAGGAATGATGTTTAGCGGAATACCAAACCTTTTTGCCCATGCAGGATATATTAATTTTAGTTGGACAGCTAGATGTGAAATAGTAAGTCAACGTATATGCAGAACGATAAAATATATAAAGAAAAAAAAATTACAAAGTTGTACTCCAAAATATTTGGGAGAAAAGACAAGGCCATCAATCCAAGCAAATTACATTCTAAGAGCAATGGACCAGTTTCCTAACAAGACTTACAAGTTTTATCAAAATTATATTATAGAGTATATAAGCTTCAAATTTACAAAAATAAATGATGGGGCATTAGACTTCTCAAAATGAAATAAGGGATCAAAATATGAAGCTTGAATCAATTGCACTCCATCACGGTTATGAGTCAGATAAAAATGACCAAAAATCGGCAACTACCCCAATTTATCAGACTTCAGGATTTACAATTGATAACACTCAACATGGAGCGGATTTATTTGACCTCAAGGTTGAAGGAAATATTTATTCTAGAATAGGAAATCCTACCAATGCTGTACTCGAAAAAAGAGTTGCGGAGATGGAAGGTGGAATTGCAGCTTTATCTTTGGCCTCTGGTATGGCTGCAATTACTTATGCTATTCAAACCATTGCAAGGGCTGGGGATAATATTGTAAGTACAAATCAATTATATGGAGGGACATATAACTGTTTTACTCATAGTTTTCCAAAGCAAGGGATTAGAGTTAAAATGGTTGATGGAGAAGATTATAAAGGCATCGATGAGGCTATCGACGAAAAAACTAAAGCTTTATATTGCGAGTCAATTGGAAATCCTTTTGGTAATATTATTGATGTAAAAAAGTTTGCAGATATTGCTCACAAACATGGAATTCCATTAATTGTAGATAATACAGTAGCTACGCCATACTTATGTAGACCCATTGATTTTGGAGCAGACATTGTTATTCACTCCTTGACAAAATACATTGATGGTCATGGTGCTACTATAGGAGGAATTGTTGTTGATTCAGGAAAATTTGATTGGGCCAAACAGCCAGAGAAATATCCTATGCTTAATGAACCAGATCCATCTTATCATGGAATCAAATATACTGAAAAGTTTGGACCAGCTGCATTTATTGGCTGCTGTCGAGTTGTTCCTCTAAGAGAGACAGGCGCTTGTCTATCCCCTAATAATGCATACATTATAATGCTTGGACTTGAATCATTGGGTGTTAGAATGGAAAGGCATTGCAAAAATGCTCTTGCGCTTGCAAAGTATTTAGAGACTCACGAAAGGGTGAATTGGGTGAATTATGCTGCTCTACCAAACGATAAGTATCATAGTGTTTGTAAAAAAATAACCAATGGTCATGCATCTGGTATTATTAGTTTTGGTATAAAAGGGGGAAAAGAAGCAGGTGCCAAATTTATTGATGCGCTTCAAATGATTTTAAGAGTACTTAGTATGGGTGATGCTAAATCCCTTGCATGCCATCCAGCATCTACGTTACATAGGCAATTGACACCCGAACAAAAGGCTTTAGCAGGTGTAAGCGAAGACTTGATTAGAATTTCCGTGGGTATTGAACACATTGACGATATTATTAATGATGTTGAGCAAGCAATTCAGGCGTCTAAAGAATAGGAATCTTCAGTATTCCATTTAATCACCAGAAGTCTATTGTTTTAATAGTTACATGTAGGAACATAGAAATTTCCAAACTTTATTATAAGAATTTTCATCTAATTCTTCAGCTCTTTTATCAATTATTCCTTTATTCCAATTATCAAAATATTTATCATACTTTGAGAAAAATTCCTTCAAATGTGGCATTGAATAAAATTCGTCATTCAACAAAAAACTTTATTTTTCTGTTCCATTCAATATTTTGAGGG
>CENJ01049706.1_pt1 | contig 38275 bp, 33 predicted proteins | sample 356161 | NCBI WGS metagenome assembly CENJ01 (sample SAMEA2619531, study PRJEB7988) | marine metagenome | biome: marine biome (ENVO:00000447); feature: surface water layer (ENVO:00002042); material: "saline water (ENVO:00002010), including plankton (ENVO:xxxxxxxx)" | depth 5 m | reverse complement strand
ATCTGAGCGCCCATGTTCTGGAACTTGTCTTCCAGTTCGATTTCTTTAGCGACTGTTACGCCGTCTTTCGTTGTGCGCGGTGCGCCGAAAGATTTCTCGATAACAACGTTACGGCCTTTTGGGCCGAGTGTGACTTTTACTGCGTTCGCGAGAACGTCGACGCCTTTGAGCATACGTTCGCGAGCGTCAGCGGAGAATTTCACATCCTTAGCAGCCATGTGGATTTTCCTTGATCAGAATGATTGGATTAAAAGTTTCAGGTCTCGGAAGCTTATGCTTCAACGATGCCCAGAATGTCGGACTCTTTCATGATGAGGAGCTCTTCCCCACCAACAGCAACTTCGGTGCCGGACCATTTGCCGAACAGAACGCGGTCGCCAGCTTTGACTTCCAGAGCTACCAGAGCACCGTCATCGCCACGCACGCCTGCGCCAACTGCTACAACTTCACCTTCCTGAGGCTTTTCTTTAGCCGTATCGGGAATGATGATCCCGCCTTTGGTCTTTTCTTCTTCTTGTACGCGGCGAACAAGCACGCGGTCGTGAAGCGGACGGAATTTCATTGAAGTCCCTCTCTCCAAATTGGATTGATACCTATTGTTCTTGTCGTTAGCACTCATTCGAGCAGACTGCTAACACAGCGCCAATTAAGAACGCGCAGCTCAAGCGTCAAGGGTTTTGAAAGGGAATTTCTCTATTCCGCCACGGAAGGTTCGCCTTCGTGGCTCTGGCGTTGCAGCCCAAGAATTCGCCGAATGGTTATGTCCATATTGGCAAAGTCCACGGGCTTCTGAATAAAGCCATCTACGCCCGCTGCAACCCATTTCTGCATATCGTGTTCGGAGTTGTCTGCAGAAAGGCCAATAACGGGAATTTGTGCGCGCGTCTGATCTGGCAGATTGCGGATATCCTGAAGGGCTGTTGGCCCATCCTTTACTGGCATTCGGAAGTCCATCAGTACGAGATCGATATCGCGCTCTGCAATGGCGAGCACTGCATCAGACCCGTTCGCAACGCTGATTGTGCGATAGCCCAGCCCCTGTAGCACACGCGTGATCACACGTTGATTGCCCACGCTGTCATCGGCAATGAGAATTGTATATTGCCGGTCATGCTTGGAAAGGCGGCTGGCGGTTGGAATATCCAGTGCGCTGGTGCGTTTGTATTCGGCTTCGAAGTTGAAGGTCGAACCTTTGCCTTCAATGCTTTCAACCCACACATCACCGCCCTGAAGCCGCGCAAGATCATGGACGATGGCAAGGCCCAGTCCTGTGCCCTTATAATTTGCTCTCTGATCGGTTTCGATCTGCACAAAGCGGCTAAAAATCCTCTTTTGATGATTGGGATGGATGCCCCGGCCGGTGTCTTCTACAGACAGGCGGACGAGCACCTCACCGCTATCGACATCTTCCACTTGCATGGCGGCCTTTACATAGCCGCGGTCCGTGAACTTGATCGCATTAGACAGAAAGTTGGAGAGGATCTGGCGAAACCGGACCGGGTCAATCAACAGCCAGACAGCTTCGTCCGGATAGGACAGCCGGAATTCCAGACCCTGATCAACCGCAGAGGGGCGCAGCTCCATCGCTGTTTCGCGGAAGAGCTGTGTGACATCCGTCGGTTCGGGCAGGAGACGTAACTCGCCGACTTCGATTTTGGACAAGTCCAGAAGATCGTTGATGAGGTTCAGAATGTTACGAGCCGAGGATTTGGCGGTGCCGGCCATTTCGCCCTGATTGCTGTCCAGCTCTTCCTTGGCCAGAAGCTCCAGCATGCCCATCAGCCCGGTGAGCGGCGTGCGGATTTCATGGGCCACGCCAGCGATAAACTCAGCTTTTGCGCGACTGGCGAACCGCGCTTCATCGCGCATTTTGATCAGGCGCTTTTCGTGCTGACGGTGATTATACCATGCGACCCCGCCCGAAACGACGGCGGAGATAATAATGTAAGCCATCACGAAACCGGTGCTGACCGCTGGGGGAAGGTCACCGAAATTGGGAGAGGTGTAAGGCGCATTGCCTGAAACCGACCACCAGACGAGGAAGAAGGTCTGCGCAAGTGCGAGCGCGGATAAAGTGACCGCTCCTTTGAGCCTCAGCATGGTCCACCCCCACAAAACCGGCAAAATAAGGATCGGAGTTGTGGCGCTGTTAATGCCCGAATTCAAAAGGCAGATCGTCATCGCCGTGAAGGATATTGAGATACAGAATATCCAGGCAGAAAGTCGGACCCGATGGGTATAAATAAGGAATGCTGGTAGAACGCTCAGTATGGAGACGGAGATACATCCGACGAGTTGGGACGTAGTCGCTTCACCACGCCCGAAAAACTCGAGCATGAGCGCGAACAAACCAAGCGTGGTTTGTAGTCCGCACATAATGAGCACGTTCTGTGCGATGGGGCGGTCATTCTGGTCCTCAAGCTGCTCAAGCTGAAATGCTCTGTCCAGCCAGTTCAGAAGCCCGTCAAAAGGCCCAGACCATAAACTCACGCTAACCGTCGCAACGTTTTCGAGCTCGTCATTATCAATGACTTTGAACGACAACGTTCCCGATTCCCCCCAAGGAAAACACTTGGCTAATGCAACTGAACTGCAACGTCCAGATGAAATTCGTTAGTCAGGCGAGTGGGAAAATTCAGTTTTACGTGTTGAGTGGATAAATGCACGTCAGAGGTGCATGTTTATCTGATTGAAATTGCAGATAAAAACCGTCCGAAGTTCAGTCTGTTCGGACGGTTTTTGTGGTTTTGGTATACAATAACGTTTTTATCAGGTGATCGTCTGACCGCCATCAATGACCATCATCTGCCCATTCATGTACGATCCGGCCTTTGAGGCCAGGAAGACTGCGGCGCCTGCAATTTCGTGCGGCTCGCCAATCCGGTCCATTGGCGTATAGGCCAATGCGCGTTTCAGCGTGTCCGGATTTTCCCACAGCGCGCGGGCAAAATCGGTACGGATGAGGCCCGGCGCGATGCAATTGGTGCGGATATTATCCTTGCCGTATTCGACACAGAGATTGCGTGCGAGCTGGAAATCGGCAGCTTTGGAGATGTTGTAAGCGCCGATGACCGGAGACCCTTTCAGACCGCCAATAGATGAGACGATGATGATTGCGCCATCCTTGCGTTCTTTCATCTGTGGCGCGACCATCTGGATCAGCCAGTTATTCGCGATGACATTGTTGGACAGAATTTTCTGAAACTGTTCGTCGTTAATGTCCGCAAGCGATCCGTAAAACGGGTTGGACGCCGCATTACAAACGACGATGTCGATTTTGCCAAAGGCGGCATTCGTCTCATCGACGAGGTTTTGCAGTTCGTCCTTGGATGAAATGTTTGCAGGCACTGCGATGGCTGTGCCTTCGCCGAATTTGGCGTTGATTTCAGCTGCGGTTTCTTCGCATGGACCGGCTTTGCGCGATGATATCGTCACGCGCGCGCCCTGTTCAGCCATTTCAAAGGCAATGGCTTTACCAATGCCTCGGCTGGATCCGGTGATGACGGCTGATTTTCCGGTAAGATCGAAAAGCGACATAGAACTCCTCCCTCAAGTTTCCTGGCGCATATGTTTATGTGAGCGAACTCTATCGGCTCAATGATGGGGAGTATAGCCGTTTTGGAAACAGAAATTGCAAAACACGGGTTTAGCCGACGGCCAGATCGAGTTTCCATTCCCGGATAAGAAGGTCGGCCAGCCGGGCCGTGCGTGCGCGAACAATTTCTGATGTCCATTCATCATATTGGGCCGCATCACGGGTCAGGGCAAACTGACCACCTCGTTCCGGATCGCGGAAAAATCGATCGCGCTTTTCGCGGAATTCAAGGCGATCAGCCTGCTGATTGTCACGTTTGGAAAGCAGGCAGAAATTGCCAATGCTCTCACAGATTTCCCGGCGCTCGACCAGATCAGGCCAGACAGAAAGCCATTCCGTACCCGGTTCAGGATTGCGCGGTAAAACGTGTTCCACAGTGGCTTCTGAAGTCGCCGGCAGGTTCTCTCCGCCATCCAGCAGGCAGTTCAGCTTCAGCGCCAGCGCGCGGCGCTGCGTTACCGAGCCGAAGCGTCCATAAAGGCGCTGTGTGAGCTTGGCCCTTTCGTCCACCGATAAAGAGAGCGCGCCATCTGAAGCAAACAGATTGCGTTTGGAGACGATCTCTTCGGACAGGCGTCTGTATCGGCGGGCGCGGTTATCGCGGTCGGTTACGACCAGCTGCATGGTAAAGGCAAGCCGTTCCAGATCGCAGAAAAATTCACGGGCGGTGTCCGCATCGCGTGGATGGAAGACGAGGAATTGCAGGGCAGGGGCGCGCCAGCCGGAATGGTCCAGTGAGATAAGCCGCGCCAGATGATCATTCACCGCCTGTATGGGCCGGGATAGATGTATCTGCCCCTGACGCAGCTCCTGATAGGCATCGACAAAGCGCGGAAGATAGCGTTCCAGAAACTCTTTGGGCGGAATGGCTTCCAGGACGGTATTGCAGAACCCGCTCACAAAATTGCCGCGCATCTGGCGGTCGTGAAGGGATCTGATCTGGCGCAGCAAATCATCAAAGTCTGCTGCACCGAGACGGGCTTCGTGTTGCGTCCAGGCGCGGGCCAGGCGGTCAGCCTGTTCAGAATCCAGTCGGGCGCGTTCAAACAATTCTGTTTTAAGAATGTCATGCGCGCTGGGCTGCAGACCGCGCGTGTTCAACACCTGAAAGACTTTATACCCATCATCCCGGTTTTCGACTTCCACATGAACGATCGGGCATTGTTTTAGAAGGAACTCCGCCAGTTTCTGGCGGTCTGGCGCTGACAGACTTTTCAATTCGTCGCGAATGGCGACCATATTCTCTACGAGCTGATTTTTGCTGAGATTTGGCGGGAGACTGCGATCAGAATTCAGTGTGGAATTCATTTTCTGCGCCAGCGCGCGAAAGACGGGTGCATCCACATGGTTGAGCGTCAGCTTCCATCCGCCGGTTTCCGCCTTGTTGGCCAGCGCGGACTGTAGTTCGTCTCTCGTATCACCCGGCGGCAGCAGGTCCCGCAAACAGGCCAGCACAAGTGAAACGGTGGTTATGCGTTGCTGGCCGTCAATGATCTCCAAAAGGTCAGGAATAGCGGTCTGGCAGGTGACGACCGCACCCATAAAGTGTGGTCGTTCTTCATCCATGGCCTGAACAATGTCATGTATCAGCGCACACGCATCGGCTATCTGCCAGGAATAACTGCGTTGGTAGGTGGGGATACGGTAGCTTTTACCCGATTGCAGCAGGCCCGAAACAGATTTGGCTTCTGCAATGACACCCAGGGATTCCATTATTTCTTCCGGTACGCGTAAAAACTAATTACAGCTCCTATTTTGGGCGAGTTAATGCAAGTGGATTGAACGATGAAGCTGGGAAGTTTGTTGCAGAGTGGCGAACATTTTGCGGTTGTGATTCAAAATAATGCAGCCTACAGGCTTCTTGCGGGTGAGGAAGGCACTTCCCTCAACTTGCAGGACTGGATTTCACGCCCCGATGCCCTGCGAAAAGCGGCGCTGAAAGCCATCGAGACAGCCGAGGCGATTGAGTTTACGCCTGAAATGCTGGGGCCACCTGTTCTCAAACCCCGCAAAATTCTGGGTATTGGTCTCAATTATCTGGATCATGCACGCGAGACCAACCGGGAACCCCCTGCCATTCAGACCTGGTTTGTCAAACAACCAACCGCGATCAATGCGCCCTATGGCACGATTGATATGCCGAAAGTCTCTGACCGTCTGGATTATGAATGCGAGCTGGTCGTGGTGATTGGTCGTGGCGGTCGTCATATTCCCGCAGACCGCGCCGACGAGGTGATTGCGGGCTATACCTGCGGCAATGATGTGTCCGTGCGTGACTGGCAGCGCGCAACCCCAACCATGATTATGGGCAAAGGCTTTGATACCCATGCGCCGATTGGACCGTGGATTGTCACGCCGGACGAAGTTGGAGACGTAAATGCGCTGGGGCTCCGGACCTATATAAATGGCGAGCTGCGTCAGGACGGAAATACCAGCGAACTGATCCATAAAATTCCGCAATTGATTGAACATCTGAGCGCTGCTTTCACGCTGGAACCGGGCGATCTCATCTTCACTGGAACACCAGCAGGGGTGGGCGCGGCGTTTGATCCGCCGAAATTCATGAAGACCGGCGACACGGTAAGGATCGAGATCGACAGAATCGGGCATATTGAGCACACGATCAAAGACGAAGACGGGCAAACACGGATCGGGTAAGTCTCTTGAAGCCAATGGCGATCATAATTTCGGTTCTGGCCTGTATGGCGTGTGCGGCTGCGGGCTATTTTGCAGCCAGTCTTGGCTCAGAACCTGAAGGCGTTGAGCCTTCCACCCTGCCGCCAACGGCGTTTGTCGCACCGCCGGAGGCTTTTCATGTCAGCCCGTGCATACAAAACGGGGCCGTCTATAGAGACGAATTGTCAGTCTGCCTGCTTGTGCAGGCGGGCGGCAAACGCCTCGTCTTCGGCACGCCCCTTCATACCAATTGGCGTGCGATTGGTCCGCTTGATGCTGTGTTCATGATGGATGGTCATCCTCTGTCTTCCGGCGGATTGATGGGATTGCGCTATGAAAGCTGGTTCGACCGAAGAGATAGCGAGCTGCTTCTGGTGAGCGGTGAGCTTACGCTCGACTGGGTACAGCAATTGGACGACGCGCTGATCGTACCCGATGCGCTCAGTCAGGTAGGAAGCCGCAATCAGCTGGATTCGCGCCGGTCTGGTTTTGCAGTCCGGCCCGTTCTGACCAATGCGTCGCTCATGTCTGTCTTCAACACAGGCGATTTACGCGTCTTTGCCAGTTCGCAGCTCGCCGATACGGGGGACCAGCTCATGTCCTATCGGGTAGTTTATGAAGATAGCGTGCTGGATATCTATTCCTGCGAAAGCTCCCGCACACTAATGGGCGGCGAGGCGGCGACTGCCATTTTTGTTCCCGTCTTCGATCAGGTCCAGTTGACCCGTCATCAGCGTTTTGCCGACCAGAACCGTCTCTATGCCCGTCAGATGGAAATCCGCATGGCCGGGCTGAACTGCCCATCCATGACTGAAGCCAAAGATATGGCGCAGCGCGCAGCGGCTTCCCAATTGCTGACCCAAGGCATGACTGGCGAACGGGCCGAACGACTGTTCCGGGACGGCGGCGTCTCATGGTCGCCGCTGACGATTGAAGGCGTTGAGGTCGACCTGGCAGCGCAGTAAAAATCACACAGGCTGTGGCCCAAAAGACGACGGGGCCTGACATAAGCCAGACCCCGTACTCCCCAGATCGCCCCCGTCCGGCCATACAGGCCGCGGACTGAAGCGAAGTCTGAATGCCATGTGAATGACGGGGCGTCCAGATCATATATCATCTGAATACAGGGCGTTGCGGATTTGCCACCTACGCGTTCAGCTTGCCCGAAAAGCGGGCGGATTGCCGGCTTCCGCTCAAACGCTGTGGAAAGCGTAAGCCTGTGTTTTACTGGTCACATGAATCAGGATTATTCTGCCAGAGACATTGCCTGAACCGCTGAATCAGCGGCAATCAATGTGTTAACTAAAACAGTGTACTAAAGAGATAAGTAAAACTGAGACCTGTTGAGTGAAAGACCTCTGAATGCCGGCAATTGCGCACATACTTATTGCTGCATCCTACATTGTTGTGGGTGTATTCCTTGGTGTGAGCGTTTTTCAGTTTACCACTTACTCTATTGAAATGTCTATGATTTCTGGTCTGGCCGCCATTCTGGCGAGTGGGCTGGTTCATGTCATGTCAGTCAGCCGTGAACGTGCGAAACAGCTCGAAGATCGCATCCTCTCCATGCGCAATGATGTGCGCAAAGCCAATCGCAAATCAGAGATTCTTGAAGCGCGACTGGGCGTGATGGAAGAGACGCTGAACCGTGAAGTGTCTGATCGCCGCGAGACGCTGGTCTCTGAAATGCGCCAGCTCGAAGGCCTGATTCAGCAATTGGGCAAAAGCTTTGAAACGCGTCTGGCGACAGCCAAAAAATCTGGTGGCTCTGCGTCTTCTGGCACGGGAGAGCCGGGGAATCGTTCGCCGGAGCAGGCGCTTCAGGCGGTTCAGGATGCGCTTGATTCCAACCGTGTGGATCTGCACCTCCAGCCGATTGTCAGCCTGCCTCAGCGCCGTGTTTGCTTCTATGAGGGCTTTACGCGCCTGCGCGATGAGAATGATGAACTCATCATGCCGGGAGAGTTTCTGGGCGCGGCCAAGGAAGCCGGTCTGTTGGGCGTGATCGACAATATGCTGCTCTTCCGCTGTGTGCAGATTGTTCGTCGCCTGAGCGAAAAAGACCGCCGTGTCGGCGTGTTCTGCAATGTGGCTATGTCTTCACTGGAAGATGAATCCTTCTTCCCGCAATTCCTGGAGTTCATCAAAGAGAACAGAGACCTTGCGGGCTCTTTGATCTTTGAGATCAGCGCGCGTGACTTTGCGCGTCGTTCTGCTGTTGCCGCCCGTCATATGGGGCGTCTGACAGACCTTGGCTTCCGGTTCTCGCTTGATAAAGCAGACGATATTGCTGTGAACCTGCCGGAAATGCAGGCTGAGCATGTGAAATTCCTCAAAGTGGAAGGCCGTAAACTGCTCGACCAGCTGGTCGATGGCGGGCCACGCCCAATCTCTTCGGTGAACCGCAATATCTCTCCGGAAGATGTGCCTGCTGTCTTCATGCGCTATGGCGTTGATCTGATCGCGGAAAAGGTTGAGGCGGAAAAAGACGTCGTCGAGATTCTGGATTTCGATATTCCATTCGGACAGGGTCACATCTTTGGTGAGCCACGCCCGATCAAGGGCACGCTGATGGAAGAAACAGCGCCGCCGAGCGAATTCATGCACCGGGCCATCGGTTAAGCGCGAACGGGCCTTTTCACGCGCCCGCCTTTAAGCTAACCGCTTGCCTATGACGGATATTAAATTCCCGGCGGGACTCTCTGAAATTCACGACGCTTATGACGCCATCTTCTGCGATGTGTGGGGCGTCATCCATAATGGCCGCGAAGCCTTCTACGAAGCTTGCGATGCGCTGGCCGAATTCCGAAAGCTCGGTAAGCCAGTCATTCTGGTTACCAATGCGCCTGTGCAGGCCAAAGAGGTGGAAGACCTGTTTCCCGGCATGGGCGTGCGCCCGGACTGTTATAATGCGATTGCCTCTTCAGGTGATGCAACACGCCTCGTTCTGGAAGAGCGCGCGCCGGGCCCAGCCTATCGTCTCGGAACAGATAACTCCTGGGAGCGGGACAACACGCTGTTTGTTGGCTCCGGGCTTGAATTCTCCGAACCTGAAGAAGCCGACTTCATCATCGCCATGGGGTTACGCGATCAGGAAAACGAACATCCTGAAGAGTATCGCGAAGAATTGCGGCCGCTGGCCCAGCGCGGGCTGGATCTGGTTTGCGCCAATCCGGATATTCAGGTCCGCGTAGGCAATACGCTGCAATGGTGTGCCGGTGCGCTTGCTAGAATTTATGAAGAAGAGGGCGGGCCGGTCATCTATCCGGGCAAACCGCATGACGCGATTTATGACCTTGCCGAGCGCCATCTGGCGCGTTTTGGCGGTGAAAACATCCCGCGCAATCGCATTCTGGCGATTGGCGATGGGCCGATCACCGATGTGAAGGGCGCAAATGCCCGCGGCATGGACTGTCTTTATGTCGGTACGGGGCTGAACCAGTCCGCCAGTAATTTCGAAGAGGACACCATCGCTTTGATGGAGCGTAATGGTGTGTCTGCGACCTACGCTCTGCCAGGGCTGTGCTGGTAAAGCAAAAAACCCGGCGCGTTGGCCGGGTTTTTCAAAATCTGGATTTGCTTGTTCTTATTTGAACAGGGCGTCGATATCGTCCTGGGAGACGTCTTCTCCTTCATCTTCTGCATCTGAAGAGAAGAGCGCATCGATATCGTCCTGACCCGCATCGCCATCTGAAGCGAACATAGCGTCAATATCATCCTGCTTGGTTTCAGGTCCGCCAATTGCCGGGCCGTTCAGAAGCAGATCGCGACGACGTTGCTCTTCCGGTGTGATTTCGACCTCTTCCTCGTCTACGCCCATAACCTCGGCAAAACGCGAAATCCGGTTTTCAATCATTTTCAGCGTGTTCACGACTTTGGAAACACGCTGGCCGGTGAGGTCCTGGAAGGAACAGGCCTCGATGATGACCAGCATTTTGTCCTGGATCTGCATGCCGAAGTCCTCAGTGGTCTCCGGATCCATGGCCAGCACGTCTTCTGCTGTCTGCATAATTTTGTCTGTCGCGACTTCCGTGTCGGCGACGATAGCTTCAAGCTCTTCGCCGGCGCTCGGAATGCCGTTATTCTGAATATCTTTCGGGCGCAGATCGCCAATTTCATTGCGGGCCTTTTTGATAAAGGTGGCAATGTCGACGAACTCATCCTTGATGGTTTCATCAAGGGCGCTGAAGAAGTGCCCCATCGCATCCGTCAGAACTCCCGAAAGTTCAAGGACATCGACGAGTTGTCGATCCTTGACGTTCTGAGATTTGAGGTGATGGATCGCCTCTTTCACGCGAACAGCAGCGTCATTCGCACCCATGATAGTCTTCCTTCAAACTGTGCATGCAATGAGGGTTTTCCCATCTCGTCATGCATTCAACCCTATCGTCGCTCGGACGTTCACACGTGATGTGTGCGAAATCAGAAATCGCCGATAACTGCAGCAATTTTAGATTTCAGCGTCGCAGCGTTGAAAGGTTTTACGATGTAGTTGTTCACACCAGCGCGTTTCGCAGCCACAACGTTTTCCGTTTTGGATTCGGCAGTTACCATGATGAAAGGTGTCGGCTTCAGAGAGTCGTCTGCACGGACTTCGCGGAGAAGTTCGTAACCCGTCATAGGTTCCATGTTCCAGTCGGAGATCACCAGACCAAATTTTTGGTCAGCTTTCCGCATCTTCTCGAGTGCTTCCTGACCATCAGCAGCTTCATCGACGTTTTCGAATCCAAGTTGCTTCAGCAGGTTGCGAATAATACGTACCATTGTCTTGTAGTCATCAACGACAAGCACAGGCATAGACAGATCAACAGCCATTCTTTTTTACCCCAGGATCATCCAAATCCAATTATGTTGTGCCTAAGGACTAGCGTATTGCCGCAAATAAACGGTAAACCGCGTCGGTCAGATTTTTAACTTGGAGTTCAGACGTGCCCGAATACGCCGGAAAAAGCTTTGAAGATCTCGAAATCGGGATGAGCCACGAGACCTTTCACACGATTTCAGAGGCAGACATTGAAGCCTTTGCTCAGGTATCAGGTGACCGCAATCCTCTGCATATGGATGAGGAGTATGCGAAAGGTACCATTTTCAAAGGCCGTATCGCGCATGGCGCTCTGACCGCATCTTATATCTCTGGTATTCTGGGCAATGACCTGCCGGGCCCGGGTGCTATTTTCACCGACCTTGCACTTCAGTTCAAACGTCCTGTTCGCATTGGTGACGAAGTGACAGCGCGCGCTGAAGTCTCTGAGATGATCGAGAAGGGAAACCGCGTTACCCTCAAAGTCACATGCTCGGTTAAAGGCCGTAAAGTGGTCGAAGGTGAAGCCAAGGTTATGGTCCCAAGTCGCGGGAAATAAGCCTAAATGGCCGTAATCTCTGATTTCAGACATGTGCCGGAAACGGCAAAAGGCGCAGCAATTGCGCTCGGAAATTTTGACGGTGTCCATGCCGGGCACCGCGCTGTTATTGAGGGCGCTGCAGAGACTGCACGCAGCCTTGGCGCGCCTCTGGGCGTTCTCATTTTCGAGCCGACGCCGCGACAGTTTTTTCAGCCTGATGGTGAGACCTTCAGGATCATGTCTCCGGAGTTACGTCGCGATGTTCTTTTTGAGAATGGCGTCGATCTGATTTTCGAACTCCCATTCGACAAAGAGATGTCTCAGATGTCTCCTGAAGCCTTCGTCAAAAACGTCCTAGTAGATGGTCTCGGACTGAAGCATTTATCGGTCGGATTCGACTTTCGCTTCGGTCGTGGGCGCGAGGGAGATGTTAACACGCTCGAGACACTCGCGAAAAAATTCAAATTTTCTTTGTCCGTTCAGGAGCGAATTACCGACGGAGAGAAGAAAATTTCCTCCACGGCGATCCGAAATGCGATCAAGGAAGGACGTCCTGAAGAGGCTGCGCATCTGCTTGGCCGCTATTGGAGCGTTCAGGGCGTGGTGGAACATGGCGAAAAGCGCGGGCGGACAATTTCCTTCCCGACGGCCAATCTGCGCCTTGGTGACCTGATTGAGCCAGTTCACGGCGTTTATGGCGTCTGGATGCAGATTGAGGGCTATGAAGGCTGGTATGCGGGTGTTGCAAATTTCGGGCGCACACCCACAACCGGGCTTCGCGATCCGCTTCTGGAAGTTTTCCTCTTCGACTTTGATGGCGACATCTATGATCGCAAAGTCAGTGTCGCCTTTGCCGACTTCATGCGCATTGAGAAAAAGTTCGACAGTCTGGAAGCCATGACGGTTCAGATCGCGACCGATGCTGCCGAAGCCAAGGCGCATCTCAAAGAGCTTGGCGGCGCTTTGCACATTTCAGAATTGCCAAACCCTGCATAGACTGGTCCAAACAGGATCAGAAAAAGCATAGGGGAGAATTGGCATGTCATTATCACTGACATCTGTATTCGGCATTGAAGGTAAGATCGCGCTCGTCACGGGCGGTGGTCGCGGACTTGGCAAAACCATTGCCGAAGGCTTTCTGGCGGCAGGCGCAGCGAAGGTTTACATTGCCTCGCGCGATCCTGAAGCACTTGAGGCCACAGCCGAAGAGCTCTCACCCGAAGGCAAATGTATCGCCATTCCGGCCAATCTTGCGACCGTTGAAGGCTGCAAAGCGCTGGGCGACGAGCTCAAAGCCCGCGAAAGCAAGCTGCATATTCTGGTCAATAACTCTGGCGCAGCCTGGGGCGGCCCGCTGACCGACTTTCCGGAAGCCGGTTGGGACAAGGTATTCAATCTGAATGTCAAAACGCCATTTTATCTGACCGGCGAGCTGGTCGGACTGATGGAAGCGGCCGGTACGCATGAAGACCCGGCGCGCCTGATTAATATCGGTTCTATCGCGGGCGAAGTGGCGGCATCGCTTGGCGCATTCCCTTATGGCCTGTCCAAAGGCGCGATCCATCAGTTCACCCAGATGATGGCGCTGGAGCTTGCGCCGAAGCACATCACATCGAACGCTATCGCGCCGGGGCGTTTCCCATCCAAAATGACCGAATATGTTCAGAAGGATAAAGAGGCCTATGACGCAGAAGTGCAGGCCATTCCTCTGAAGCGCTGGGGGCAGGAAGAAGATATTGCAGGCACGGCGGTGTTCCTTTCCAGCAATGCCGGGGCCTTCATCACAGGCGCGATTATCCCTGTCGACGGGGGTGCGAGGTTGCGCTGACTTGTGACAGGGTTTTCTTGTTTGAAGTACCTCACGATTTTGTTCCGGAGCGTTACGCATGCTGATTTCATTCGCCGTAGAAGACTATCGCTCGCTGCGTAAAATTAAGCTTCCTCTGGAACGCCTGAACGTCGTCACCGGGTCAAACGGCAGCGGTAAGTCGAGCCTGTATCGCTCGCTTCAGCTTCTGGCGTCGGTCGGGCAGGGGCGGGTGATTAGCGCGCTCGCAAATGAGGGTGGGCTGTCCTCAACGATTTGGGCTGGTCCGGAATCCATCGCTCAATCTGTAAAGCGCGGCGAGCATGAGCTGGAAGGAACAGTTCGCAATCAACGCATCTCACTCAAACTTGGATTTGCCAGCGAAGATTTCGGCTACGCCATCGATCTTGGCGTGCCGATAGGGGGAGAAACTGTTTTTCTCAGCGATCCGGACATTAAGACCGAAGTTGTCTGGGCCGGTCCCGTCCTGCGTCGCGCCAATGTGCTGGCACAAAGAAATGGTCCTTTGGTGACAGCGCTCGGCAGCGATGGAGACCGTGTTTCCATCAAGACCGATCTGGCGCCTTATGACAGCATGCTGACCTATGCCGCTGACGCTTCAACCACGCCGGAACTTATTGAACTCCGCGAGCGTATGCGAGGCTGGCGTTTCTATGATCAGCTTCGCACCGACAAATATGCGCCGTGCCGAACGCCTCATGTGGGTACGCGTACCTTTGCTCTGGCAGAGGATGGGTCAGACCTTGCTGCTGCCATAGCGACTATTCGGGAAATAGGCGATGGCGGCGCGTTTGAGCACGCCATAGAAGATGCCTTTCCGGGCAGCGAGGTGGAAATCCTCCAGCAGGGCGGTTTGTTTGACATCGTGTTGAAACAGACGGGCATGTTGCGTCCGCTTCGAACGGCAGAATTGTCTGATGGCACGTTGCGCTTCCTTCTTCTGGCTGCGGCATTGCTAACACCGCGTCCACCTCAGCTCATGGTGCTCAATGAGCCGGAAACCAGTCTACATTCAGAGCTGATACCTGCCCTAGGCAGGCTGATCCTGAGGGCGTCTGAAAACTGCCAGATGATTGTTGTTAGTCACAATTCTCACCTTGTCGAAATTCTGGCAGGTGAGGGCGCCCAGCTTTTGGAGCTTTCCAAGGATTGGGGGGAAACGCATGTCGAAGGTGCCGACCCTATTAGCTTTAGCTGGCCGTCGCGTTAGGCCCGCGTATTCAGATGGGGCGTACCGAACAAGGCAGGTATCCCAGCCGGAGCAAAATCAGGAAAGTGAGTGCAGTTATGAATAAGATCACCAGACTTGGTTTTGCATCCCTCCTGTCATCCTGCTTTGCCGGGCTGGCGCTCCCTGCCAGCGCACAGGATGCCATTCCACTAATCGACAGCTATACGGTCGATCAGCGTTATTATCGGAATATTGAAAGCCATCCTGAGATTGAATGGCCGACGCTCACCTTCGCGCCCGGTCAGACCATCAGCTTTGACCGCCTTTATAAAGAAGAGGACGGTCGCAAGCTTCATGTCGATGTGTTCGCGCCGTCTGAAGAGGTACGAAACGGGCGGGCGGTTATTCTCGTGCATGGCGGGGCCTGGCGGTCTGGAAACAAGTCGCACATGTTCCTTTTGGCAAACTTGCTGGCGCAGCGCGGATATACGGTCTTCACGCCTGAATATCGCCTGTCCGCTGAAGCGCCTTACCCCACAGGATTGGTTGATCTGAATGATCTCATTGTCTGGGTGAGAGAGAATGCCGAAACGTTTGGCTATGACGCCGAGGCCGTGGCGATTGCTGGCGGGTCATCAGGCGGGCATATGGCCGCTTTGCTTGGGTTTTCGTCCGGGGAGCCGGTTTTTAAATCGGACCCGGATGACGTGACGCGGGTCGCCGCCGTCATTGATATGGATGGTGTTCTCGATTTCCGAACCGAACTTGCGCTGAGTTATGAGAACCGGGCAGGGGCGAATTCTGGTGTCGGCCTCTGGGTGGGCGGCGCATATGAAACGGCGACCGATCTCTGGGTGGAGGCGAGCCCTGTTGCGCACCTTGCAGAAAATGCACCGCCAACGCTCATTATTTCCAGCGGTAATCCACGGTTCACCGAAGGTCATCTGGCCGTGGAAGACTGGCTCACCGCCCGCGACACGCCGTATGAATTCTACAGTTATGAAGAGCTGTTCCATACCTTCTGGCTGTTTGAACCGTATGCGTCTGAAGTCGCAAATCGAATTGATGGTTTTTTGGAGCAGGTTGCGAGCGATACTACGCCGGATCAATGATGAGCGGACTGCGATTTGAATTGGCTTTCAAAGTCGACAACCCATCTCAACCCTGCTAACCGGTGCGCATCATGCGCAGACTGGCCATACACATTATTCGAATTAGCGGCCCGGCCGTAAGCTGACACAGGCTCAGTCGCGGTCGGGATATTTGTTTTTCTCCAAATTTCTGTAAGACAAACCTGCTTCTCAGGATAAAGACCCAAACATGGCTGATACCGATACAAACGCTGCTGACTCTCAGCGCGATTACCGCGAAACACTTTTCCTTCCAAAGACGGATTTCCCGATGCGTGCGGGCCTGCCTAAGGCTGAGCCGCAATGGATCGCAAAATGGGAAGAGCTGAAGCTCTATGAACGTCTGCGCGATGAGAGCAAAGACCGCCCGAAATTCGTCTATCATGATGGTCCGCCTTACGCGAATGGCGACATTCACCTTGGCACGGCGATGAACAAAATCCTGAAGGATATTGTCTGCCGCTCTCACCAGATGGCTGGCTATGATGCGGGCTTCATTCCGGGTTGGGATTGTCACGGTCTGCCGATCGAATGGAAAGTGGAAGAACAATTCCGCTCCAAAGGTAAAACCAAGGAACAGGTTTCCGGTTCTGAATTCCGCGCGGCGTGTCGTGAGTATGCCGCCCACTGGATTGATGTGCAGCGTGACCAGTTCAAGCGTCTGGGCGTGAACGCCGAATGGGATGAGAAGAATGGCGACCCGAATACGGGGCCTTACCTCACCATGCGGTTTGAATCAGAAGCAAAGATCGTTTCTGAATTCCTTACCATCGCCTTGTCTGGTCTTCTCTATCGCGGCATGAAACCAATCATGTGGTCGCCGGTCGAGCAGACCGCTCTGGCTGAGGCTGAGGTTGAGTATCACGACCGCAAGGCGACAACGATCTGGGTGAAATTCCCTGTTGCGGGTGAAGACTTCTCTGTTGTCATCTGGACGACAACGCCATGGACCATTCCGGCCAACCAGGCGGTCAGCTTCAATCCAAAGATCAGCTATGGTCTTTATGAAGTGAAGTCTGTCATGTCCGAGGAAGAGCTGGGCTTCAAACCTTTCGCAGAACCGGGTGACAAGATCGCGCTCGCGGACAATCTGGCAGAAGACGTGTTCGGCGCAGCCAAAGTCTCTGAATATGAGCGTGTTGGTGATGTCGACCCGACAGGCTGGACACTGAAGCACCCGTTCAATGGTGCAGATTTCGGCGACGGCTTCTGGGATCACGAAGTCCCAATGCTTGCGGGCGATCACGTGACCGATGATGCCGGTACGGGCTTTGTGCATACAGCGCCTGCACATGGTGATGATGACTATCTGGTCTTCCTCGGCTCCGGTCGCACGGCAAAAGACATTCGCGATATCGTTGATCCGGAAGGTGCCTACCGTCCGGATGTGCCACGCTTTGCGGGCCTCGATATCATCCGTACATCCGGCAAAAAGCGCGGACAGGACGGCAAGGCTGGCCCTGAAGTTCTGAAAGCTCTGACGGAAGTTGGCGCACTGCTTGGCCGTGGCATGACCACGCTGCGTGATGCGCACTCCTGGCGGTCTAAAGCGCCGGTTATCCGCCGCGCGACGCCGCAATGGTTCATCGCTATGGATAAGCCGGATGATGCTGGCAAAACCCTGCGCGACAAGGCGCTGGCCGGTATCGACCAGACGAATTTCGTGCCAGCCGTGGGCCGTAACCGTATCCGTTCCATGGTGGAAGGTCGCCCGGACTGGCTGATCTCTCGTCAGCGGAATTGGGGCGTGCCTCTGACGCTGTTCGTGAACGCTGAAGGCGAGCCGCACACCGTGCTGGCCGAGGCTGATGCGATCAATGCGCGTATCCTTGAAACCATCCGCAATGGCGGCGTGGATGCATGGTTCACCACCGATAAGGCTGAGCTGCTCGGACCGGGCGTGAATGCGGATGACTGGGAAAAAGTCACCGACGTTCTGGACGTGTGGTTTGATTCCGGAACCACTCATGCCTTCACCCTACGCGAGCGCGGCATCATCGATGAAGCGACCGGTCAGGCTGATGTTTATCTGGAAGGGTCTGACCAGCACCGTGGCTGGTTCCAGTCTTCGCTTCTGGAATGCTGTGCAACGCGCGGTATGGCACCTTACAAAACTGTGGTGACACACGGTTTCATCGTTGATGGCGACGGCAAGAAAATGTCCAAATCGCTTGGTAATACGGTGAACCCGCTGGATGTCGCCCAGAAAAATGGTATCGAGATCCTGCGTCTCTGGACGGCAAGCTCTGACTTCACTGAGGACCTTCGGATTTCCGATGAAATCCTGAAAGCGAATGTCGAAAGCTATCGTCGCCTGCGGAACACCTTCCGTTATCTGCTCGGCGCTCTGGATGGCTATTCAGAAGACGAAACCGTCGCTCTGGAGGACATGCCGGGTCTGGAACGCTGGGTACTGCATCGCATCGCTGAGCTCGATAAGCTGGTGAAAGAGGCCTATACCGCCTTTGACTATAAGAAGGTGATGTCTGCGCTGATCAATTTCTGCGGCGTGGATTTGTCTGCGGTTTATTTCGATATCCGCAAAGACGCGCTTTATTGTGATCCGGTCAGCTCTACACGCCGCCGTGCGAACCGCATGGTGATGAATGAGCTTCTGAAACGCCTTTGCCTCTGGCTTGCGCCAATCATGCCGTTCACCACGGAAGAAACCTTCCAGACGAGCCATCTGGCCGGCACGGCAGACAGCGTGCACCTTCTGACCTTCGCAGATGTGCCTGCTGAATGGACGAATGCAGAGCTTGCAGAGATATGGGCGAAAATCTTCAAAGTCCGCCGTGTCGTAACTGGCGCGCTGGAAGTTGAACGCCGCGAAAAGCGTATCGGGTCTTCGCTTGAAGCGGCTCCGATTGTTCACATTGAAGATGCAGACCTTCTGGCCGCGTTCAAAGGTGAAGATGCCGCCGATATTTTCATCACCTCAAAGGCTATCCTCACGGATGCACCGTCTCCGGGCGTTGCTTTCCGCATGGATGACGTTTCTGGGGTTGCCGTTGTCAGTGGCATGGCGGAAGGTCGCAAATGTGCCCGCAGCTGGAAATATTTTGACCCGGCGGATGCGGACGCAGAGTTCCCGGACATCACTCCACGTGATGCCGCAGCAGTAAAAGAGTGGGATCAAAACGCATGAGTCAGCCGAAACCGGCTCAGGGGGGCATGAATATCTCCCGTGTGATCTGGGCCATTGCGGTGGTTCTTGCGATTTTCTTTTTTGATCAGCTGACAAAATACCTGGTTCTTCAGGAAGATGTGTTCAATGCGATGGCCTGTCTGGAACGGTCAGGCCCTTGCGGCAAAATTGAGCTTTCATCCGTCATGGACCTCTCAATGGTCTGGAACCGTGGGTTCAGCTTTGGCATGGCGCAGTCTGAAGGGCTGGCGCGCTGGGGGCTGGTGATTATGCAGTTCTCTGTGTCCATGCTGTTTCTGGTCTGGCTGTTCAAAGCGCGCTACCGCACGACAGCTGTGGCTCTGTCCATGGTAATTGGCGGCGCGCTCGGCAATGTGGTGGACCGGATTCGGTTCGGCGCAGTGGTCGATTTCTTCGATTTTTCAGGCCCTTGGTTTGGCGTTGAGTTCCCACTTCCGGGGGCGCTCAGTTCGGTCGAATCGATTTTTACACCCGCCTATCTTCTTGACGGGCGACTGGGGCTGGGCTTCCCCTATGTGTTCAATATTGCAGATGCAGGCATCACGATCGGCGCGATTCTACTGCTCGTGGATCAATTCTTACTCAAGCGTCATGATTCTGACGCTGGATGAGTGAGAAAAACCGCGCTAAACAGGTCGGAAACCTAGAGTAAAGAGGCAGGTTCTATGAAAACAAAAGCGTTGGCACTGAGTTTTGCCGCCATTGCGACAATGGGAATGGCAGGCTGTAACACGGTTAGTCAGGCTGCAGGCATGAACCGTCAGGTCCCTGATGAATTCAACGTGGTGACAAAAGCTCCGCTTGTTGTCCCGCCGGAATTTGCGCTTCGCCCACCAGCAACCGGTGCTGAGCTCCCGCGTGAGCTTGATCCGGGCCAGCGTGGTCAGAGCATCCTCTTCGGTCAGGATATTGGTCAGGAAGCGTCTTCCGGCGAACGCGCGCTTATTCTTGCCGCGGGCGCATCTGCTTCTGACCCGATCATCCGCACGCAGGTTGATTATGAGGAAGCTCAGATCATCCGTAAGCCAAGCTCTTTCGTTGGTCAGGTTCTGAACTTCATTCCTCTGAGCAACACAACGACCGATGCTGAAGGCAATCCGCTGAATGCTGAAGCTGAAGCGGCGCGTCTGCGTCAGGTCGAAATCGTCAATAGCGCGACTGGTGGCGGCGCCGTCGTGATTGAACGTGGTGATGGTGGTTTCAAACTGCCAGGCACCTAAGTGCTGACTATCGCATACATCTAAGGAGGCTTAAGACCCCATGCGACTGATCCAAACATTGGCCCTCGCAGGGGCCTTGAGCTGTACGATACCGTTCGGGGGTATCGTGCAATCAGCCCAGGCGGAGGCGAGTTCTGCCTCTGAATGGGCACCTGAGACATTTACCCTCGATAATGGAATGGAAGTCATTGTGCTTCCAGATCACCGCGCACCGGTCGTCACCCATATGGTGTGGTACCGGGTTGGCGCAGCGGACGAGCTTGAAGGCAAGTCCGGCATTGCTCACCTGTTTGAACATTTGATGTTCAAGGCGACGGACGACATTCCGGCCGGTGAATTCTCGAAAATCGTCGCGCGCAATGGTGGTCAGGATAACGCTTTCACAAGCTGGGACTACACCGCTTACTTCCAACGCGTCGCTGTCGACCGTCTTCCAACCATGATGGAAATGGAAGCCGAGCGCATGACAGACCTCATCCTCACTGAGGAAGAAGTTCTGCCAGAGCGTGACGTTGTTGTTGAAGAGCGCCGCCAGCGCATTGAGAACAATCCGGGCGCTATTCTGTTTGAAAACGTGATGGGCGAGCTGTTTGCCGGCCACCCATATGGCATTCCGGTCATCGGTTATATGGATGAGGTCACTCAGCTGACGCTGGATGATGCCAACCATTTCTATAATTACTGGTACGGCCCGCAGAACGCTATTCTGGTGGTCGCAGGCGATATCACCGCTGAAGAGCTTCGCCCGATGGCTGAAGAAATCTACGGTGTGATTGAGCCAACTGCAGCATCTGACAGCCGCGAATGGCCAGCCGTTCAGCCGCTGACAGAATCCCAGACTCTCACTCATACCGACCCTAAAGTTCGTCAGGACGAGTGGGACGTGTACTGGCAGGGGCCATCCTATAGCGTGGATGAGGAAAGCCTCGATCCATACGCGATCGAAGTTGCAACTTCGATCCTTGGCGGTGGCCGTACAAGCCGTCTCTATCAGGCGCTCGTAGAAGAGCAGGGACTTGCGGTAGATGCTTACGCCTTCTCATGGGGTGACCTGCGCGCAGCGGGCATTGTTGGCATTGGCGGATCCCCGGTTCGCGGTGTTGAACTCGATGAGCTGTCTGAGGCTGCTTATGAAGTCATGGCGGATTTCATAGCTAATGGCCCAACCGAAGAAGAACTGTCCCGTGCGCAGTCTAACCTTGTTGCAAACTGGATTTTCCAGCGTGACAACCAGTCCTCCATGGCTCGGCTTTATGGCGGCGCGGCGGCTCGCGGCGACAATATCGACCTGATCCTCGAATGGCCGGACCGCATTGAATCGCTCACCGTTGAAGATGTGCGCGCTGCTTTTGCCCGATATGTTGAAGACCAGCCGTCCATTACGGCTCTGCTGCTCACCCCGGAGGAGAGCTGATATGAACTTTAAAACACTCTCTTCCGTCATCGCGCTCGGCACGCTTGCAGCGGCCTGTGCGACTGACTCTTCAGCTCCGGTTGCAGACGTATCTGTGGCGACGCCGCCTCCAATGGCGCCGCCAGTTGTTGAAGAAGCTCCAAAAACGGGCCTTTCCAACATTCAGGTCGTTGAAACCGATGGACCGTATTCAGCATGGCTGGTGACAGAGCCGTCTATCCCGATCGTATCTGTGAATATGGCATGGCGCGGCGGTGAAACCGCTGATCCGGAAGGCCTGACCGGCGCAACGGGCCTGCTCGTCTATATGATGAATGAAGGCGCGGGCGATCTGGACTCTGCGGCGTATGCAACGCGTATGGAAGAACTGAACATGTCGTTTGGCTGTTCTTCCAGCGATGACTGGACGTCTTGTTCCATGTCCACCCTGTCTGAGAATTTCGAAGAAGCGATGGAAATGGTCCGTATGGGCCTGACGGAAACGCGCTTTGATGAAGCGCCGTTTGAGCGTGCCATTGAAGAAACCATGGTGTCTCTCCAACGTGCAGAAACAAGCCCTGGCACAATCGCCGCTCGCGCTTTGTATTCAGAGCTGTACCCGGAAGGTCACCCTTATGCGCGTTACGCGACACCGGAAACGGTTGAAGCTGTAACGACGGACGATCTGCGTGCGCAGCGTGATGCGATTATGACTCAGGACTCGCTTCTGGTGACGGTGGTTGGCGATGTGACACCAGAGCGTCTCAGCTCCGTCATGGAAGCGACCTTCTCTGGCCTGCCAATGGAAAGCCAGGTTGAGCCGGTTTCTGACCTCGTCATGAATGCGCCGATTGCTGAGCCAATTGTACGTGACCTGCCGCAGCCGCAGTCTCTGGTCTATTTCGTAGGTCCTGGCCTTTTGCGAGATGATCCGGATTTCTTTGCTGCCTATGTCACGAACTATATTCTCGGCGGCGGTGGTTTCTCTGCACGTCTGATGGATGAAATCCGTGAAGAGCGTGGCCTCACTTACGGCATTTACACTTCACTCTCTCTGCAGGAGCATCTCGGCCGCTGGACCGGCTCTGCGCAGACTATGAATGAGCGTGTCGGTGAGCTGATTGGTCGTACACAGGCCGAGTTTTATCGTCTGGCCACCGAAGGCCCGACTGAGGCTGAACTCGCAGATGCCAAATCTTATCTGACGGGTGCATATCCGCTGAACTTTGATTCCAATTCGAAGATTGCGGGTCAGATGATGGGCGTGCGTCAGGATGAGATGGGGCTCGATTATTTCGAAACCCGCAATGACATGGTCAACGCTGTGAGCATTGAGGATGTCCGACGCATCGCTGCGGAATATCTGATGCCTGAGAACTTCAGCTTCATCGTTGTGGGTGAGCCGCAGGGGTTGGATATGATCAGCGAGTATTACGAAGATTCATTGTCTCCGGAACTTGAAGAAACCACCGAAGAATAGTCTTTTAAAAGCCCGGCAAACGCCGGGCTTTTTCTTTAGGGGGTAAAATGGGTTCATCATCACCAGAATTCGGCATGGGCTTTTTCGCAGGCGTCGCCGTCGTCTATTTGCTCGTCATTATTTTTGCAGTCGTCTGCTGGTGGCGGATATGGAGCAAGGCTGGCTTTAGCGGCGTGTGGGCGCTTTTAATGTTCGTTCCATTCGTGAATATCGCTTCTTTCATCTATCTGGCTTTCGCTGAATGGCCTGTAAGCCGTGACCGGGTTGATCCGAAAACCTTCGAATAATTCAGTCTGCGCACTGAAAGAGATGTGGAGTGAACGCCGCGTGCCGTATCGGTCGCGGCGTTAATCTTTTAAAGTGTTTTCCATGGCCGATGATTCGTTCCCTCATTCTGCAAACCCATCACATCTGAACCGCGCAGGTGGCATTCGCCTTCTGCCGCCGGACGCTGTGAACCGGATTGCAGCCGGTGAGGTGGTTGAGCGGCCCGCTGCAGCGATCAAAGAGCTTGTCGAAAACGCGCTGGATGCTGGCGCGCAGCACATCACTATCGAGGCCGAAGATGGCGGCCGCGCCTCCTTCCGTGTCAGCGATGATGGTTGCGGTATGGATGCCGACGAGCTGTCGCTGGCTGTTGAGCGCCATGCAACGTCCAAACTGTCCTCTGATGAGGATGGACGTGTAGACCTGTTGAATATCTCCACGCTGGGTTTTCGCGGTGAGGCGCTGCCTTCCATCGGTTCGGTTGCCCGAATGGCGCTGTTATCGCGTTCTGAAAGTTCTGACGAAGCCTATGAGCTGAAGGTCGAGGCAGGGCGAAAATCTGAAGTGCGCCCGGCCGCCTGGAAGGGGCTTTTACCTCACGGTACGACCATCACAGTCGAAGACCTGTTCTATGCGACACCGGCGCGCCTGAAATTTCTGAAGTCTTCGCGGTCTGAAGCGCTGGCCGTTTCTGACACGTGTCGCCGCCTTGCCATGTCGCGCGCAGATGTCGGCTTTGAGCTGATCCAGAATGGCCGCGCTGTTTTCCGTCTGAAAGCAGAGGGCGGTACGCCGGAAGAAGCGCGTCTTGCCCGTCTCGGTGCGATTATGGGCCGTGATTTCCGCGAGAATGCGATGGAGATCAATGCCGAGAAAGAAGGCGTTCGGATTTCCGGCTTTGCGGGCCTTCCAACGCTCAATCGCGGCAATAACCAGCATCAATATCTGTTCGTGAATAATCGTCCGGTGAAGGACAAACTTCTCACGGGCGTTATCCGCGCGGCTTATCAGGATTTTCTTGCGCGCGATCGCCATCCAATGGCGGCGCTGTTTGTCGACCTCGACCCTGAGGCCGTAGATGTGAACGTGCATCCGGCGAAAACCGAAGTGCGGTTCCGCGATTCAAATCTGGTACGCGGCTTGCTTATTGGATCGCTTCGCCATGCCCTGGCAGATGCGGGTCACCGTGCGTCCACCACGGTTGCAGGCGCGGCACTTGGTAAAGCCAATGTAGAAGTTGAGCGCCCGGGGCCGAGCCTCTGGCAGGCCTCATCTTTCCACCGCGAACCAACAAGCTGGTCTCCGCCACCTGTGCGTCCGCAGCCGCAGGCGGCGCCGGAAAGCTATTCCTCGCCAACAGGATTTTCTGAGGCGCCAGCGCCTGCCGTGAGCCCGCAAAGCGAACCGGGCGCTGAGCCATATTCTGTGCGTGTCGAACGCGATGAAAGCGCGCCAGCCATTGAGGCGCTGCCTTTAGGGCTCGCAAAAGCGCAGCTGCACGAAACCTATGTGATCGCGCAAACTCAGGACGGTATCGTCATTGTTGACCAGCATGCCGCGCATGAGCGGCTCGTCTATGAGCGCATGAAATCGGAAATGTCTGCAAGCGGCGTGCGTCGCCAGGCACTTCTCATCCCGGAAATTGTCGAGCTGACAGAAGATGAGGCCGGCCGCGTGCTTGCCCGCTCTGATGAGCTGACAGAGATGGGGCTGGAGATTGAACCTTTTGGCGGCGGCGCGATTTGTGTTCGGGCAACACCGGCCCTGTTCGGCAATATGAATGTTCAGGCATTGATACAGGATCTGGCAGACGATTTTGCCGAGTATGATGCCGGGCTTTCGCTCAAGGAACGCTTTGAAGAGGTCATGGGCAATATGGCCTGTCGCGGGTCTGTGCGGGCAGGGCGCCGCCTGACATCTGAAGAAATGAATGCACTTCTTCGCCAGATGGAAGCCACGCCATATTCAGGCCAGTGCAATCATGGCCGCCCAACTTATGTCGAGCTAAAGCTCGCAGATATTGAGCGTCTCTTCGGTCGGCGCTAAGACACAGTCTTTCAGCCGGTATAAACTGGCCCGGACCGTTTCGGAACAAGATGACAAAATTTGAGAAAACCTGGGATGGCGATGAGCCGGTGCGCGTCAATAAATGGCTGGCGCAGGCGGGCGTGTGTTCTCGCCGCGAAGCTGAAGCGCTCATCCTGTCTGGAACGGTCTTTATTGACGGCGAGAAGGTTGAAGATGCAGGGCGTAAAATCCTGCCCGGCCAGACGCTGAAATTGAATGAGGCGGGCACGGATACACTCTCCTCCAAACGCACCATCATGCTGAACAAGCCGGTGGGGTATGTATCGGCAACGCCGGAAGAGGATCAAATCCCGGCCATTCGCCTTCTGACGAATGAAAACCGTGTTGGCAAAGCGGCGCCTGTGAAAGGTACGGATAGTCTCGCGCCAGTTGGGCGTCTCGATATGGATTCTCGCGGGCTGCTTATCCTGTCTGATGACGGCACGGTGGCAAAGGGCGTTATCGGGCCTGAAGCGGACCTTGAGAAAGAATATATTGTTCGTATTCGCGGCAAGATCACCGGCAAGAAAATGGCGCTCCTGCGCGAGGGGCTGGAGCTTGATGGGCGCAAGCTGAAGCCAGCCCGTGTGACCGGTATTGCCGACCAGACGCTGCGGTTTGTGCTGCGCGAAGGGCGGAACCGTCAGATCAGACGCATGTGTGATCTTGTAGAGCTTCGGGTGATCGATCTGGTACGCGTGCGTATCGGAGCGTTGAAACTGGGTGGCCTGAAAGAAGGGTGCTGGAAAGAACTGAAGCCACATGAGCTTGAAGCCCTGCTTCGTAATCCAAGCCTTGAAGAACTTCAGGGCAAAAAGAATTCACCTCAACGCGGCGGTCCACCCGCAAAATAGTTTCAACATGTCGTCGAAGATGAAACTTTCGTGACTTGAAACATATTGCATTACGATATCAACTTCCCCCGTGTGTCCAAAGGGGGGAGTCTATGCGCTCTGTTTTACTTTCGTCCGTTTTCGGAGTGTCTTTCTGCGCCTTACCGGCAATGGCGCAAACGGTCGGCTATTATCAGGAACCAGCTTTTAACGATCAGATGATCGTCTTCTCCAGTGAGGGCGATCTCTGGCGCGCGGGCGTAAATGGCGGTCTCGCCCTGCGACTGACGACGCATGACGAGGTTGAGACCAATCCTGTGCTGTCTCCGGACGGTCAGCGCATTGCGTTTGAGGCGAGCTATGATGGCCCGACAGAAATCTACACCATGTCTGTTGCAGGCGGCATGCCACAGCGCATGACCTTTGAGGGCGGCGGTGTATCCCTTCGCGGATGGAGCGCTGAAAACGGAATTCTCTATACCTCTTCGAACGGTACTGGCCCGATTTTCTCTGTCATGCGGACGATCAACCCGACGAGCGGCGCTATCGATGAAATTCCTCTGGCAGATACAAACCTTGCCGCACTGAGCGGTGATGGCTCAACGCTATTCTTCACGCGCTATGGCCTGGATATGTTCAACGACAATGCGATCCAGTATCGCGGTGGTCGCATGTCTCAGCTCTGGAGTTATGCCGTAGGCAGCGATGAGGAAGCGGTGCGTCTGGCGGCGTCTTTTGACGCGCCGATCCGCAGTCCGATGTGGTGGGATGGCCGCGTCTATTTCGTGACCGACCAGTCCGGCACCGACAATATCTGGTCAATGGATGAAACCGGCGGGGATATCCGCCAGCACACATCCTCAACCGAATGGCAGATGCGCGAGCCATATCTGAACAATGGCAAGATCATGTACCAGTCCGGTGCTGATCTCTATCGTTATGACATTGGCGCGGACACGACCGAGACGATTTCACTCTCGCTGCTCAGCGATAGCGACTTCCAGCGTGATCGCTGGATTGAGGAGCCGCTCAACTATCTCAGCAATGCCAGCATGAGCCCGGATGGTGAAAGCGTGACTGTAACCGCGCGCGGTCGATATGTGACGGCATTCCCGCATGATCGTCGCCGTGTGGAATATCAGGTGCCGGTTGGCTATCAGGCCCGATCTGCCGTTCCAAGCGGCGATGGCGAGTCCATTTACGTGATCATGGATGGCGGTACGCGCGGCGAAATCTGGAGCATCCCTGCTGACGGGTCTGGTCCGGGCGAGGCACTGACCGAAGGCAGTGAAGTCTATATCTGGGAAGTGATCGCCTCACCGCATGATGCGTCTCTCTTCTATACGGACAAGCGTGGCCGCCTTTTCTATCTGGACCCTGAAGAGGGCGGCCCGGTGCTCGTCGACACCACAGAGAGCAGCAATGATCAGGGCTTTGGAGATTTCAACTGGTCGTCTGATGGCCGCTATGTCGCCTACCTTATGGGGGATAGCCGCGACATTGCTCAGATCGCTGTCTATGACACCGAAACCGGTGAACGCGATGTGATGACGACGGGTCGGTTTGACTCTCACGCGCCTGCATTTTCTCAGGACAATGCGTGGCTCTATTTTGTTTCCAATCGTAATTTCGATGCGACCCCAGGTTCGCCATGGGGCGACCGGAATATGGGGCCATCTTTCTCTGATCGCGGACTGATCTACGCGCTTCAGCTGGACCCGGAAGCAGACTTCCCATTCCAGCGCCCGGATGAACTTTCAGCCTCTGATGAGGACGAAAGCGATGCGGACGAGGATGAAGACGAGTCCGAAGAGGACGAAGAAGAGGTCGCATCCATCAATTTTGATGGCGCGTCTGAGCGGCTCTGGCAGGTGCCAGTTCCGGCCGGCGATTTTAGCTCGCTTGCGACGACAGATTCCCATCTTTTCGTCATGAAAGGTGGCTCGGGCGGCAACTCGCTCAGCCGTCTTGAGTTCTCAGATGATGATCCGAACCTCGATGCTTATGCGACGGGTATTATGGGCTTCCAGCTGTCGGCAGACGGCAAAACTGTTCTCATTGGCAAACGCAGCGGCGGTTCGGCGAGCTTCTATCTCACCCCGTCCAGCCGTGATTTCCCATCTGATGCGTCCGACTATGAAGTGCGCCTGTCTGACTGGCGTCTGCGCATCAATCCGGATGAAGAATGGGATCAGATGGCGCAGGATGCATGGCGCCTGCACCGCGACTTCTCCTTCGACCCGAATTTGCGCGGCGTGGACTGGGATGCGGTTGGCGAACACTTCCTGCCATTTGCGCCGCGCATTGGTCACCGCACGGAACTGAACGATCTGATGGCGCAAATGTCTGCGGAGCTCGGCATTCTGCATAGCCAGATCCGTCAGGGTGATAATCCATCCGATGACGAAAGCGGCGCTCCGGCGTTTCTGGGCGCGAAGCTTGAACCTGTAGAGGGTGGCCTGGAAATCGCTGACATTTATGACGGCGAACCAGACCTGCTCGACACGCTTGGCCCGCTCAGCCAGCCCGGCATGGATTTCGCGGTTGGCGATGTCATCACTCAGATCGACAACTCGCCTGTAAGCTCACTCGCTGATCTTTCCTTTGCGCTGGATCATCGTGTTGGACAGCAAGTGCTGGTCACTTACGAACGTGGCCGCGAAACGCTTCAGGATATCGTGACACCCGTCTCCCGGCGCGACGATGCAATGCTGCGCTATCGCGACTGGGTTCAGGCGAACCGCACATCTGTGGCAGAAGCGTCTGACAATGAGATTGGTTATCTGCATCTCCGCGCCATGGGCTCTGGCGATGTTGAGAGCTTCGTTCGCGACTTCTACGAACATTTCGACAAGGACGGCATCATTATTGACGTTCGCGGGAACCGTGGAGGCAATATTGATAGCTGGCTGATTGCAACTCTGCTGCGTCAGAGCTGGGCCTTCTGGCAAAGCCCGCATGGTGGTCCAGCCTACACCAATATGCAGCAGGCTTTCCGCGGGCATCTTGTTATCCTCATTGATGAGGGAACATATTCGGACGGTGAAACCTTCGCCGCTGGCGTGAAAGCGCTGGATATCGCGCCGCTCATCGGCACGCGCACGGCGGGCGCAGGCATCTGGCTATCAGACCGAAATCGCCTCGTTGACGGAGGTCAGGCCCGGGTGGCTGAGTACGCGCAGTACGGAATTGATGGTCGCTGGCTGCTTGAGGGTAATGGCGTTAGCCCGGATATCGAAATCGACACGCCTCCACACGCGGCGTATCTGGGCGAAGATCTACAGCTCGATGAAGCCATTTCTGTCTTGCAGACCGAGATTGCAAACAACCCAATTCCTGAACTTGTGCCGGGGCCAATCACCCCTCTCGGTACGCCTGGGCAGGATGTGGACTAGCGAGACCTATGGGAGGCGAGCAGAGCTGTCATCTACAGAAATTCTGCTTGCCTTCCTCCGCTGCTCGCATAGCTTCGAGGTATGACATTAGAGACTGATCACGAATTCAAAGCCGACGATTTTAATCAGACGGGCCTCCTGTTTGGTCGTATTCTGGATGGTCAGGGCGGCGGACGTGACATCACTTTTGACGACGCCCGAAACTGGTCGCCGCAAAAACCCGGTGAAGTGCTCTGGGTGCATTTAGACCGCACCATTCCAGCCGTTCATGACTGGCTGATGAGCGATATTCAGTTGCCGGAAGCCACGGCTGATCTGATGATTTCCAACGAAACGCATCCGCGCGCCTTTCATGAAGGCGATGCGCTGATCGCGGTATTGCGCGGCGTGAACTTTAATCCCGGCGCCAAACCTGAAGACATGATCGCACTTCAGGTCTGGGCAGATCAGACCCGCGTGATCACGCTGCGTCGTCGCCGGCTTCAGTCGCCGCGTGATGTGCTCGAACAGATTGATGCTGGCCATGGGCCTAAAACAGCTGGCGGACTGGTCACCGAGATCATTGAGCAACTCGTCACCCGGATGAATAAAGCCATTCTGGATATGAATGATAAACTGGATCATCTGGAAGACATCGATCCTGAAGAAGACTTTGATGCCGCCCTTGATGATATCGCCGTCATTCGCCGCAATTGCTTGTCTCTCAAACGCCACATGTCGCCCCAGCATGAAGCGCTGACCGCGATCAGCCGCGAGGCGCCGTCCTGGATGAGCGAGGCAAATAAGCGGGATATCCGCGAGATTATCGCCCGTCTGCACCGTTATCTGGGTGATCTGGATGTCTCCAAGGAAAGCGCGCTTCTCATTCAGGATGATCTGGATAGCCGCGCTGCCAGCCGCTCAAACAAGACTATGTATCTTTTGTCGATCGTCGCTGCGATCTTCCTGCCTATGGGGTTCATTACCGGGCTTCTCGGCATCAATGTCGGCGGCATGCCCGGCGTTAATAATTCCCACGCATTCCTCATCACGGTTGTTTTGCTGGTCGGCATTATGATCCTTCAGCTCTATGTCTTCCGGAAATTAAAATGGCTCTGACACATCTTCTCGCCCGTATGACAACAGCTGACGATACGCTGATCGACAGCCTGCCGACGCTGCGGGAGCTTATCGACCAGACCGTTGAGTTGTTCGATGATTTCAGGGATCAGATCTTTTCGATCACCGCCGTCTGGCAGGCGCTGGCCATTCTGGGCGCGATACTGATCGGCTTTTTCCTGTCGCAGGTTCCGCGTAAAAAACTGGAACAGCTCGCCTCAGAAAGCGACAATACCAACTTCCTTTTTAGGCTCTATCACTCGCTTTCGAAAATTGTCTGGCCGCTGATAGCCGTTATTCTGCTCTGGGCTGCGACAGCGCTGTTCGAGGGCCTTGAGCTTCCAAATGACGGGCTTCGCATTGCGGCCAGCCTGATGAATGCCTGGATCATTGTTCGCGTGATTACCTCGAACATGAAGGATGGGATTTTCTCAACAACGCTGGCCATTTGTTCCTGGGTGGTCGCGGCGCTGTTTATCCTTCGCCTTATCGATCCTGTCAGTGATGCGCTGGATGGCATGGCCATGTCGATTGGCGACTTCCGTATTTCTGTGCTCAGCGTGCTGACGAGCGCGTTTGTTGCCGGTCTCGCGCTCTGGATCGGACGGATCATGGGCGATGCGGTCCAGACCCAGCTGAAAGGCTCTAAAAGCCTGACGCCGAGCATGGCAGGCCTTTTGGGGCAGTTTGCCAAAATCGGCCTCATGGTTCTGGCGGTCATGATCGCGCTGAATGCGGTGGGCGTGAACCTCACTGCGCTGACGGTCTTCTCCGGTGCGCTGGGTGTCGGCATTGGTTTCGGCCTGCAGGCCATTCTCTCCAATTTCATGTCCGGTGTGATTATTCTCTTTGAGAAGACGGTCAAAGTCGGTGACTTCATCGAGCTTCAGTCGGGTGTGAATGGCGTTGTCAAAGAGATCAATATCCGCTCCACGCTGGTCACCACGAACGACAATGTCGACATTCTGGTGCCCAATGAAGAGTTCATCAAATCCCGTGTCACGAACTGGACGCTGAAAGAAACCGCGCGTCGCCTGCGCCTGTCCTTCGGTGTGGCCTATGGCACGGATAAAGAATTGGTGCGCAAGGCGGGCCTTGAAGCGGCTGAAGACGTCCAGTGGACGGTGAAAGGCATTGATGCGCGTGCGGCGCAGGTCTGGCTGACAGGGTTTGGCGACTCATCGCTCGATTTTGAACTGGTCGTCTGGCTGAAAGACGATGCTGTATCTCGGCCAGCGCGCGTTCAGGCAGATTATTACTGGGCGCTGCACACCGCGCTTGAGAAATACGATATCGAAATTCCGTTCCCACAGCGCGACATTAATTTCAGAAACTCATCTCCTGTTCGGGTCCAGATCGAAAACGCGCCTGCACCTGAAAAAGAGGGTGAGTGATCAGGCGGCCCGACTGACAGCCAGCGCAACCGGCTTGAAGCTGGTGCGGTGGATCGGGCAGGCACCATGAAGGCTCAGGGCTTCGGCATGAGCTTTCACGCCATAGCCTTTATGTTTGGCAAAACCATATTCCGGATAGCGCGTATCGAGTTCGACCATCAGCTTGTCGCGGGCGGTTTTCGCCAGAATAGACGCCGCTGAAATTTCTGCGATCTTACCATCGCCCTTGATTATGGCTTCGGCTGTGCAGGGCAGGCCTTGTGGCAGGTCATTGCCATCAATCTGGATATGGTCCGGCGTTAGTCCCATCGCCTCTACGGCGCGCTTCCACGCCAGATGTGTGGCCTGCCGAATGTTCAGCCGGTCGATTTCTTCTGGTTCGGCCCACCCTATCCCCCAGGCCAGCGCGCACTCGCGAATTTGCTCATCCAGCAGAAGACGTTTCTTCTCTGAAAGCTTTTTGGAATCGTTCAATCCGGCAATTGGACGTGCCGGATCGAGGACAACAGCCGCCGCTGTCACCGGCCCGGCCCATGGGCCTCGTCCTGCCTCATCGACTCCGCACAGAAGGTGTGATTTCGTCATGCCGGAATTAAGACGTGAGTCCCGGAGGTATTCAAATGGTGCAGGCGCGAGCGGTTCGTATGTATGAAAATGGCGGACCTGAAGTTCTGAAACTCGAAGATTTTGAAGTGGCCGCGCCGGGGCCGGGACAGGTTCTGGTGCGCCAGACGGCAATCGGTCTGAATTTCATCGACACATATATCCGCACCGGCCTTTACCCGACCAAGCTTCCGGCTATTCCCGGTTTTGAAGGTGCGGGCGTGGTTGAGGCGATTGGCGAGGGCGTTGATAATGTCTCCGTGGGTGACCGCGTGGCTTACCCAACCATGTCGTCCACTTATGCAACGCATGTCTGTGACAGCGCGGCGAAAGTCGTCAAAATTCCGGATGGGGTGTCTGATGAAGACGCTGCCGCTTTGATGATGAAGGGTATGACGGCGTGGATGCTCCTCTTTGAAATCAAACGGGTTATGCCGGGCGATAAACTGCTTATCTGGGCGGCGGCGGGCGGTGTTGGCTCTGTTGCTGTGCGCTGGGCCAAGGCGCTGGGCGCTGAAGTGATCGGCGTTGTGTCCACCGAAGAAAAAGCAAAGCGCGTTCTGGAAAACGGCGCCGACCATGTTCTTCTTTCCAGCGCAGATATTCCGGCAGAAGTCAAAGCGCTGACCGGCGTTAAGGGCGTCGATATCAGCATTGACGGTGTGGGTAAGGACAGCGCCATGGCGAGCCTCAATTCACTGCGCCCGCGTGGCCTGTTCATCACCTATGGCAATGCGTCCGGGCCGGTTGATCCTGTGCCGCCAGCTATGCTGAACCAGCGCGGATCCCTGATGATGACCCGTCCGGGCCTGTTCCATTTCATCAACACACCGGAGAGCCTGGAGCGCGCCGCGAATGCCGTTTTCGGCGCGCTGAAAGTTGGTGCGATCAAGGCAGATATCGGCCAGCGTTATGCACTGGCAGATGTCGCTCAGGCACATACCGATCTGGAAAATCGCAAGACGGTCGGGTCGACCATCCTGATCCCTTAATCGGCAAGCTCCAGAATGAGGCCGGGGTCGATATAGAAGTCGCCGCCCCGGTCATCGCTGGCGGTGTTGCGCCATTTGACGGACCAGTGAAGGTGAGGCCCGGTTGTGCGGCCCGTATTGCCGGTGAGCGCGATCTGTTCGCCTGCGCTGACATGCTGGCCTTCTTCAACCTCAACTTCGCTCAAATGCATGAAGACGGAGATCAGTCCCTGACCATGGTCGAGGAAGATCGCGCCACCTTCATAATAGAGGTCGGGATTTGCGAGTGTGATAACGCCATCGGCTGGCGCAACGACCGGCGTGCCGACTGGCGTAGCAATGTCATAGCCGCGGTGGACCGAAACGCTGTCGCAGGACTCGCCTGTCACGGCTGAAACGCCGGTATAGCGGCGGGTTGGGCCGAAAGGTGAGGACATTGGCCCGACAGAAGGGCGCGTCACGCCATTCCAGAAGCCTGCGCCATCATTGAATTCCTGGAAGGCGGCCTGTTTCAGAACCCATGAGCGACCGGCATGGTCGCGCTGTTCCTGGCTGCGGGCATCGACGCGGTCACAATCAAGGCCGCTTAGTTCGCGGAAGTCATCCTCGCGGGTCGCCAGTGTCAGCGCCTCTGCATAGGACTCACCGCCCAGTTCAAAGGTCAGCGAAACATCTGTGTCAGCATGTTGGGCAAGGCCAATGCTCGCATGGCCGCTTTCATCGAAAATAGCGACAGCTATTCCATTCATTCGGACGCTCGTGCCCGGCTCACCCGTACAGAGCAAAAGTCCGCCCTGCTGAAGTACGCCTGCATTACAGGTTGGAACGGTAAGGCCTGTCTCCGCGTCTTCGGCGCTACCCGGCATCGTGGTCAGATGCGCGAGAATTGGCAGAAGAAGGAAGCTCATCATAGAGGGTTTAGCTTTCCGCGGTGTCATCAGAACTCCCGATCATGCCTTTATTGGCTGCAACCGCATCAACATACGGTTCCTGCTTGTCGATGCTCCAATACCGAAGCTCGTTCAGAGGGATTTTCTGACCGGTGACAGCACAGATGACAAACTCACCCTTCACTTCAATATTGTAAGTGGCGTCGAGGTATCTCAGTTTTGCCTCACCGGGGAGGCGCGGTGTCTTGTTCAGCATGGGATTCAGTATGACCTAGTTCGGGAGTGGGTTGAAGCTCTGAATTACAGTCAGCGCCTTCAGTTTTGCGTGACTGGGAGGAGGTGAGGAAGACGCCAATAATGTACTGGATGCCGGTATAAAGCGAAAACGCCGCCGTCACCCAAAGGCAGACCGTCCACACCTTCAGATAAAGCGTAAATAGCGGGTTCGAGGTTTCCGTCAGCGCCATCACCAGAAGCAGCGCCGCAATGACAATCATCTCAGTGAAGGTTTTCAGCTTCGCCAGAAAGCTCACCGACATTGTGCCAGCGCTGAGGCCGGCAAAGCGCAAGAGCGTGATGGAGACATCGCGGAAGACGATCACCAGAACCGGCAGAGTAAGCGGCAAAGGCCAGTCACTCGCGGCGGCCAGCACCAGCAAAGGCAGGCCGACGAAAATCTTGTCTGCAATCGGGTCCAGCAAACGGCCAAACCGGCTGGTCACATTCCATTTGCGCGCCAGATAGCCATCCAGAAAATCGGTAATGGCCGACACGGCAAAGACCAGAAAGGCAATATGCCCCCAGAATTTGCGATAATCTGAAATGACATCCTGATGCATAAATCGCGTATCGAAAGCGATTTCAGGGGAATTCATCACCGCCAGCACGCTCGCTTCCTTCTGTGCGACCTGAAGCAGTATCCAGGCCACGAAAATGGCAAGCACACACCGGAACACGGTGAGCGCATTGGGGAGCCAGAAGAGAGGGTGAGTGTGCATACGCTCCTAACTAGGGCTGATTGGCGCGTTAGAACATAGGCCAGCACACCTTTTTTGTATTTTGCGCGGCTGGTGCACCGCTTTGCGTTCAAAACTTTTTTACTGGTGTAAGGCCGGGCTTTCCGGCACGCTTGGCCGGAAATGAAGTGACGATGCCTGCTGGCCGTTCTGGCGTGGCGCATCCTGGAGGACTTATGAAAAAGCGCGCAGTCGGACCCTTTTCTGTAAACCCGGTTGGACTTGGCTGTATGAACATCATGCACGCCTATAATAAGCCAATCTCTGAGGAGGCGACAGACACGCTTCTTAACCGGGCGCTGGACCTCGGCTATGACTTTCTCGACACGGCGACCCTTTATGGCTTTGGCGAAAGCGAACGCCGCATTGGCAGGTTTCTGAAACACCGCCGCGATGAGTTCGTGCTCGCCAGCAAATGCGTGCTCGGCTTCAAGGATGGCCAGCGCACGCTGGATGCCCGCCCGGAAAGCATTATCGCCGCCTGTGAGGCGAGCCTTGAGCGCCTTCAGACAGATGTAATCGACCTGTATTATATGCACCGGCCAGACCCGCGCGTACCCATTGAAGACTCCGTAGGCGCGCTGAAAACGCTGGTAGAACAGGGCAAGATCAAGACAATCGGCCTGTCGGAAATGTCAGCTGAACAGCTGCGTCAGGCGAGTGCCGTTCACCCGATTGCCGCTATGCAGTCTGAATACTCTCTCATTGCCCGCAATCCGGAAATTGCCGTCATTGAGGCATGTAAAGAGCTCGGCACGACGCTTGTGTCTTTCTCCCCTGTGGGCCGGGGTATTTTCTCGCAAGTGCCGCTCATCCCGGCAGAGTATTGGGAAGGCGATATGCGCCGTGGCAATTTCTTCCCGCGTCTGGCAGAGCCGCATTTCTCTGAGAATATGAAGCTCGTCGCCAGCGCCCGCGAAATTGCCGATGGCGTGGGCTGCTCTCTGCCTCAGCTGGCGATTGCCTGGGTGCTCGCCAAAGGTGAGGAGATTGTCACCATTCCGGGCACGAAAGATATCGACCATCTGGAAGACAATTGGGGCACCATGGAAGTCACGTTGAATGCGGCCACTGTTGAACAGCTCGATGAGATTTTCGCGCCGGAAAACATTGCAGGTCCGCGCTATAGCGAGATGGGCCAGAAATCCGTGACCACTGAAATGTATGAGTTTGAGCAGGTCTAGCCTGCTGAACCGAAACCGCACATAATTCCCTGAAATACAAGTTGATAGTCTTGTCCTGCCCACCTTCTGGCAGGACAGGTCAGGGGAGGAGTGCAGTTGGAACTGCCGAAAAGTTTTTCCAAAGTCGAGGCCACGGTCGCTGACGCATTGATCAGCTCGGGCATTTATCGCTTTGCCGGAGAAGACGAAGCGTCGCCCAGGCTCAGCGGAGACTTTTTCATCTGGTTGTTTTCGGGCGCGCTTGGCGAGCGGCCCGTCTATCGCATTGAAAACGTGATCTTTCCGGACCCGGCATCCATACGTGGGCGCGCATGCGACTGCCATTTTGAGTTCGTCGCCTGCACCTTTATGGGCGAACTGGACCTTCGCCATGTTCGGGTCCGGCAATTTGATTTCAGCCGTTCGGTTTTTAAGGCCCCCGTCCGTCTGAATGGGGCGCAAATCGAACGCGGCATCATTGCCAATTATGCGGTGTTCCAGAACCTGATTGTACAGGCATCCGAACTTGGCGGAAATCTGGAGCTTGAAGGCGCAACCATCACAGAGCCGCTGAAGGCGTATCAGGTCACCATCAGCAAAAGCCTGTTTATTCGCGATGGTGCCCGTCTCAATGGCGCAGACTTACGCGGCGCGAAAATCGGCACGGACTGCCAGTTCAGGAAGGCGAGTATTTCCGGCATTCTCGATCTGTCGAGCGCCGAGATTTCCGGAGAGCTACAGTTCGGCAAGCCCGGACAGGCCTGTGTCGAATGGACCGAAGGCGCTGAACTCTCCCTGGAAAACGCCAGATCAGGGGTTTTCTCGGCCCGGCTGGATGATTTCCGGCAGTCCGGCGAATTCATCAGGATGAGCCTTGCTGGTTTCTCGTTCGGAGAGCTTGATACCAGCGGTGATGACAGCTCGGCCTCCCTTATTCATGAACCGTCCAGCAAGCTTCTTGACTGGCTGAAAGCCGCAACGCCAAGCAGTTCATTCTTCAGCGGCAAGCCTTACCTGACCTTCGCCGATGCGCTCTCTAAAGCAGGGCAATATGATAAAGCCAAGAAGGTGAAGATCGGTCTTGGATGGCGCGAGACCAGCCGCGAAGGCGGGCCCTGGATTTCAAAACTCGGACGTTTTCTCTCCGGCTTTTTCGTAGGATTTGGTTACGCCCCATCGCGCGCTATCACGCTCTTTCTGGGGGTGTTCTCTGCCGGAGCCGTCTATGCGCTCTGGCTGGCTACGCAGGGAAATCCAGACAGTTCCTTCGCAGACCTGATCGTGCCGGCGTTACGCTTGTCTCTGGAGAATTCAGCCCCCTTGGTTGAGTTCGCCAATCCGGTGCCAACACGTGCGTGCACGATTGGCGAGGAGATATGCATTCCGACGAGTAATTTGGCTTCGCTCCTGTTTGACCTGCAGAAACTCTTCTCCCTCATTCTGGTGAGCTATTTCATCGCCGCGATTACCGGGTTTGCATCAGACCGCCGTGCGAGCGATTAACGGGGTGTGTTTGTTTGGCGTGCACGATGCTGATGTCTCGCAGGCTCGACGCATCTGCGCCTTCGCGTTGC
>CENJ01112641.1_pt1 | contig 38302 bp, 39 predicted proteins | sample 356161 | NCBI WGS metagenome assembly CENJ01 (sample SAMEA2619531, study PRJEB7988) | marine metagenome | biome: marine biome (ENVO:00000447); feature: surface water layer (ENVO:00002042); material: "saline water (ENVO:00002010), including plankton (ENVO:xxxxxxxx)" | depth 5 m | reverse complement strand
CAGCAGATATGGCCAAGCGCGGCTTTAAATATGTAAGCGTGGGTCGCGAGTAGGAGGCATCCGGATGAGATACTTTGTTACCGGAACTGCCGGCTTTATTGGTTTCCACCTTGCTAAACGTCTTCTCCATGATGGCCATGAAGTCGTCGGTTATGACGGCATGACCGAATACTACAATGTCGACCTAAAAAAAGATCGACATAAAGAATTGTCAAAGTTTGATGCTTTTACTCCGGTTTTAGGCATGCTCGAAGACACCGACATGCTCGCTCAAGCCACTGACGAAATGCCGCCTGACGTCATTGTGCATCTCGCTGCACAAGCAGGCGTTCGCTACAGTCTGGAACACCCGGAAGCGTACGTCTCTTCGAACTTGGTTGGATCATGGAACATTCTTGAGCTCGCCAAGAAACATAAGGTGCAACACCTCCTTATGGCCTCGACCAGCTCTGTGTATGGCGCAAACGAGAAGACTCCCTTTCAGGAAAGCGATCATACCGATGAATCGCTGACACTCTACGCAGCATCCAAGAAATCAATGGAGGTTATGGCCCACTCCTATTCACATCTATGGAAAATCCCCACAACAGCATTTCGGTTCTTCACTGTGTACGGACCTTGGGGACGGCCTGACATGGCTTTGTTCAAGTTCGTTGCTGCAATGATGAGTGACCAACCGATAGATGTTTACGGCCAGGGAAAGATGCGCCGGGATTTTACCTATGTCGAAGATCTGGTGGAAGCAATCATCCGTCTAGTGCCAGTACAACCATCTGAATCTAATCGTGTGGATGCTTCGCGAGCGTCAGACACCCTTTCAAAACAAGCCCCATTTCGGGTCGTCAATATTGGCGGCGGTCAACCTGTAGGCCTGCTTAACTTTATAGAAGCGATTGAGAAGGAAATGGGCAAAGATGCAATCAAGAATATGCTGCCCATGCAAAAGGGCGATGTTCCCCAAACTTACGCATCTCCCGACCTACTTCAAGCGTTGACCGGTTACACACCCTCTACCGATGTTAATACCGGAATCCACAAATTTTGTGACTGGTATAAATCTTATTTCGGGACCTGAATGCGGTGAAAATCGTTCACGTCATCACGCGCCTTTATCGCGCCGGAGCCGAAGAGAACACGATCTCAACGTGTCTCGGCCAGGTAGCTGAAGGTCATGATGTCACGCTCATCCATGGCAGAGACTTCACGCCTGAGCACTATGAAGCTTTGTCCGATAAGCTCCGATTGATCGAAGTTCGGTCTCTCATACGAGAACCATCACCGATCACGGATCTGAAATGCTTCTTTGAGCTCAAAAGCATCTTCAATGAGATAAAGCCCGATTTTGTGCATACGCATACAAGTAAAGCGGGCTTTTTAGGGCGTTTAGCGGCGCGCTACTCTCCTGCCAGACACATAGTACATGGCGTGCATATTGTTCCGTTTGATGGCGTCGGGTTCGCCGCAAAGCTGCTTTATCTGGCTCTGGAAAAATGGGTAGCCCCCTACACGGAGGCCTTCGTCCATGTATCACAGGGCACAAAAGACATGTACCTGGCAAAAGGTGTCGGCTCCACCGACCGACACCATATCATTCATTCCGGTTTCGACCTTTCCCGGTTCAAAAATGGTCAATACCCAGATGACTGGCGAACACTATTGGGTATTAGCGAGAACGAAGAAAAGCCATTCGTCGTCCTTATGCTCGCAGCGTTTGAACCTCGTAAACGGCATCTGCCATTGATCGATGCGTTTAGCACTGTTGTACAGAACACTCCAAACGTACGCCTGCTGTTACCGGGTGAGGGGCAGCTTAAAGAGGGTGCAACCCGGAGAGCGGAAGAAATTGGCATTGCTGAGAATGTAATTATTCCCGGTTACAGAATGGATCCGGCGAATTTAATCGCTCTATCAGATCTATGTACTTTAACCTCAGAAAAGGAGGGATTGCCGCGCGTTGTGATGCAATACCTTGCCGGCAATAAACCCTGCATCGTCAATTATGTTCCGGGCCTGGAAGAAATCCTGAAAGATGGCGTTAATGGAGCAGTAACCGCTCCCGATAGCGTCGAGCAGACATGCGCAAGCATTTCACGTACACTTTCTTCACCAGAGCTACTGAAAAAATTTACCGACGGAGCATTTCAGTCTGATCTTTCTGATTGGGACGTCAAAACGATGTGCACCAAAATGAATGAATTGTACCGCGAAATCGAAAATACTTAGGTGCAACTGTTTTGAGTAGGGAAACGATGACAGGACATTCAGCGTACAATTCGTTCTCCACACGGCATGTAGGAACCTCCGTACGCCCGCTTAGTCCTTCCCTATGCCTTGCTTCCGAAAGCTTCCTTCTAATTCTGCTTGTTGCATTGCTCTATAAGCTTACCGCTCTGGGGTTTCTTTGTATGTTGGCGCTGTCCGCTATCGGACTTTTGGGGCCGATAAATCGGAAATCCATCCAATCCCCGCTTGCACTCCTCGGATTCGGTTATGTGATCATTTCGACGGTCACAGCTTTGCGTGTGGATTTAGGTGATGGAATGGTAAGAAGCGTTCAGTGCGCTCTAATTCTGATGGCGAGCATCAGCATTACCAATTATTTTATACACGCCCCCCAACAGCGGACTGAATGGACTCTAAAAATAGTTTTTGCCATATCCGGATTAATATTTGCTCACCTGATTTTTTATCACGTCCGTCTTGGAGACTTTTCCGGCTGGAAGAGATTGGCCGACACCAAAGCTTCGATTTCTCTCGTCGTAATTTTCACTTTTATGTTTAAAAACCGGCTCGCTAACGGTCGCATGGGAACTTTCTTTTTCTATTTCGTTTTGGGGATTCTTGCGCTTCTGGTTTTTCTAAGCGGCGAAAGAAAAGCCTACCTCCTTCTGGCGGCCTGTTTTTTCTTATCCAATATATCCCCACTTCTTAAAGGCGCGTCCTTAGCGGCCGTTTTACCCGCACTCCTGATTATATCTCAATCTGAAGGTTACCTCGCCAATCAAGTGAACAGTATCCTTCAATCCGACGGGCCTGAACTAGCCCTTTCGGAACTACAACAAATCAACAATCTGACAGATTATAGCGATCTCGTTCGGAAATTCGTAAACGCAAATGCCTGGCAGTTGTTCCTTGATCAACCCATTCTAGGAGTGGGCTCGACAGGGTATCAAGCATGGGCCAAAGAAACCTATGGCCTCGTCGGGGATAACGGCGGGCTCTCAATGAACGTTCATGGAGAGATTTACCGTATCCCTGCTGAGGCCGGAATTTTAGGTATTGCAATCACGTTCTTTATGATTTGGTCCGCGGTTTTTGAACTCATTCGTTTTTTCAAACTACGCACGGATTTAGAAGGATCATTCAGAAGAGCTCCAGCATACTTCTTAGTCTTCCTTTTCATCTATGCGGCGACAGAAGCCTTAGATACGACCCTGCTTTTGATGATTGCAACCTTCTGCAGCCTCATGAGTGTTCTACCGTCACGGCGGCCAGGAACCACACGAATGACCGTTAAAAGCAGCGCCTTGTGATGATCTCGTCGATAGATCCAAAAACACGTTTAATTTTTCGAGGCACCCTGATCCTGCTCGTCATTTTAGGACATAATTATTGGGTTCATGATAAAGCATACGAATTTTATAAATGGCTGTATTCATTCCATGTTGGATCTTTTTTAGCGTTATCTGCATTCACGCAAGCACGTCTAAGAAAGATCCCGGAAAAGGCTTTGTCGTATCTTTGGCCATACGTCGTATTTTCGGCTGTTTATGGAATCACATTCTATCTATTGCTTTCGCCAGACCGCTCTGCCGATGCGCAGTTGATAGGACTGAGCTGCGCAATCTTGTCGGGGAATGCAGAAACACTGGATGAATTTGCAGGCTTCGAAATGCTTTGGTTCATGCCTGCGTTCTTCACACTATATGTCGCGAACGCTGCATTTGCTTCCCTTCACTCGATTGGAAAGCTTCTGGCTTTGTTGGGCTTCGCACTCGTTCACCTTTTTGCTGGCACAATTCCCGCTGACATCAAAGCATCACTTCCGTTCGGCATTGGAATTGTCGGATACATGTTTCTTCTGATCTCGCTTTTCAGATACCTAGCAGAAATCCGAGTTCCTTTGTTGATCCCAATTCTGCTGTTCTTAGCATCGAGCATATTGTTCATTATTTCAGACACCACCGCCATTTTGAGTGACCTTGAAGTCCCCAGCTGGCGAGAACCATTACAGCTATTTTCTGCTGACGCACTTTTTCTCAGTGCTGCTGTATCCATTCTTGGCATTTGCAGAATTTTTGCCAAAAACAGCAGGGGAATGACAAAACCGTTGGAATGGTTCGGAGCGCAGTCGCTCATGATCTATTTCTTGCACCCACCACTGATCTTCATTGGATACGCGGCGATTGAAAAAGCGGGGCTCAATCAAGACGAAATTCTGGCATTGCTGATCACATTTGCCTTCAGCGCGATGGGAGGGCTGTTGTTGAGCCTAGTAATTGACCGCTCGCCAATTCGACATTTACTACAAGCAAAATCACGTCGCCAGCGACCAACTAGTTCAAACTGAATTCCGCAAAGCTCAAACTAGCGCATTTACGCCAGGAAAATTCCCGGGAATTCGAGCTTGCCGTTTTCGACAGTTCTTCACGAAATTTGATGTCCATCGCAATCCGCGCAAGAATCCGCCCCAATTCTTCGATGCCATCTGACGCTACAATCGCTTCATCGTCTCCTATAACCTCAGGAATGCCGCCGGTGTTACTCGCAATAGATGGGCATCCCTGAGCCGCAGCCTCAAGCAAAACCAGACCAAATCCTTCAACTTTTCCAGGCAAGGACTGAGCAAATAAAATGTGGCAGACAGACCGTTGGTATAGCCGCTTAAGGTCATCATCCGACAAACGTCCTAGAAACAACACAGGAACACCAAGTTGTTCGGCCTCATGTTCAACACGAGCCGCATAACCTGCATCTTCTACACGGCCTGCGATACAATATACGACATCAGTCAGACAATGCCGCTCTTTGGCCTGAGCCAACGCCTGAACAGTCTCCAACTGTCCCTTTCGGGGCTCTATTCGTCCGGTGGAGCAGAAAACAATGCGATCTTGCGCCAATTGCTGTAGCTCTTCATTTTCGAACTCTGAGGTTTGCGGCGACGAAAACCAGTACGGATCAACCCCCAGATATGTCACACATTCATTTCTTGGGTTGCCCACGGCGTTCCGGAAAATTCTTCCGGTTGCTTCAGAGTTATAGAGCACCACATCTGCAAACAGGTATGCCCGCCGCAAAATCCGATGCACCACTGAACCACCTGAAAACTTACTGGCTTCACTTCCATGGACCATAACACGATAAGATTTACGATGTAGCAGTGCCGTGGCGTAGAGGATCGCTACACTTCTGATATCGGCTGCAAGAACTAGAGTTCCGGCCGGCTGGCCTCGAAGCAGCGTAATCAGCTTCAACGCAGCTTCGGGTGAAACATTATGGTGACCGAAAATTCTGTGGACATTATCCCTGTCTAGTTCGAGCCCCGCGAATTCCGGATAATGAGGCGCAGCAATTTCGACCTCAACGCCAGCCGCCTCCAGCGCCCCCACCAATCCTCCACAATAGGTGGCGATGCCACCGGGAAAAGGCGGATATTCACAAGTGACCAAAAAGACTTTTACGGCTAAGGACATCTCAATTGCATTCATAGCCAAAAGCATGTCGCTTCGCTTTGAGTTTTGAACCGAGAACCTTTTCAAGAAGTCCGGGCGCGAATTGGACACCTACAAGCCCCGACCACGCAGAGATACTCAAAGGGTTCAGCTGTACCGCGAGACGCAGGAAGGCTACTGCCGCAGCTCGGTCACCGACGACAAACTTTAGATTGCCTAACTTACGTGCGCGCTCACTCAATCGTCTGGGGACAAGCGGTAAAAGCTCCGGATTTCTAGAGGCCGCTCGAAAGGCAACATTGGCATGGTCCGCCATCAGATCTTTCACGCCACCTGTTATACTGTTCGGGTGATACCGTTTATATAGCGTGGGCTGCTCTTGAAATCGAACACGCCCAATTGCACAAAGCCGAATAAACAACTCAGTGTCTTCGAATACTTTCAAATCGTCAGCAAAGCCACCACAGGCATCATAGGTCGCGCGTTTGATTAAAGTCGTCGAGGGAATAATCGGTGGATCTGAAATAAAGTACTCTTTCTCAAGGTTCTTTGAATGTGAGATATCTATTACACTTGCGAGCTCACCGTCTTCGGGGTGCCCGTCAGGAAATGATATATACCTCGAATAGATCAGATCGGTTTCAGGGTGATCCACTATAATGGAAAACTGAGTCTCTATTTTATCTTCGACCCAGTAATCATCGCCGTCTAGAATGGCAAAGTAGTCGGCATCAGAACACCGCAACGCATTCAGACGTTGTGCGGAAACACCCGCCCCCCCACCGCCAAAAAGAACCTCAATTCGCTCATCCGCTTCAGATACTTTTTTGAGCTGGTTAATGGTTTTACTATCTGAACCGTCATCGGCGATTATGATTTTTTGGATCAGGTCTGATCGTGATTGAGCCAGTACGCTTTGTACCGCTTCACCGATAAAATCACCCTCATTGTAGCAAGTTATGATGACATCTATGGACACAACATTCCCCCTTCAAATGTTGTAGCTCTGCACAAAAAAGAGCACAGTCTCCGAAAGATCAAATAATCACCGCTACTCAGTGTAATAGTTGCGGTATTTAGAATAGTAGAAGCCATAATCCACATAACCAACGCGATTTCTAGAACGCGGATTTACTTGCGAGAGGATCACACCTGTGACTTTGGCATCGACATCGCTCAGAATCCCCATTGCAGCTTGCGCCGCCGATCTTGGGGTTTTTCGCCACTTGACAACCAGTACATTCGTATCTGCCATGTGAGCGATCGTTCGGGTTTCTGTCACGGGTAGCACAGGTGCTGTATCCAGAATGATAAAATCGTATCGCTGCTTCAGTTCGTTCAGAAGGCCTTCAAACCGTTCGGATCCAAAAACGTCGGTCGGCGTATAGTCGCCAGCAAAATTCACAAGCACATCCGCGTTTGTTGCTGTATCTTTAACGACTGCCTCAGAAACGTTTTTTTGCCCCGACAGAACGTCCAATAGTCCAGGGCGTTCTTTTTCATCCGGAGCGACCGTCCGGGACAACGCCTTGCGTCTTAAGTCACAATCCACGACAATTGTTTTCGCCCCTGCCATCGCCGACAACCTTGCGAGAGCTAATGACGTCGTCGTCTTACCTTCGCCAGGAAGTGCAGACGTCACTGCTACAACTTTCGCCCTTTGGTCGAGATTTGAGATCAGAACCGCTGATCGAATTGCGCGAAAACTCTCGGTAAAACTCGAAAGGGGTTTTTCAGTGATCCAATCCTCCGGCCTCGATTTACCACCAGTCATCCGCTTTATGGAGCCAAGAACCCCAGGAAACAGTAATGGCACGGTTGAGACAAATGGGGCCCGAAGTTCGCGTTCAACCTGATCCCCGGTGCGAATACCAGAGTCAAAAAATTCCAAGACGACGATAGCCGCAACGCCAGCGATACCGGCAAGTGCAATAGCAAAAGCCAAATTGAGCGTAAGATTTGGAGAGCTGGGACTTCCTGGTGTCGTCGCTTCAGATACAATTCGCACATCGGCTTCTGAGAACGTCTCCTCTGCGCCGGTCTCCCGGAACCGGTTCAGGAAGCTCTCATAAAGGGTACGGGAAGCGTCAGCATCACGTTCGAGCTCTCGCAGGCGAACTAAAGAACGATTATTTTGTCCAAGCTCTGTCCGCAGTTCACTCAGACTTCCCTCTAGCGATCGTACACGGGTTCGAGCAACTTCAACCTCAGATTCAAGACTTGCAACAATCCGTGCGACCTCTAGGTCAATCTGAACCTGGATATCCTCAGCTTCTCGCTCAACAGTCAGAATCTGCGGATGTCGTGGTCCATATGTCGACGATAATTCAGCTCGACGTCTGGCAACTTCAGCCTGCTGCCCGCGCAATTGTCTGATCAGCTGAGAGTTCAAAACGTCCGCCATCGTATCGGCTGATGCTCCACGACTGACCTGTGTCCGGACGGTATCCAATCGGGCAAGCGCTTCATTGTATTCGGCCCGTTGAAGAATGAGTTGGCTATTCACGTCCGAAATCTGTTGTTCAGTCAGTGATGAACCTTCCGCACTGAGAAGTCCGGTATCTGCTCTATAGATTTCGATCGCATTTTCCGCAGCAAGAACCTCCTCACGCAGAACCGAGAGGCGCTCATTTAACCACTCATTCGCGCGTGCAGTAGCATCAAATTTAGCTTCGAGCTGATCAAATTGATATTGCTCTGCGAACGTATTCGCTATGAGTGCCGCTTTGGCCCGGTCTTCACTCGTATAGGCAATGTTTATAACGTAAGTGGTTCCGACTCTTGAAACCTCCAGTCCCGATATCAAAGAACCTACAACTCGTTGATGAGTTCGCTCTGCCAGTTCTTCTTGGCTCGGAACATTTGTTGGCAAAACCTGATCGGGTTTAAAAAGACCGATGAAATCCAAAACCTGGCGTATTGAATGCTTGAATCCAGAAGGCTCTCTTAGTGCCGAGTTGAACTCTGGGTCTGCTGTCAGATCTAACTCATCGACCACACGACGGGCGAGAGCGCGACTTTGAATGATCCTAACCTCAGTTTCCACTGACGCTGCGTCTGCCGGCAAACCAGCAAGAACGGATTCAATGTCCGTGACTTCACGCTCTCGTACATCAAGCATAATGCTGGATGTCGCTGTATACATCGGTGTTTGTTGAAGCGTGTAGACAACAACTAGGGAAAACACGATCAGAGCTATCGCGAAAAACGCACCTAAACGCCGCTTAAACGCTTCCAATAAACCTCTGATATCGAGCAAATCTTCCGTCGGAACCTCAGTTGCGACGTTAGGATAGGAAATTTCCTGCTTCATCAGATGATTTCAATCTACTCTACTAAATGCACTTATCGCTGCCAAACCAAACTGATCATAAATCGATTATCATCATACCCGGCCTGAGCTGCTGCCCCGGAAGAATCGCGACTGGAGCGTGAATAAGTTGCTGTAACGCCGACATTTCGGTTGACCAGATAAGTTCCGCCAAGATTGAACCTGAAGGTATCGTCAGCTCTGTCTAAACCTTCAAAACTGTTTTCGGTGTATGAGATGCTCGAAGACAATATCAGATTTCTTAGCAACTCATGATCAACCGCAGCGCCTACGCTCGTATTGGTGGAAGAGGCCGCCGCAGCGATGCCTGATGCAGAGGACCTTCGGCTCGCATTGACCGAAACGGTCGTGAGTGGAGTGACATACCATTCCGCGTCACCCGAGAAACTTAGACTGTCCTTTGAACCACGAGTAGCGTCGTCAAAATCGGTAGAAAACATGCCGATGCCGACTTCACCCGTTATCAGATCAGAGATATCGAAGCTTACGCCCCCTTCAAACGTCAAAGTGTCCTGATCCCGAACAACTCCACCTATCGCACTGTCATACGATTGGTTTTCATTAATAATTCGAACAAAAAACGATGTGTCTGGGGAATAGGCATAGTCTGCCCTCCCCTCAATAGATACATCGGTTCGATCCCTAAAGTCCTGATCTCCGACGCCACCACCGATTAGATCAACATCATCGTAGTCAAATTCATCAATAGAAATTTGTCCCGCAACAAGCACTCGACTAAACTCGCGGCTCGCACCAATGAAGGCAGACGCTTGATCAAAAGCGATCGGTCTGGCTGCAAGCCCAACAGCTGCCGCGGAACCACGAGGCTCGTGAGACGAACGAAAGTCCACACCGCCATTAACGAAAGAACTTCTAAGGACATCAACGCGACCGTTAATTCCCACAGCGTAGTCTGTTCGGTTTTCGGTATTTGCGTCAGAGTATTGGTAACGGGAAACCGACGCATTCACGCCAAGCTGGTGGCGCGACCATGTCGACCCGATGCTTACGGCTGGAATGAGGGTTACAAACTCATCAGAAAGTTCATTAGTTTCGGTTGCATACACATTATCGGTCGACTCGAGGCGCATCGTTAAAGACGGCTGAATAACAAAGGCACCCTGCTGAATGCCTCCCGATGTATACTCCGGCCTAGGACGCTCAGTGACACTGACATTCCGGTCTCGCGCGAACATGCCCGCACCATCCTGCGGAATTGCAGGAGTCGCAGCTATTCCAGAAACGGACAGCGCGGCTCCAACATACAATAAGTGATGTAATTTTTTCACATAATCCCCCACGGACATGCATGCTGCGAAAGCGGCGAAATCGCCAAATTAGTAGTCTGAACCGACCCCAGAAGCGTTCGCAGGCGCTTGATCGATAGCAATCCCGCCGCCATCACCTCCTGGCGTCCCGCCGACGCCACCGGTGCCGTCATCCAGCGGAGCTGGTTCCATGCTGGCGACAACAGCCGCGAAGGATGTATTGCCCGCTTCAATAAGCGCCGCAACGACAGCGTCTAGAACTTCCTGTTGGGCGTCCTCATCAAGACCTGCGGCGACAAGTTCAGCGGTTACGGCATCCTGAATGTCTTCTTCACTTGCATCAGCAGGCAGAGCAGCGAGCGCCACCATGATCGCATCAACAACATCACTCACAGCTACTTCTGCAGTCTCAGCCGCACCAGAAGCTTCAGAACCTTCCTGCGCCAGCGCTGTGCCTGAAATGCTAGTCAGGGCAACGAGGGAAAGTCCGAGAATTCCAAATCGAGATTTTGTGCAACGCATCATTTTCGCCACCATTCTCCACTTTAAGTTAGTATCAGGGTAACACAACAACCCAACCAGCAGCAAGTATCGACCTTCCAAAAAGCAAGTTTAAGCTGCACAACTCAAAATTTCAGCAGATTAACTTACTCACAGCCATGTACTGCCCCCAGATTGATCAGAAATAGCGCTCGGCAATGCGAATTGTATCACCCGGCCGAACAGGTGTTGTCGCCGTTAGCGGGAATTGTTCCTCATTCGCTGAGTCAGATCGCTTGATATAAACAATCCGGCTATTCGCGCGGTAAGTAAAACCACCAGCTGTCGCAACAGCGTTCAGTACAGTTAACCCATCCGAATATGGATACTCTCCCGCCTGCCCCACTTCACCCAGAATATAATAAGGACGGTAATTCAGAACCTCTGCATTGACGCGAGGATCGTTCAGATATCCATCGCGAAGGGATGTTTCTATTGCGCGCTGCAGTTCTCGCAGCGAGGTTCCGGCCGCGTGAACTTCACCAATCAAAGGCAGGGATATCGCCCCCGTCCCATCGACAACAAACTCCCCCGAGAGCTGCTCCTCACCAAAAACGATGATACGAACCTGATCACCAGTTCCCAGACGATATTCCGTAACCTGGCGGGCACGTAATTCCTCACCGGTTTCATTGCTGACGGCCACTCCGGCCGTTTGACACGCAGCCAGCAACAAAATCGCCGCTGTGATCATAAGAAAAATCTGCGCCAATCTGCTCGTATTCGTCGTTTGATGTTCAGACACCGAGTTGTCCCCAGAATTCAGTTTGTTGAAATAAAATCGACCCCACCGCCCTCAATACGAACGGCCGTCAGACGGTTGGTAATATAGGCGCCAGTGTCAACACCAATACGCCGGCCGTCCCACACTGGTGATGTTTCTGGCGTGTGACCATGCACGATGACTTTTTCAAGGCGCTTGCGGCTCTCCAGAAACCTGTCCCTGATCCAGAGCTGGTCATCTTCAGACTGATCTGCGACGGGCTTTTCAGGGTTAACCCCTGCATGCACAAAATAGCATTCACCAAATTGAAAGCTACGCTGCAGCCCGCGCAAAAACGAAAGATGTTTCGGTGGCAAGGCGGCCCGAAGATCGTCAGATGCCATCCTCCAGGCGGCCTCTCCCTTGCCACCATTCTGGAGCTCGACGCCGTAAGAGCTGAGCGTTTCCCTCCCGCCATATTCCATCCACGACGGCCCGACAGAAGGATCATCAAGAAAATCCAGCAATGTCTTTTCGTGATTTCCCAACAGAAAGGTCGGCTTCAACGCACCCCACTCCTGAGACAAAATTATTTCGATCACTTCCCGGCTCTGAAAGCCGCGATCAATATAATCTCCCAAAAAAACGAAATGCAGCTGGTTAAAGTCGCCACCTTTAATATCAGCGCGCAACTGAGCGAAGAGCTTTTCCAACAGGTCTGCCCGACCGTGAATATCACCAATGGCATAAAGACGAACGCCCTCAGGCAGAAGCGGCGCATCTTTTGCGCGCTTTGTTTTACTGCCTTTGAGAAGACCCTTCAGCATTGTCGGCGACCTGTCCATTGCGAGACGATATTGTGCATTGCATCACAGATCATGCAAGAGCCCGGCCATTTCATGACGAGAGAGAGGCAACACCCATACGTCAAACAGCCTCTCCACGCAGCTTCAAATGCCAGTTCCAGGCATCTGTAATAATTTCATCCAGCCCACGTGCGGGCACCCAGCCTAGTTCATCGCGAGCTTTGGCATTGTCTGCCACAAGCGTCGGGCTGTCGCCTTCTCGACGCGGCCCCGAACCGATCTCAAATTCCCGCCTGGTAATACGGATCACCGCATCGAGAAGCTCTTTTACGGTCGTCCCCTCACCCGTTCCCAGGTTATAAAAGCCGCCCATACTTCCATCGAGCTGCGCCTTGAGCGCGCGCACATGCGCATCTGCCAGATCCAGAACATGAATATAGTCGCGAACGCACGTTCCATCGCGGGTGTCGTAATCATTGCCATTAATACTAAAGCCCGAACGCACACCCAGCGCATTGTCGAGCGCGATCGGAATCGCATGCGTCTCCGGGTCATGCCATTCGCCGATACGCCCTTCCGGATCCGCACCTGCGGCATTGAAATAACGAAGCGCAATAGACGGAAAATCAGAATAGGTACGCAAATCTGACAGAATTTGCTCAACCATAAGCTTGGAAAGACCATAAGGATTAAGCGGCACTTGCTGATGCGTTTCATCCATTGGAAGCTTCACCGGCATGCCATAGGTCGCGCAGGTGGATGAAAACACAAATGCGCGAATGCCGGCGCTCATTGTCGCCCGAATGAGATTGAGCGCCCCTGCCACATTATTCTCGTAAAAATCCGCAGGCGCCTTCACCGACTCGCCCACTTCTATCAGTGCTGCAAAGTGCATCACGCCCACCGGCTTATATTTTTCAATAACAGCATTAAGTGCGGCGCGGTCACGAATATCGCCTTCGACCGCCGCGCCCCACTGCACAAACTCCCTGTGTCCGTTTGTAAAATTATCGAACACAATCGGCGTAAAGCCCTGCTCCGCCAAAGTCAGACATGTGTGCGACCCGACATAGCCCGCCCCACCAGCTACAAGAATATTCTTTGTCATGCGCTGAACTCTCTACTGAAAAACTTTTTTTGGTTTTGCGAATTTTTTTACGGTTTCAACGTCGCCGCTAAGCGCCGGGCGCGTCCAAATTTGTATTCATTATTAACAGCACCGCGCCCAAACCAGGGCTCACATAAAACAAGCCCATCTGAGCCGAGCGCTCATCCAACCGCAGTATAATTTTCAAAACACTTTTCCCCACGCCCTTATACCCCCCTGCTCAATAAGCACTTTTTATGCCCGCGCACCGTGACACGCTCAAGACATCCAGCCACCAGACGGCGATTTTATTCAACCTTTCTATCCAAATTGCGCTTTCCGCCTGAAATTTCATCAAATTCCACGATTTAAGTAAAAGCAAACATTAAGGATAACAAAAACAAAATAAGAATTAATCATATCTCAGTTTTCGGAAAGTCAATATTCAATAAGTTTATGTGAACACTTCTCCTATAAACATACGGAGAAGTAAAAATGCTTCCGACAAAAAGACCAGGTTCCATCCGCAAAAGCGGATACAAGCTTATTGTATGCTCCGGCGCCCTCGCTCTACTGGGCGCGTGTGCCTCAATGCCAGCCCCTTCAAGCTACATGCCATACGCCGCATCTACTGCGCCGCCGTCTGGCCTGATTGAGCTTTGCCAGTCCAATCCGGCGATTTGCGAGCCAGTCAGCCCGGCACGGGATTATGCGCTGCTGGAACGCGGCAATGTCGCAAGCGAGGCATCCTCCACGGGCGGCACACCATCCGCAGAACGCCTGACAGAGACAGTTTCTGATACGAATGGTGCGATCAGCCTGCGCGGCCGCACCGATGAAGCTGAAACCGAGGCTCAGCTGGCAGACGCCTCTCTCCAGGACGAAGCCGGCATGGCGGAACGCGCCCCAGCGCCGCTCATTGAGGTAAAAGAGACAGCTTCAGTGGTCATGCCATCAGAAGCGACCCTTGAAGCTGCAATGCAATTGACAAGCATCTCCAACCAACAACAGGTTCAGGTTGAGCTACGTCGCGTCTCTGACATTCAGATAGCTGCGCCACTCGCCGCCCTGACTTCAGAAGATGCCGCCGACACGCCATCAATTGCGCCAGCGCCGACAAACGCAGCACTGCTGACTGATGCAAACACGACGATCGCAATGTCGGACTCAATGTTTGCAACGCTTGATCGCGTCAATCGCAACATCAACACACTTATCCGCCCGGCAACGGATGATCAGATCTATGGTCAGAGCGAAGTCTGGGCCATGCCGCTTACGCAAGGCATGGACCGCCGCGGGGACTGTGAAGACTATGCGCTTGAAAAGCGACAAGCTCTGGTTAATGCAGGCATCCCGGCATCTGCGCTTTACTTTGCGGTCGGCTATTCCCGCGAAACCGGTCGTCACGCGGTACTCGTCGTGTCCACTAATCAGGGTGATTATGTGCTCGACAATATGACATCGGAAATCAAGCCATGGTTCGAAACGGACTATCTCTGGATTTCACGTCAGGTCGCTGGCGATCCTACGATCTGGGCACGTGCTGCTCGGGGCTAAATGCCCCGGGCCATCCGGCCCTGAAGAAGAAAAAGCTGGTCAACAAAAAACGCGCTGTTTGCACAGCGCGTTTTTTTTATTTCGTAATTTCAGACGCGATTTAGAAAAGTTTGATCGCCCCATAAATCGCAACAACCCAAAAAGCACCGCATGTGATAGCACAGAACATAGCCGTGCGACGGGCGCTCCAACGTTCATCTACGTTGCCGGAAGTGCTCTGTGACACTTCATCGTGAGAGAAGAATGCAAAATCGCTCATAAAGTTTCCTCCGCGTTCTTTGTCTTTATCAGAGCAAACTTAACGATCCGCTTTAACCGGTTGATCAAATTTGCTCAAACTTTAACGCTCTCCAGCTAGTTACACACTTTACATCGTTTTGTAAATGAAAAGGTTCCCAAATAGACGAAGGTCTACCTCATAAATTGATCTTCGAAATTCTGCGCGCCAGAGTATTTACCTGACCGTCGGCATCAGCCACAACATATGCAGCGGTTTTCGCGATCGGGTTTTGGGGAGTAGAGTATCGAATGGGGCAGAGAAAAGCGTCTCTTTTCAAGCTGGATGACATTCCGTCGCTCGGCGCGCTGACCATTCTTGTTCTGTCCTTGCTTCTGCTGGGAGCAGACAGTCCAGCTTCTTCGCTTTTCATCTCGGCGCTGACATTTTTATTCCTTGGGATTTGCATGATTGCCAGGAATGAGATGTCTCTTCGCCTCTGGACCGTGCCGTTCATCTCCATCTGGGCAGCACTCACAGCGACTCATTACGTCACCGGCCGAACGGCTGATGCAGAATACGAATATATAGGTCTGTTGACAGCCGGAAGCTTTTTCTGGTTCGGCAGATACACGGCACTGTCAGAGCGTAGACGTCGGCGCGTCAATCGTGTCATTGCAGTCCTGGCGCTGATATATGGTGTCGCAGTTTTCATTCAGCATTTCGCTCTGCCAAACACGATTCTCGGGCACCAAAATTTGCTCCATCAAGGACGACTGACAGGTACGTTTCTGTCCGCAAATACTGCAGCAACGTTTTTAGGTCTGTTGTTTCTCTTCTGTCTGCATCGGTTCCTCAGCCGCATATCTGACATGAATCAGAGTGCCGGCTCCACTACAGCAACTGCCTTATTAAAAGCGATTTCGTCCGCTCCGGTTACAATAGCAGCGCTAATATTCTTAGCCTCAGGTATATTGCTAACAGGGTCACGCGCCGGTTTATTTGCAATTGGCCTTTGCGCTTCCCTCCTTTTAGCGACCTTCCTTATCTTCCGGACCCGAAAATCCGACGCCCAAGACGTCGCCCCCACTCGGGCTTTGAATATCGTGACGCCAGTGTGTCTGGCTCTTTTCTGCGGTGTAACGTTATGGGCGATATCTGGCTCACTGATCGACGAACGCATGCAAACACTGGAATCAGATTTTTCCGATCGACAGATTATGAACCAGGCCGCCTGGCAGGCCGGGCATCTCAATCCCTGGATAGGCCACGGTCTGGGTAGCATTCGTTATGCGGTTTCATTCGTCAGCACACCTCAAACCAATACGGCCCTGACAGACCAGAACGCAGCTCACAACATTTTCCTTCAATGGTTTGTTCAGGCAGGCTGGCCGGGAATGATCGGATTAATTGCCTTAATTCTGTTCACGATATTCTGGACCGTCTCGCAACGGCACGACCTCAGGTTAAAAATATCGATAATTTCAGCAATCATCATGGTAGTAATCCACGGCCTGTTCGATTTTGGTTTAGAAATCCCCTCGGTTCTGTATTTATTAGCCTTTTTTGTCGGAAGCGCATCGAGCAAGCCATTGCGCAACCCTAGCTAGCAAAGAATAACACCTCAATATTGTTCTGAATTGGCGCAATTTATCAGTATAGAAGTGGCATGCCATCTGCTTAGGCAGTGGTGTAGGTAGTTCTGTCAAAAATAATTCAACCTTGTCGGTTATGATGGTTTCCGCTTTACGGTTGAATTTTTGTGTGGTGCCTTCATAACTGATCAACCAAAACTGAATTGTGGGGATTTAGGATGAGAATGCGAGGCGAAGCGAACGGTGAATATGCCCTTCGCAATGGAGCAAATGCTTCAGCGACGACGCCCTCCATTGGGTCAAGAAGCATGGTGAAACGCGCTATGGACGTTATCATAGCCGGAAGCGCGCTGATTTTTCTTTCCCCGATGATGTTGATCGTAGCGCTGATCATCAAACTTACCGATGGCGGCCCAGCTCTGTTCAAACAGAAACGCATCGGCCTTAACGGCGACGAGTTCACATGCCTGAAGTTCAGATCCATGGTGATGAACGCGAATGAGGAGCTTGAACGCCTCCTCTCCAGCGATGCAGACGCAGCCGCAGAATGGGCTAAAGATCAGAAACTCCGCAATGATCCCCGGATCACAGCGATTGGGAGTTTTCTGCGCAAAACCAGCCTGGATGAACTCCCACAATTGCTGAACGTGTTGCAGGGCACAATGTCGATTGTTGGCCCACGCCCGATTGTCCGCGGAGAAGTCGAGAAGTATGGTGCCTTCATCACCGATTACGCTTCTGTTCGCCCCGGTTTAACCGGCCTCTGGCAGATTTCAGGTCGCAATGACACCACTTATGACGAACGCGTTTCACTCGACGTAGAGTATGCTCGTAACTGGGCGATCGAGAAGGATGTAAAAATCTTCCTTTTCACAATCCCTGCAGTGCTCTTCTCAAAGGGCGCTTACTAATCACCAGAACAATGACTGGCAGCCGGATTCACAATGTTTGCAAAATGCGAGACCGTGAATCTTTGCGCGAGGTCGTTGAGCATTCAACGGCGCTGATTGATGTTATATAAAATTAGCAAATATTCCGGCCCAGGCCTGCTTACGCTGCTGTTTTGCGTTTCAGTCTTTTTCTTCATTGATAAAATCACGACACTTTCAATACGAAGAGCAGCGCCCCCAACCGAAAGCGAGGCCGTAAAACCAATTCCCTTTCTGGCATCTGCAGATCACCTCGATGCCTTGGCGGCACAATATCTGGACCGCACTCCACCTCACCTCGACCTGGCGCTCGACGCCACCCATCAGTCTATTGCCATCAACCCGCGCATCATCTCCAACTGGAACCGATTGGCCTATATTGACGTAGCGCGAGATGGCTTGATTTCGCAGGATGGAATTGATGCGCTGAACCAGTCCTTTTTTCTGAGCCCTTATGGCGACCCAGACGTCATGCAATGGCGACTAGAGGTCATAAACGCCTATTGGTATCACCTACCACAAGACATTCGCGAGGCTGGCCTGCGTCAGATCACAGCTCTTTATAACTATTCTGAACGTACCAAAGGCTGGCTAAGACGCTTTCGTCGCGACGCACGTCCCCACATTACAGAAAGGATCAATTCTGTCTTCGGCTACGGCAATCAGGCGAGTTAGGTAGCCCGCAAAAGGCGCGAACAAAGCCATCTGAGCCCCCAACCTCGGGAGTCCAGATACGGATAACCTTGACTTTCGCCGATTTCGTCAGTATACGGATTTAAAAAACCAGCGCGTGCACGATTCCGCGATTGACTCTTGCTTCTGCATATGTCATCTGCCGCGCTTTCCGGCTGATAGTGTGTCAGCACAACCCAGTTTTTTGAGAGGATCTGCGCGATGTACGCAGTCATCAAGACTGGCGGCAAACAATATAAAGTAGCCGCCAACGATGAAATCACCGTCGAGAAGATCGACGCAAACGAAGGTGATGAGCACGCATTTGAAGAAGTGCTGATGCTCGGCGAAGGCGACGACGTCACCGTTGGCGCGCCTGTTGTTAAAGGCGCAGCCGTCGTTGGTGAAGTTGTTGGTCAGGGCAAAGGTGATAAAGTTATCATCTTCAAAAAGCGCCAGCGTTCGACTTACAAACGTAAGAAGGGCCACCGCCAGCTCGAAACCACGATCAAAATCACGGCAATCCTTCCAGAAGGCGTTGACGTCAAGAAGCTGAAAAAAGCTGACAAGAAGACGAAGTCTGAAGAGGCTGTTGTCATCAAGGAAGACGCTCCTAAGCCAGCTAAGAAAGCTGCGCCTAAAGCCGAAGCGGCTCCAAAGGCAGAAGCTAAGGCTGAAGCTCCTAAAGCTAAAGCGGCTCCAGCTGATGCGGGTAACGACGACCTGACCAAGCTGAAAGGCGTTGGCCCGGCATATGCGAAAAAACTGAACGAAGCAGGTATCACCTCATTCGCTCAAATCGCTGCACTGACACCTGAAGGTGTTGCTGAACTCGAAGAAAAACTGAACGCTTCAGGCCGCGTCGAGCGCGATGGCTGGATCGAACAGGCAAAAGAACTTGCGAACTAAGCCTTAAACAGGCATTTATCGCACAGAATTTTGAAGGAGTGGCCAGATGGCTCACAAAAAATCAGGTGGTTCGTCCCGTAACGGTCGCGATTCAGAGTCCAAACGTCTTGGCGTAAAAAAATACGGCGGCGAGCTGGTTATTCCTGGTAACATCCTCATCCGTCAGCGCGGCACCAAATGGTATCCGGGCGACAATGTTGGCATGGGCAAAGACCATACGCTCTTCGCGAAAGTTGAAGGCAAGGTTGAGTTTCGTAAGAAACGCGACAACCGTCAGTATGTCTCTGTGATGCCAGTCGCGGACGCAGCCGAATAAGGCAGCCGTGACGGGCTGCCGCGTAGGTGGCCCTCAGCTCACACATCTGAGCATGGTGAAAAGACCAGGGAGGCCCACCGGCCTCCCTTATTTCGTTTCGGGAACCTCTTCCGGACTTAGCCGCTCAGGTGACACCATGCAGAAGACACTCAAAAGCAAAAGACTTGTTCTCCGCCCTGTTGCTCCGGTCGATGCCGACTGGCTCGTCGACCTGTGGAGCCTGCCTGAAGTGCACCGTAACGTGGCAAGCATTCCGGCCAGCCCGGACAAGGATTTCGTTCTGCGTCGCATTCATAGCGGCAATGAGGGCGAAGAGGCGTTTACGGACATTTGCCGGATGATTGAGCTGGACGAAAAACGTGCCGGCATGATCAGCCTCAACCGCACGTCTATCGTAGATGCGTTTGGGCTCGGTTATTCCCTGCATCCGGAATTTTCCGGTCAGGGCATAATGACAGAGGCCGCTCAAACGCTTCTGAATTGGTCAGACGGCTTCGTCGCGCCAAAATATTATATCTCGGGCCATTTTACAGATAACCCGGCCTCAGGCAGCGTTCTACGCAAGCTTGGCTTCCTGCCGTGCTGGCGCGCGCCGGTCTATAGCATCGGACGTGACGAACGCGTGGATCATCTGTATATGTCACGCCTTATCGGGTAAGTCGTAATTCATGAAATTTCTTGATCAGTGCAAAATCTACATCCGTTCCGGTCACGGCGGCGATGGCTGCGTCTCTTTCAGACGCGAGGCCTATGTTGAATATGGCGGGCCGGATGGCGGTGATGGCGGCGATGGCGGCGCGGTCTGGGCGGAGGCTGTCGAAGGCCTGAACACGCTGATTGACTATCGCTACCAGCAGCATTTCCGCGCACCACGCGGCGGGCACGGCATGGGCCGCAACCGTACGGGCGCCAATGCTGAAGACCTTGTGCTCAAGGTTCCTGTCGGCACAGAAATTCTTGAAGACGACAAAGACATGGTCATTGCTGACCTTGATGAAGTCGGAAAGCGCGTGCTGCTGGCCGAAGGCGGCTCTGGCGGCTGGGGCAATACCCGGTTCAAAACCTCCATCAACCAGGCACCCCGACGCTTCAATCCGGGCCTGCCGGGCGAAGAGCGCTGGATCTGGCTGCGGCTGAAGCTGATTGCGGATGTTGGCCTGCTTGGCCTGCCGAATGCGGGTAAATCCACTTTCCTGAGCGTTGTCTCCGCCGCAAAACCGAAAATCGCTGACTATCCCTTCACCACGCTCACGCCTAACCTTGGTGTTGTAGATCTTGGCCCTGAAACCCGTTTCGTCATTGCCGACATTCCAGGCCTTATCGAAGGGGCTTCAGAAGGCGCTGGGCTTGGCCACCGCTTCCTCGCACATGTGGAACGCTGCAAAGTGCTCCTGCACCTGATCGACGCGACACAGGACAATCCTGATGAGGCCTATCTGAAGATTCGCGGAGAGCTGGAGGCCTATGCCGAACATCTGGCTGACAAGCCGGAAGTGATTGCGCTGACCAAGGCCGACTCGCTTTTGCCGGAACAGGTAGAAGAAGCACGCCAGCAGCTGGCCAAAGTCACAGATACACCGATTGAAATCATTTCATCCGTAAGCGGACAAAATGTAAAACCGGTTCTCCGAAAGCTGGCGCGGCATGTCTATGGCGAGGATGACGCCTCTATGCTGGATGACGAACCATCCGACAGCGAAGAAGGCTGGACACCCTGAGCATGACGACGCGTCTGGAGACGGCAGAACGGATCGTCATTAAAGTCGGGTCGGCACTGATCGTAGACCCGAAAACGCGCACGCCTTCGCAATACTGGTTGACCACGCTGGCCGCCGACATTGCTGAACTGCACGCGGCGGGCAAGCAAGTCGTGCTGGTCTCTTCAGGCGCTGTCGCGCTGGGCCGTCCTTTCCTGAACAAGGTAGAAAAGTCCGGTCGCCCGGGCTCGCTGGAACTGAAACAAGCGGCCTCCGCCATTGGCCAGCCCCGCCTGATGGCGGCATTGCAGGCTGCTTTTGACCTGCAGAAGCTTCCGCTTGCCCAGGCCCTTCTCACCCTGGACGATACCGAAATCCGCCGGCGCTGGCTGAATGGCCGCGCGACTTTGTTTACGCTGCTGGATAACGGCACCATTCCTGTCATCAATGAGAATGACACCGTCGCGACATCAGAAATCCGCTATGGCGATAATGACCGCCTCGCAGCACGCGTCGCCCAGATGATCGACGCCGATGTGCTGGTCTTACTGTCTGACATTGATGGTCTGTATACGGAAGATCCGCGCAAAAATCCTGATGCGACGCATATTGGAAGCGCCGCAGCGGTTACCCCTGAATTTCGCAGTTATGCAGGCGATGCCAATGCCAGTGCCGGCGTAGGCACAGGCGGCATGGCAACCAAGCTGGACGCAGCAGCAATCGCATGGACAGCGGGGTGCTCAACCGTCATCACGCTAGGCAAGCCAGAGCATCCGATCCGCAAACTGCGCAATGGCGGGCGCGCCACCTGGATTATCTCAGAGGTCACACCTCAGGCCGCCCGCATGAGCTGGCTGTCAGGCCATCTGACGCCCGAAGGTTCTGTCACAGTTGATGCAGGAGCTGAAAAAGCCCTCATTTCAGGTGCCAGCCTACTTGCGGTGGGCATTCGCAGTGTGACGGGGCGCTTTACGCGCGGTGCAGCGATTGCGATCCAGAACCCTAAAGGCAAAACCATAGCCAAAGGCATGGTCGCCTATGACGCCACAGAAATTGAACAGATCAAAGGCCTGCAAACAGGCGATGTCTCTGAGCGCCTTGGCTATCCAGCCCGTAGCGCCGTCATTCACCGGGACAATATGATCCTTGTGGACGGCGAGGAGTAGACCAGATGTCGCTTCGCCTGCCCGGCCCTTATAAGGGCCTTCGCATTGGTCTGTTTGGCGGCACGTTCAACCCGGCCCATTCCGGCCATCGCCATGTCGCCATGCAGGCGCTTCAAAAGCTGAAACTGGATTATGTCTGGTGGATCCCAGCGGCTGGAAACCCTCTCAAAACCGAGGGGAAATCATTCGAGGCGCGTTTTGCCAGCGCCAAACGTATGGCCAGCCACCCTCGTATGAAGGTAACCGATATCGAGGTCCAGCTTGGCACGCGCTATAGCTATGACACCATTCGCGCCCTGCTGCCGCGCGTCAAAGGCGGTGAATTTGTCTGGCTGATGGGCGCTGACAATCTGCGCTTTTTTCATAAATGGGGCCATTGGGATGAGATCGCCTCACTCCTGCCTATTGCCGTTATCGCACGCCCAGGCGATGCCCGGCTGGCCCGGCTGTCCAAATTTGCGCACCGATATGCGGAATGGCGCCTGCCGCCAGAACAAGCCGCAAGCTTTGACCAGTATTACCCGCCCGTTTGGAGCTATCTGCCTACGCCGCTGCACACGGCATCTTCGACCAGTATTCGAAGCGCGACGCTCGCACGCAATCCATTCCGGATTGTCAGCTAAGCTTTAGAATTCAAATTTGAAATGGCTGGCCAGTTCTTTTGAGAACTGATGGCGCACAAAGTCATATCCGGCGCCCATTTCGTCTTTCCAGACCTCGTTTTCATAATAGGCCTGAAAATATTTTTGCGCTGGCCCCTTATGTGACTCAGGAATTGGGCGCGTTGCTTCGCGCACTGGCGTCAGTTTTTCAGATGGATTGGTCAGAAGCGGAAAGACACGTCGAAAGCCTTTGCGCTGGTTCGTGACCAGCATTTCAAATGGCAGGGTTTTAAACGCAATACCTTCAGCTTTCAGCTTCTTTGAGAAAGCCATATAGCTGGCGAGCTTTCGCTCATAAAGCGCGAGCGGCGGCAGATAGACCTCACCCAATCCGTCACGGGCCGCCGTTTTCCAGTCCGTCAGCAGAAAATCGATGAATTTCGGCGGCAGGTCAGCCTTTCTGCGCTGCAGCGTGTTGAACATGCTCCACGCCCAACTGGCTGGGTTTCGCACAGTAAAAACCACACCGCCTTCAAACGCCTCAACGGTTTTAAAGTCGGTCACACGGTGAGCGCAGCTCTCACCGCCTGTCGCGCCGGAATACAGGCCATCTTCGACCTTTTCCTGAAGGTCATAGGCGGATGCTTCGGTCAGTCCGGCGCTTGCGATCGCTCTGGTGGTTTGTAAGAGCGCAGCTCGATTTTCCAGAAAGTCGCCCGCCTCTGGTGCCAGCACTGTCTCTGAATTCTGCCGGATCAGCGCCTTCAGAACCGTTACGCCGGTATTCCTCTCACCGAAAATCTTGAGCACGACACACCCACCTTTTACATCCCCAACCGTTGCACACGGCCCAGAAGATGGGCTAACCGATTTTACCCCAGCGCTTCAAGTCGCACTCACATCTGCGTTTCAGATTTGAAATGAGACCCAGTGCTGAGATAGGCATGAATCCTGCTTTGCGCTAGCGCGAACCCGCGAAAAATCGCCGGAATACAGGCAACAGAATTAAATCAGCACATAGTTTTGTGAGCTGGCGAAAACTGTGCTATCTTTTGCCGGTCTAAAACAGTTAGGAAAGGTCAGCTTTTGGACGTGAGTACACAGTCCGCATCGTCACAACAGGACGCTCGGACACAGGATGATTTCCCGCCGCTTGAATCACTCATCATCGAGACACTCGAAGACGATAAGGCGGAAGACATCGCAGTGATCGATCTTGGTGGAAAATCTTCCATCGCAGACACGATGATCATCGCATCAGGCCGTTCGGCCCGCCATGTCAGCTCACTGGCTGATCACCTCATCAGAAAGCTCAAAGCAGGCGGCTTTGGCCGTGCGCAGGTTGAAGGCCTCGCCTCTGCTGACTGGGTTCTGATCGACGCAGGCGATGCGGTCGTTCACCTGTTCCGTCCGGAAGTGCGAGACTTTTACCAGCTCGAACGCATCTGGGCTGGCGACAGCGCACATATTGCTGAAACCCACTAGTTTCAGCCTTCAATGAAAATCAGCCTCATCACAGTGGGCCGCATGAAACGCGGCCCTGAGCGCGAGCTTGTGGACGATTATATCTCCCGCGCAAAAAAGCTCGGCGCGTCTCTTGGCGTGCGTAATGTGTCTGAAATTGAAGTTGAGGCCGGGCACACTCAGGATCAGGAGTGCGAAAAGCTTCTGGCTAAGATACCCGCTGGGGCTGAAGTCTTCCTGTTCGATGAGCGCGGCAAGGACTGGACCTCTACTGACTTCTCCGCCCATCTGGAAAAGCTGAAAGACAATGGCTGTCCGGATCTGGTATTTCTGATTGGCGGCGCGGACGGGTTCACGCGCGATGTCAAAAAAGCCTATCACAATAAAATCCGTCTTGGCTCCCTCACCTGGCCGCACAAACTGGTCCGCGTTCTGGCCGCCGAGCAGATTTATCGCGCGATCAGCCTGATGGCGGGCACGCCCTATCACCGCGAGTGAGCGGCGCCATGTTCAAGCGCTCTACCTGCCAGTGTTGTCGCCTCCCAACGCTTCTCAGTTCTGATGGGTTTGAGCCCTGCACTGTCTGCGGATGGGATGATACGCGTCTCGAAGATGGCCTCACACCAGAAACAGCCAGGGAGCATTTGCTTCAAAACGGCCCCGCCAACCAGACAGCAGAAACCGCGCTTTCCAACCCTGCGCGCATGGAGCTGATTGCATATGCGATGAGCGTGCTGAACGGGCATGAAAAACTCGATTCCGCCCTGCTTGAATCGCTTCTACTGGCAGATGAAATGGCGCAGGATTTCTGATCCGAACCGCCTCCGCATAGGTCACGAAAATGCACGCAACTGCCCGGAATTACGGCGATTTTCAGCAGTTTCAGCCCCTGCCCGTTTTCCCTTGACCTGTTTTCTCTTTCTCATTACGGCTGGGGTCAGGTGAGAAAAGGGGTACGCATGATTGTTTCTCATGAGCACAAGTATATTCACGTAAAAACTCAGAAAACGGCGGGGACAACGACAGCTGTACTTCTGGGGCAACAGCTCGTGAGCGGCGACGCCACACTGCCGATTGACGCTGAAAAAGAAGACATCACTTTCCCGGATGGGATCGTCATCAAACCGACGCGCGAACTGCACGGCAAGCAGCTGAAAATCGACGCGCATGCGGACATTTACAACATTCTGTCCTTCTTCAACGACACGCCAAATCTGTTCGAATACAAGATTGTCGCCAATGAGCGTAATCCGTGGGACCGCGTGGTCTCCCTTTATTACTGGCACCAGAAACTTGGCCGCGTTCCGGAAGATGTGACGTTCAAGCGCTTCCTCTATGACCGTCTGGCCATGGATTTCGGCGCACGCACTGAATATTATTATCAGGATATTCCGATCGCAGACTATGTGATCCGCTATGAATACCTGCACGACGATATGGCCGAACTTGGCCGCTATCTTGGCCTGTCCAAACCACTGGAACTGGGCGGTCTGCACTTCAAGGGCGGTGTCCGTAAGGATAAAGATTATCGCGAAATGTATGACGACCAGATGGCGCGTTATGTGGAGATTATGTTCTCCCGCACCATCACACTGTTCGGATACAAATTCGACGATCCGTACCCGACGAAAGAGTTTAAACCTCTGCCGAATAATCAGCACATGAAGCGCCGCGTCTATCGTCACGCCAAGCGTCAGCTGAACCCACAAAAACAGCAGCAAAAAGCGAAATAATCGCGCCCAAATTAGCCCATTGAGGCTGAGCTGCGTTAATGACGCGTTGGTGAACCGGCTGTATCATAGCCTCATGATTCTCCGACGCGTCTCATTTTCCATTGCCATAGGCCTTATCGCCTCGTCTGCGCATATCGCAGCCGCGCAGGAAAGCGTCACCCAGGAAGAGCTCCAAGACTTCGAAGCCCAGCTGGAAGCCGATCGTCGCGCCCTCGCCGCCATTGAAGCGGCGCAGGAAAGCGCGCGAGCTGATCTGGCCGTGGTCAACCGTCAGCTTTTAGCGGCCGCGCAGGAAGGTGCGCGCCGCGAGGAAGAAGCCGCCCGCATTGAGCGCCGACTGATAGACCTTGAAATCGAAGAACGCCGCGCCCGTGAAGCCCTGATGGCTGACCGAGAAGGCCTGCGCGATCTTCTTGCCGCCCTCACCGCGGCCTCCCGTCGTCAGCCACCTGCGCTGGCCACACATCCGGACAATGCAACCGACGCCATTCGGTCTGCCATTATCATGCGCGACATTGCAGACGAGCTTGAAACCCGCTCTGAAGGCCTCGCCGCAGACATTCGCAATTACGCCAATCTGATTGATGCGGTCAGTCGCCAACAGGAGAGGCTGACAGCCGAAGAAGTAGAACTGGCTGAAAATCAGCAGGAAATCGAAGAGCTTGTCGCGATAAAGCGGTCTGCCTTTGAAGACCTCACAGGCGAAGCCGATGCACTGCGCGAGCGTGTGTCTGCGCTTGCCGCCCGCGCAGACAGTATTCGCAGCTTCCTTGAAGACCTTGAAGCCAATGCGCCTCTCACGCCGGGCCGGAAACCGCCAGAACCGTCAGACAACACCTCTGAACCCGACATTGAGGATGCACCACCTGTCAGCGTTGCTGTGCTGGACCAATTAGGCCTTCCAGCCAATGGCAGACTGATTCAGGCCTTTGGAGACGAGCTGCCAACAGGCCGTCGCGCGGAAGGTATAACGCTGAGAACGCGTGCATCGGCGCAGGTGGTTGCACCTTCTGATGCGATTATTGAATATGCAGGACCTTTTCGCAGTTATGGACAAATGTTGATTTTGCGAACAGGTGATGGATACCATATAGTTTTATATGGCCTGTCTGATGTTTACCCGACACTTGGGCAGGCAGTTCTCGCAGGAGAACCAATAGGTCGGATGACGAACCGCGCAGACGTATCTCCGGATTTACATATGGAGTTGCGACGTGACGGAACGCCTGAAGACCCACAGAGATGGATGTCCGGACGGTCAGGGTGACCGGCGGACTTTAGAGGAGAACACCATGCGCTCATGGTTGATGTCGACTGTCGTAGGTGCTGCAGCACTCGGTTTTACAGCCGTAGGCGTCACGTCGCTGGCCTGGTCGGCCAACAGCACGAATTCTGAGCGTGAGGAAGTGTATCAGCAGCTTGACCTGTTCGCTGAGATTCTGGCGCGCGTGGACACTGAATATGTGATTGATGTCGACCAGTCTGATGCGATGGAAAATGCCATTAATGGCATGCTTGCATCCCTCGACCCGCACTCCAGCTATCTGCCGGCATCGGCCTATGAGGACATGCAGGAACAGACAAGCGGCGAATATGGCGGTCTCGGCATCGAAGTCAGCTCGTTTGAAGGCTATGTCAAAATCGTTTCTCCGATTGACGATTCACCGGCGGCACGCGCTGATCTGCGCTCTGGCGATCTGATCTCTGCCATTGATGGTGTCTCAATCGTTGGCAAAACACTTGAAGACGCGATCAGCGGTATGCGCGGCGAAGTCGGCACAGACATTGTCATCACCGTTATCCGCGCAGGCGAAGACGAACCGTTTGACGTCACGCTGACCCGCGAAATCATTCGTCCGAAATCTGTTGTCCATGAAGTCATGGAAGAAGACATTGGCTATGTTCGCATCTCCGCTTTCAATGAGCGCACGACCGAACTTCTCGCAGAATCCCTGTCTGCACTGGAAACAGAGCTGGGCAACCACCCGGCGGGCCTCATTCTGGACCTGCGCAACAATCCGGGCGGACTGCTTGACCAGGCAATTTCAGTGTCCAGCATGTTCCTGGATTCCGGCGAGGTGGTGTCCACCCGTGGCCGCGATCCACGTGACATTCAGCGCTATAACGCAACGCGCGGCGAACGCTTCGCTGAAGTGCCAATCATGGTGCTGATCAATGGCGGCTCTGCATCCGCAGCCGAGATTGTGGCTGGCGCTCTTCAGGATATGGAACGCGCACAGATCCTCGGCATGACAAGCTTTGGTAAGGGCTCAGTTCAGACGGTCATTCCGCTCAGCGCACAGCGCGGCGCTCTGCGCCTGACAACTGCGCGCTATTACACGCCATCTGGCCGCTCAATTCAGGCGACCGGCATTGAGCCAGACTTTGAAGTCGCTCAATACCACATCACTGAAGACCAGCTGGAAGATATGCGCCGCTTCTCTGAAGCTGACCTTCCAAATGCGCTCGACAATGACTCAGGCTCAGAACGCGTTGAAATCCATATGCCAGCAGACATGCCGGCTGAAGATTATGAAGGCGAAGACTATCAGCTTGAGCGTGCGATTGAGCAATTGCGTACAATCACGCTTTCCAGCGTTGATCACGCAACCTCAGGCTAAGCCCAGCCAGACCTCACAGCACAGCCGGGTGGCTGCAAACACCCGGCAAATTCTGCCTGCTTTTGCGAAGCGTTAATGGTTTTCATCAAAATAGGATAAAGATTCGAATCTTCCCAAAGGTACGCCTATGGCCGCCTCGCGCAGACTTCCTCCTTCCCCGGTGAAAACGGGCATTACGCACGCAGCACTCGCTGTGTTGACGTTCTCCGCCATCGGTACGGCCGCAGTGGCCGCTATCCGCTTCACGGGCGATGCCGAAAACGCAAGTCCGCGGCAGGTTGTCGGCCTTTTTGACGACCCCAGCCATGAGCCGGTTAACCTTATGAACCGGACGACAGGCGACGAACACAACACACATGGTGAAGACCCACACGCCGTTGAAGACGACCATCACACGCCAAACCTTGGCGTGCCTGATCCCGGCTCTGAGGACGAAACCCATCTTGCAAGCGCTCAGCCGCACGATGACCCTGTTGTTGAGGTCATCACGCCTGACACGCCCGTTGAAACGGCATCTGCTGCCCTTCCTGAAGCGCCTTTACCGGGCATGTCTGAATGGAGCCAGCATGGTGGACGTCTGCCCGTCATCGCAGATGATGGCCGCACGAGTTTTCAGGTCTATCGCCGTCCGTTTTCCAACCCGGCAGGCCGCCCGACTGTTTCCATCGTCATTGGCGGACTGGGCCTGAACGCCCGCGTCACACAGGCTGCTATTGATGAGCTGCCGCCTGAGATTACGCTGTCTTTCGTTCCCTATTCCCGTGGTCTTCAGGACTGGGTAGATAAAGCCCGTGAGGCGGGCCATGAAGTCATGATTGAGCTGCCTATGGAGCCATATGACTATCCGAACAATGACACCGGGCCTTATACGCTTCTCACCACCGCAAATGCGCTGGAAAACCGTCGCCGCACAGAATGGTTGCTCAGCCGTGCGACAGGCTATTTCGGCGTGACAAATTATCAGGGCGCACGCTTTGCGACCGATAGCCGTGCGATCGCGCCAGTCTTTGAAATGCTGGAAGAACGCGGCCTTGCCTTCATCCATGATGGCGCAGCACCTCGTTCCGTCTTCGAAACGGTCGCTGAATCCAATCATCTGCCATACACACAGGCCGCACGCGTGGTCGACGCGGATCCAACTGGCGCTGCGATTGATGAACAGCTTCTGCACCTTGAAGCGATCTCGCTTCAGCGCGGCTCGGCACTCGGAACAGGCTTTGCCTTCCCGATCACTATTGACCAGATACGCGACTGGGCAGAAACACTTCCGTCCAAAGGGTATTTGCTGGCACCGGCATCTGCCCTCCCACGCACAGCGCCAACTTATGTCAGCGCGCATGAAGAAGAGCAGGCACAACACTAATGCATGACGGCCCGTTGCAAGGTTCCAGAGACCCGGCTCGCTATCGCCCCAATGTAGGCATCGCTCTCTTCTCCAAACGCGGACACGTCTTTCTTGGCCGCCGCATCAACGCTCACGGCCCTTTCCAATGGCAAATGCCACAGGGCGGCATTGATAAGGGCGAAAGCGCTGAGAGCGCTGCTATGCGCGAAATGGAAGAAGAGATTGGCGTTTCCCAGAAGCTGGCAACTATTCTGGAAGAAAGCCCGGACTGGCTCTATTACGACTTCCCGCCTGATCTGAAAGCGCGCCTGCCCGGCCCATATATTGGCCAGAAGCAGAAATGGTTTGCGCTGCGCTTTAATGGTTCAGACTCTGACGTGCGTCTCGATTTCCATACGCCGGAATTTGACGCCTGGCGCTGGGCTGAACTCTCTGAAGTGACACCGCTCATCATCCACTTCAAACGCCCGGTCTATGAGGCTGTTGCAAAGCAGTTTGAGAAGTGGACAGAGCCGGAATAACCGGCCCGCCAGACATTCAGATACAAAAAAGCCGCGATCATCAGACCGCGGCTTTTTTGATAAACTAGCGTGTCGCTTAGTGGTGCGCTTCGCTGAGCGCATCCAGCTGAGCTTTCAGGCGTTGAACATCGCCTTCAGCTTTAAAGCGTGTTGCCTGATCGGCAGCGCCATCACGCGCCATCTCAGCTTCAGAGATCGCGTTCAGAATACCTTCTTCATTCAGGTCTTCCAGACGGATCGCTTCTTCAGCCAGAATGGTCAGGCCTTCAGGCGTTACGTCAGCAAAGCCGCCATGTACGAAATAGCGGTGAACTTCATCACCCTCTATAATGCGAACGCGGCCAGAGCGCAGCGTAGACATGAATGGCGCATGGTTCGGCAGTACGCCGAATTCACCTTCAGAACCCGGTGCGATCACATGGTCGACTTCTCCGGAGAAAAGTTCGCGCGCAGGGGATACAAGGGAAAAGTTCAGCTTTTCAGACATTTTGACTCTCTTGCAATTTCCCAGAGGGTTTAACGCAGATTTCTCTGAAGTCCAGTGCTAGCAATGCCGCACTTACTGAATAAACGCATCATCTCCGTAGTCAGGACAGATTTCCACGCGCGGAGGGGCATCCGTGAAGGATCGTGGCATCATCCAGCACGTCTCAAACACTGAGCAATAGCACAAATCCATCTCTGTATTTCGCGATGCTTCCAGCATGGCAACAGCCAGTTCCCGATTACGCGTGCGGAAGACCATGTCGGGTTCATTAGAGGCCGTATAGGTGCGCCCGGTGATCTGCGAGTGCTCGTAATTCGTCTCCGGCAGGCCGATACGTTCCAAAAGATGATCCCAGTCACGAACGGGTTCGCCATTGTGGAGCATTCGCAGCGCCTGAACGCGGCCCGGGCCAATACCCCAATTGAATGCATTCCATTCAAAGAAGCCCTCATCCTCGCTGATCGTCTGGCTCCGCGCGACGACGATCACCGGAAGGACCGCTGCGGCCTGTTGCTTGCGCACGGCGTCCGCCTCACTGAGCGCGGCATAGAGTGCGACCACGCCGGTGAAAATACCGGCCACGGCCAGAATGGTCTGAAGAATAGACAGGCGAACGAAAATCCGTTCCGCCTTTGTCATGGGTTCGCCATCCTCCGAATGCCGGATCGGCGTCGCATCATCCTGTTCACTCATCGGCCACCCCCTCTCTGCCTGTCACATGGTGTTAGAAGCCCGGAGCAATGTGAAGACATTCTCTCCTACTTTTAGCCGCTTGGTAGATAATAGCGCGTCTGTTAACCTTAAAGTGTGGGACCATTCATGCAGTTCAGGGGACGTGAACATGCCGAATAACTTTTTTGATGTCGTGGACATCGCAACGCTCAATCTGGATCAGATCGTATCTCAGCTTCCCGGCGCGCCAAACTGGAACAGTATTTCCGGCACGACGCAGGGCCGGTATGTGAATGCCTTTCTGCAATCGCAGTCGGTACTGGAAGACCATGGCATCAACACGGCTATGCGACTGGCGCACTTTCTGGGCCAGGGCCTGATTGAGACCGGATATCTTCGCTACACCTCTGAAAACCTGAATTATTCAGCCAGTGCGCTGCGCAGTGTCTTCGGTCGATATTTCGAGACCGATGAGATTGCCGAACAATATGCGCGCAAGCCGGAAATGATTGCCAATCGCGCCTATGGTAATCGCATGGGCAATGGCGACGAGGCCTCAGGGGATGGCTGGAAATATCGTGGGCGCGGCTTCATCCAGCTGACGGGCAAGAACAACTATGTGAAGTTCGCGGCGCTGACCGGACTACCCATTGATACTGATCCAGACCTGATCTCACGTGATCTTCAGGCCTCTATTCAGGTGGCGGCGAAGTTCTTCGAATCCAACGATCTCTCCCGCTTTGCCGATATGAATGATGCGAGCAAGGTCTCGCGCGGCATCAATTTCGGTAATCCGGATGCAGGCAGCCCCGCCCATGGTGAGAGCGACCGCATCTGGTGGACGGCTAAAGCGCTCGACCTGTTCCGGGTGGAAATTCCAGACATTCTGAACCCGCGTGATGGCGGCCGGCTGGAGATCGGCGATAAAGGCGACAAGGTTGAAGAGTTTCAACGTCTTTTGGCGGCGCTCGGCTTTGCTGTAGGCGGGTTTGATGGCGACTTCGGCCCCGCCACGAAAAATGCAGTCATCGCCTTTCAACAGCAGGCCGGCCTGCCTGTGACAGGCATTATCAACCAGGCCACAGCGCTCGCCATGGATGCTGCGCTCGAAGCGCCGCCTGCCGCGAATAATCGTCCCAATGCCGACGCAAATGATGTGCGAGAAACCGGCAGCGAAACGCCGGATGATACCAATCAGATCGGCGCAGCCGGCGCGGTAGCGGGCGCAGCAGCCGTAGCCGGTGCTGCCTCTGAAATTCTGGGCGGAGGCGAAGATACCGAAGATACTCCGCCAGAAGAGGCACCGCCGACCTCTGACCCGACACCCACGCCAACAGAGACAACAACGGCAACCGCCACGCCGACGCCAACACCCGCCGAAACCGCGAGCGATGGCGGCGGGATCAACTGGATCCTCGTGGGCTGTCTCGTGGTGGTGGTGATCGCCGTGATCTACATTTTCATGCGGGCTGGCAAGATCAAGAAAGATCAGGTGAAGGACTATCAGGAAGGCAAGATCGTCTGATTGATTATGTAGGCGAATACACGTTCAACTATGCAGTATATTTTGTGCGGCTCTCTGTGGAGTAGATTTCAAACAATGAAACTGTCAGAAAAAATTCGCCTTGGGTTTTGGGAACGTCACCTAGATGAAAATGTCTCTAAATTTAACAAAACTGCAAATGACAGAAAGAAAGCGAATTACTGGATTGGCTTTTTAGAAGGTGCACTATCGTCAGGACGAATAGAACAGGGTGAACCGACCGCTATTTTGAAAGAAGCCGAAGCGTTTTCAGAATTTTTTGACGATCCCGATTCCAAAGATCTTATTGAAGACCTCAACTCTGGTTGTTTTTCCTCTGAAGAAGACCTGTCTATTCAGCTCACAGACATCATAGATGCTACACAAGACGCTATCCGCTTCGACGAGGAATTTGCGGAAAAAGATGCGTTAAATCGATTTTTGGGATTCTGCGGCGGAGTAGTTTGTGACGGAGTCGTCACGGACCCAGAAATTGTCGCCATTAGGGACAAATTCTTAACTGACAGACACTTGTCCGCCTCTGATGCGCTGTCGGACTTGAGAAGCTCTATTTTTGCATCGTTATCCGACAATCAAATCGATGAAAACGAGCGTGAAGAAATTCACGAATGGCTCACTCATTTAGTAGGCGACGGCTATGCTCTTTCAGGTAAAGCTAACATCGGGGATGTTGCTGAGTTGGACGAGACAGAACTTGATTCCAGCACCGTTCAGTTTGAAAACAAACGCTTTGTAATCACGGGACCAACCTCTCTAGGGACGCGAAGGCATGTCGCAGAACTAATCGAAGATGCTGGTGGCATTTTTCAACAATCAATCACACAACAAACAAACTACGTTGTTGTTGCTGATAGAGCTTCGCCTCATTGGCGAACCACCCACTTTGGAAACAAGTTAGCTCGAGCCCATGAACTCATTGCTATGGGTTGTGACATCAAAATTCTATCTGAAACTATTCTCGAAAATGCGTTAGCTCGCAGTAAGACCAACTAGAACAACGAAAAAGGCCGCCCCAGGGGACGGCCTTTTCTTATTCAGATCAGAGACTGGCTTACGCAGCTTCAGCAGCGAGCTTTTGAGCCTTCGCCATAACTTCGTCCATGTTACCGCACATGTAGAACGCTTGCTCTGGAATGTGGTCGAACTCACCAGCGATGAGGCCTTTAAAGCCTTTAACTGTGTCTTCGAGTTTAACCTGAACACCAGGAGAGCCGGTGAAGACCTGAGCAACGTCGAATGGCTGAGACAGGAAGCGCTCAACTTTACGCGCACGGGCAACAACCAGTTTGTCTTCTTCAGACAGCTCGTCCATACCGAGGATGGCGATGATGTCCTGAAGTTCTTTGTACTTCTGAAGGATGGACTGAACGCCACGAGCAACTTCATAGTGCTCCTGACCAACAACCATCGGGTCCAGAATACGGGAAGAAGAGTCGAGCGGGTCAACAGCCGGGTAGATGCCTTTCTCAGCGATCGCACGGTTAAGAACCGTTGTCGCGTCAAGGTGGGCAAACGAGGTTGCTGGCGCCGGGTCGGTCAGGTCGTCCGCAGGTACGTATACGGCCTGGATCGACGTGATCGAACCTTTAGTGGTTGAGGTAATACGCTCTTGCAGGCCACCCATGTCCGTAGACAGAGTTGGCTGGTAACCCACAGCAGAAGGAATACGACCGAGAAGCGCGGACACCTCAGCACCAGCCTGTGTGAAGCGGAAGATGTTGTCCACGAAGAACAGAACGTCTTTACCTTCTTCATCACGGAAGTACTCAGCCTGTGTCAGACCGGTCAGAGCAACACGTGCACGTGCGCCTGGAGGCTCGTTCATCTGACCGTAGACGAGAGCAACGCGGCTTTCGCCTTCAAGGTTAATAACGCCAGCTTCCTGCATCTCGTGGTAAAGGTCGTTACCCTCACGAGTACGCTCACCAACACCCGCGAATACGGAGTAACCACCGAAGAGTTTCGCGATGTTGTTGATCAGCTCCTGAATGAGAACGGTTTTACCAACGCCCGCACCACCGAACAGACCAACTTTACCACCCTTAGCGTATGGGCAGAGAAGGTCGATAACCTTGATACCGGTTACGAGCACTTCAGCAGACGTTGCCTGATCAGTGAACTCTGGAGCTTCCGCGTGAATTGGACGGCGCTCTGCAGTTGCCACTTCACCACGTTCGTCAATCGGCTCACCGATAACGTTCATGATACGGCCAAGCGTTGCCGGGCCAACCGGTACGTTGATCGCCGCGCCGGTGTCAGTCACAGGCTGGCCACGAACGAGACCTTCGGAAGAGTCCATAGCAATCGTACGGACTGTGTTCTCGCCGAGGTGCTGAGCGACCTCGAGAACCAGACGGTTGCCGTTATTTTCAGTTTCGAGTGCGTTCAGAATGTCTGGCAGCTTGCCTTCGAACTCAACGTCGACCACAGCGCCGATCACCTGAGAGATACGGCCGGTTGCGGAGGTGCTCATGGATGACCCCTTTGTACTAGCGGTTGTTTTGGTTGTTTTAGCGGGTGCCTTCTTAGCCGGAGCGGCTTTAGCAGGCGTCTTTTCAGTTGCGGCAGCAGCAGCGGCTTTTGGCTTAGCTGCAGCCTTGGTAGTTTTCTTGGCAGGCGCTTTGGCCGCCTTGGCAGGCTTCACATCGTCAGCCGTTTTCGTTTGTGGCTTACAAGCGCCACAGGCTGCTGTGTCCTTGCGGCCAAGGCCGTTTGCGGTGGATTCAGCAGTTGCGAAATCATCGAATGGACCATGCCATTCGTCAGCTTCGACATTGTCAGCTGCGCCGCCAACGCCTTTGCCTTCATTACAATACCGGCAGCTGGACACGTGGATACGCGCCCGGTTGCGGATCTTGTTTTCGTAAACCCAGAAACTCATCGTTACGACCTGCCCTTATCAGCCTACAGCGCTTCCGCGCCGGAAATGATCTCGATCAGCTCTTTCGTGATCTGAGCCTGACGTGCACGGTTGTACTGGAGCGACAGCTTGTCGATCAGCTCACCGGCATTGTTCGTCGCATTGTCCATAGCAGTCATGGACGCAGCCTGCTCACCAGCTGCACTTTCAAGAAGCGCAGAAAGAAGCAGTGTGTTCAGATAACGTGGAAGGAGCGCTTCGAGGATTTCCTCTTCAGACGGCTCATAAATGTAGTTTGCACCTTTCAGATCGACAGTCGGCACATCTTCTGGCGTTTCAGCCGGAACGAGTTGCTTGGATGTCGGGATCTGAGAGATCACGTTTTTGAATTGCGAGAAGATCAGAGCAGCCACGTCAAATTCGCCCGCTTCAAAGCGCGCATTGACGTCTTTACCCAGTTCCAGAGCAATTTCAGCAAGGTCATCAGACCCACGCGCAGACGAAGTGTCGATGTGCGCGATCATGTGCTCGCCATAGGTACGAACGAGTTGTTCGCGACCCTTTTTGCCAACCGTGATGATTTTCACGGTCTTACCTTCGCCCTTCAGACGTGTGATCTCTTCGCGCGCTTTCTTCACGGTGTTGGCGTTGAAGCCACCGCAAAGGCCGCGCTCAGCCGTCATGATGATCAGGAGGTAGGTGTCTGACTTACCGGTGCCGGTAAGCAGTTTTGGTCCCTGACCACCTGATGCAGCTGATGTCAGGTTTGAGATCACGCCTGCGAGACGCATTGCATATGGTTTAGCAGCTTCAGCAGCTTCCTGCGCACGGCGGAGCTTGGCTGCAGCAACCATCTGCTTGGCCTTTGTAATCTTCTGTGTGGATTTCACAGAAGCAATACGGCCTTTAAGATCCTTCAAACTCGGCATAATTACCGCCTTTTAGTTCAGTCCGGCGAGCGCAGCGCCCACCTTCAGTCCACTCGCGATGAGAAGGACGCCAAATACGAATGCTCCAAGTACAGTGACTGCAGCTTTTTCAGTTCCTGAAAGATGGTTCCACCAAGCTTTTGGGGTCTGAAAATTCATATCCAGCGTCTCTCAGGTCTTAGCCGAAGTTCTTTGTGAACTCAGCCAAGGCTTCTTCCATACCAGCCTTGATTTCGTCCGTGAGTTTCTTCTCGTCACGGATTTTAGCCAGCAGGTCAGCCTTGTTAGAGTGGAGCCATGACAGGAGCTCTTTCTCGTAACGCGTAACCGCATCAACAGGAACAGAGTCCAGATAGCCACGTGTACCAGCGTAAATGACCAGCGCCTGCTCTTCCATCTGAAGCGGAGAGAACTGAGGCTGTTTCAGAAGCTCGGTGAGGCGTGCGCCGCGGTCGAGCGTTTTCTTCGTAGCCGGGTCGAGGTCAGAACCGAATTTCGCGAAGGCCGCGAGCTCACGATACTGAGCCAGCTCACCCTTCATGGAACCCGCAACTTTCTTCATGATGCCGGTCTGAGCAGCAGAACCAACGCGGGAAACCGAGAGACCAACGTTCACAGCTGGGCGGATACCCTGATAGAACAGGTCGGTTTCGAGGAAGATCTGACCATCAGTGATCGAAATCACGTTCGTTGGAATGTATGCGGATACGTCGTTCGCCTGAGTTTCGATGATCGGCAGAGCGGTCATAGAACCTTTGCCGTGATCTTCGTTCAGTTTAGCCGCACGCTCGAGAAGACGGGAGTGCAGGTAGAATACGTCACCTGGGTAAGCTTCACGACCTGGTGGACGACGAAGCAGCAGAGACATCTGACGGTAAGCAACAGCCTGTTTTGTCAGGTCATCAAAGATGATGAGAGCGTGCATGCCGTTGTCGCGGAAATATTCACCGATTGTAGAAGCGGTGTATGGCGCGAGGTATTGCAGAGGCGCTGGTTCAGAAGCCGTAGCAGATACGACAACTGTGTAGTCCATAGCGCCGCGCTCTTCGAGGGTTTTAAC